>Ga0265300_10001354_pt1 | contig 23118 bp, 30 predicted proteins | sample AusTroGonzalo_MG_FD_193482 | JGI IMG/M metagenome (GOLD analysis project Ga0265300, IMG submission 193482) | Bovine rumen microbial communities from tropical cattle in Woodstock, Queensland, Australia - Gonzalo_03 | ecosystem: Host-associated > Mammals > Digestive system > Stomach > Rumen ...
GGTTCGCGTCTCTGAGGTTCGCGTCTCTGAGGTTCGCGCCGCTGAGGTCCGCGCCGATGAAGTTCGCGCCGCTGAGGTCCGCGCCTCTGAGGTTCGCGTCTCTGAGGTTCGCGCCTCTGAGGTTCGCGCCTCTGAGGTTCGCGCCTCTGAGGTTCGCGCCTCTCTTTAATGCTTCTTCAATTAAATTTCTCGCATTTTTAGCTGTTTCGCTGTCGTAGATTACGATTCCTGTTGTTGTCCTGATTTCCATAATGATATATTTTATTTTGATATTTTCTTTAATAAAAAGCCCGCCGCCTGAACGGATTGCAACCACGGCGGGCAACCCAAAGAACGTGCCGCGATTGGAGGCTCGCGGCGGCCTTGTTATTTGCTGATAAAGTAGCCTCTGAAACCTCCTCCAGTGGTGTAGCAGCGTTGGACTTTCATGTGTTTTTCAATCCATTTCCAGGTATGTCCGTAATACTCAACGGCTTCCTTTTGTGTGTTGAACTTTCTCATTTCTTTGATTTTTTTAAGGGTTTATAATAACTCAAAACATTTGACCGTGTATGAGGTGGGCTCGTCGTTGAATCCAAACATGTCTAACACAGAATTTTCTGTTGATTCGACCACTTGAGTGACGGTGTATTCGCCCCAGTTCGGAGTGCTCATTGTTCCGATGACCATATCAATGTCCTTTCCTTGGTACAATTCAGCACCTTTCCCGTCTGCTACTGGATTTAGCAGTAGCGCCACGTCTTATCCGCGAGGTGCATTCTAAGAGTATCTTCCGTCATTACTCCGTTTCCGTCAATCATAAATACTATTTGTTTTTTCATATTCTTTGGGTTTTTAATTGTTTATAATTCCGTTCGTTTTTGATGGTACAAAGATACACTTTTTATTATATAAAATACGTTTTATATAAAATTATTTTTATACATATAACACACATAAAATCAAATAGTTACAGATTTTACACCGCAAAAATAAAGCTATCGGACATCAAAACGCCCGCCGATTTTCGCACGATTTCGGCAGAATCCGCAAAAAACCGAACGCCAGCCACCTTTCGGCAACGGGCGTTTTCGGCAACCAATTAAAAATCAAACAATTACAGAATTTATGCGTATAAAACGCGATATATCAAATAGTTACAAATCATACATCGAACGGGTCGGCGTCGATGGCCAACAGCGTCAGCCGCGCCACGCCTTCCGACCACTCAGCCGAGGCTATGACGTAATCCGTGCAGCCCTTGTGCGCGAACGTGGTGTTTTTTATCGACAAAAACAGGAACAGCGGCATCTCCACGCGCACGACGACCTGCCTCGTGAAGCGCGTGAACCGCGAGAAGGCCGTGCCGATGCCCGCATCAATGACTGTCTGCAGATGCAACGCGGGACAGCCGAGAGGAGATTCCACAATCACGGACAGCACGCCCTTGTATTCCACCGAAGCGTCTCCGGCGGGAATCGTCACGTCGTCGAAATAGGCCAACTTGGCATCAGGCCACGCGCCGTAACCGTACACGATGCCGCCTTCGTTCCATGGTATCTCGCCGATTTCGCGCTCTTCTTCCAAATATTCGTTTTCAACCGGCCAGTCGCGTCTGAAACGCTCATGCTCCTGAACGTAATCCTCAGACTTGCAGCGCGTGTAGTTATGCCGCGACCAACCGTCTATGTAGTCTTTCACTTCCGACGTCTCTATCACGCGCATCGCGTCGAGGTCAAACGCCACGGAACCCGCCGCCAGCATCGCGTCGCGGCTCTCCACCGTCACCGTCTTGGCGGCCTCGTCGATGGAATACACCGCGCCGATTATTTCGCAGAAGGCGTTCAATCCCTCTTTCAGCGTCATATCTGGAAGGTTGTCCTGCAGTTCTATCGTCATGTTCGTTGTCGGCGTTGAAGTCGATAGCAGCACATCAAAACCTACATTGACCGCGCCAGCATAGCCTGAAAACTGGTGCCAATGCCACGCACCAAAGAGGTTGCGGTGAGCGTCGGAGGGAGCCACGACCGTGAACCACTCGCCAGCCTGAAGATGGAACTCGTTGTCATGAGGCGCGTATATCTCGCCGCCTGACAGCACGTCGTAGCCCTCTCCGCCGACAAAGGCGGCATCGTTGCTTGTCGGCCGTATGGTTACAGTCGACAAAGCCTCAAACACCATCACCAAGTGCCGCGTGTTTAGCGTTCCTCTGCGGTACCAGCATCCGCGAAGCTGCAGGCCGATACTCGCCAGCGTGCCTCCGCCGCCCGTCACCGTCGCCGTGAGACCCAACGCGGCGGACGGTGAACCCGTCACCGTCACCGTAGCCCATTCGTCGACCGTGCATGTCGGCAAAACAAGGCCGTAAGCGTAAGGCGACAGCAGACGCGACGAGTCTGGCCAAGTGATGGCGTAACCCGCCGCCGTGGCGTAGCCGTCAAGGATATAACCCAAATTGACGACCGGCATACGGTCAAGGTATGCTCCGAATGATCCTACGTTCGCGGCGTTATTTTCGTAAGAATAGAATCCAAAATTTGGAATTCTGCCGCCCATTTGGATCGGAACGTCGGTTTTGTCTATTTCAGTGGTATCAAGGAACTGCGGGCGGTTGCCATCGAGGCTCGCCACCGCGTGACCGAAGACGAACAGCAGCGAGAACCTGCCGCCGCCCCATCCCGTTACATACAGTTTGCCGGCGATATGCACGCCGCCTGTCATCATCGTCGCCTCCATCCCGCGCCGCTGGCCGCGCTGGGCGGGGTTGCCGCTCCACGCGAATATTTCCGCGTTTTTCGGCGTTGCTGGCACCGACAAATCGAAAGTGCGGGTTTTCTCGTTGTCCGACGGCCCTCCCAGCCAGCCGCTGGTGTATTTGAAACCGACGCGTGTTGCGTTATCCACGTCCAACAGAACGTCACCGACCTGAAGCCTTACCATTCCGTGCTGACCTCCGACAGCCTGATTGTCATTTCCATGTCGGCCGTGCCGTTTGCCGCAACCTCAGGGATTTCGCCGTCAATCTTTATCCTCTTGGAATAAGAATAGACACCGGAACTCCACACCATCTCCACCTCGTCGGAAATGTATATATCTCTGTAATACATCACATCGCGCATCGTGCACAATGGTATCCGCGCCTTAACTCCTCCTGCCATAGAGGCTGCGAAAACATTGTCAAAATCTCTGACATACGCGGCGTCTCCGCTCATGGACGCCACCGAGGATAACAGCTCGACGGCCACGGACTTGTAACCGCCGCACGAAGGAGACCACCACCTCAGCTGCGCAATGTTGTCTGAGCATTGTATCCAATCCACACGCGCCGTCTCGTATACTGGACTTACACCAACTCGGACAACAGAGGGAGTGTTCGTCGAATGGTACAAAAAACGCCATCCGGCGGTGTAAAGGTCTCCGGCGGTGCCCGTGTAGCTCGTCTGCACGGTGCCGTCGGCAATCAGAATCTCCACCTTGCACGCTGACGATATCGCACGCACGCACGCCGTCTCGTAGCCGATGAGGGAGGCGTCGGCAAGAAGGCGGAACGTGTCAGGCAGGCAAGCCTCGAACTTGACATCCGAGGGCTCAGAAGCGTCATACGCGAATATTTCGAAATCGGTTGTGGCGATTTCGGCGTTGTGGGCGTCATATTCCGTTATTCCGAGTTTAAATTTCGTGAATGTGAGGTTGATTGTTACGTTTTGAGGATTTCTATTTATCCAGCACCTAAGAGGCTCCGTAATGTCATAATACTGCGTGTTTGACCGACTGAAACTAATATATGTCTCGATCGTCTGACCGTTAGGCGCCCCCAGTGTCAATCTTATAGCCTCCGTTGTACTAAGGCTTGCCTTTACAAAACGAAACACGCACGGCTCTTGCGCGTATGCGTTGATAAAACCGCCGCTGACATCGAGCAATGCCGGCCTTAGAAGACCGATAGCACCGCCGCCCTGCATGTTATAAGCGTCGATAAATTCTTTTGCCATAATATTACGTTTTTTTACATATTTCTTAATTTTCTTTCCTCCATCGCCACGCGGCGTCCAAACGCTGTGAACTCTGCGTAGTCGAGCACCGGCGCCGGCAACGAAGCCACACCCTCGGCAACGGCTCCGGCAAGGAGACGGTAGTCGATACCAGCCTGAGGCACGCCAGCTTGGATCAGGTCGAACAGGTTGGCCTGCTGGCGCTGCGTGAGAATCATCTCGCGGCTGTTCACGCGTGCGGTAACTTTGTCTCCCGTGTAACTCGTTCCGGGCACTATTCCGCCGCGCTCGAATGTCGGGGCGGACGGAACCTTGGTGGATTTCAAAGAAGCAATAAGGGCGACAAACTGAGCCGTCACCGCCGCCACGTTAGTCGCGATGCGTATGGCCATCGTGTACGAGTCGCCGGCGGTGCTGGCCGCCGTAGCCGCAGCGATGGTGGTGGCGAGGCTGATGGTGGCGTCCACTAATGCTATCGCCTTTTTGAATTTTTCATACGCCTCCGAATCACCCGCCGCCGCCTCGAACAGGTCGGACAGAGCCGCGGTGGCGGCGTGCATGGTCTGCTGCATCTCCTGAGCCTGAGCCTGAGCCGCCTCGCCGCTCTTCTTTCGCGCCTCGGTGATGCGGTTCTCGCTCTCTATCACCGCCGCTTCGTAGGCCGCTTGGCTGTCGTACAAGGCCGCGCGCTGCTCATCGTCAAGAGCCAGAAGGGCGTCGTGCGCCTTTTTCGCCGCCTCGATTTCGACCTCTGCAAGCTGCACGGCGTTTTCGCCTGCCTGCTGCATGGCGCGGGCGGTTTCATTCTCCATTTCCTGCTGCATGTCGGCGAATGCTTTTTTTACGGCCTCCGCCCGCGCGTTTGCGGTGATTTCCGCTATCTTCTTCGCGCTCGCTTCCTCTGCAAGCGCAATTTGCTCGTTGATGTTGTTCCGTTCCTCGACGGTGAGGTCTTTCTCCTCTTCAAGGCGTTTTTTCAGTTCCGCGGTCTTTCGCTCCGTCGCAACTTTCTCCGCCTCTATTTCGCGTGTTGCCGCGTCCTCGATGGCCGAAACACGTGCGTCCACCGTGGCCGCCGCTATCTCGTTGGCGCGCTTGCGCTGCTCTTCGAGCTTCTGCGCGTCAAGCTCTGCAAGCCGCTCCGCCTGCTGGCGTTCCAACGCGGCAATCTGACCGTTTATCGCCTCACGCGCCTGCACGGTGAGGTTTTTCTCCTCTTCGAGCCGCTTTTTCAAATCCTCGATGCGGCGGTTGTATGCCGTCTGCATCTCCACCCGCGCGCGCTGCGCCTCGTCTTTGATTGCCTCGATTTGCAAGTCCTCAAGGGCTCGCAGTTCGTCCTGCTGTGTCTTGAGCCGCGCCTTGCGCTCGGCAGCCGCCTGCTGTGCGGCCTGCTGCGCCGCTTTGCGCTGTGCTTCCGCTTCCTTTTCCTGCTCTTCCCGCGCCTGACGCTGGCGGCTGCCGATGCGTGTGGTCTCGGTCAGGTACTCTGTCTGCGCCTTTATCATATCCGCGTAAGCCTGCGCCAGCTTATCCTTCATCTCGTCGCTGGTGTCGCCCTCCTGTTTGGCTTGCTGCTGCATTATGCGGTAATTTTCCTCCGCGATGCGCTTGCGGTCTTCCATATTCTTTCGGGACAGCTCGTCAATCTGCTTATATATGTCTTCGCGCTCCTTTGCTGTCAGCTTCTCGTCGCTCATTGCCTTTTTGCGCAAGGATGCTATTTCTTTGTCCCGTTTCGCCTCGTTGACGGCAAACTCGCGGCGGCTGTCCTCCAAGCGGTCTTGAGCTGTCACCACTTCGGCGGCGGCGGCGGCGGCCTGCCTGTATGCGGGGATGAGGTTCAGCACAGCCGTTGCCGCCTTTGTCGCCCATCCGACGACCGTGGCGACCGCCTTGGCCAATCCGTTGAAAGCCTCGCGTACAAATGTCACGATCGGCTGCAGGCGGGACAATGCGACAGACAACGCCGTGCCCGCCTCATCGTTGCGTTTGAAGGCTTCACGAAGTTGCCCGAATATCTTTACAACAGCAGCCACGCCCGCCAATATCCAGCCGACAGGAGTGGTGAGGAGTGTCTTTGCAAAAGATTTTAAGGCCGTGGACGCCGTCTTTATGCCATTAGAAAATCCGCCTTGGAACAACGCAGCCGCCTTCGCCACATTGCCGTTCAGACCCAGCAGAGCGCTGGTGTAGTTGCCTACGTTGCGCTGGTGGTCGCCGAGTGTGTAGTCCAAGTTCTTGACTCGCTCGTCAAGTTCCTGAATATCCTTCATCATCTTCTTTCCCGCCACGCCTTCGCGATCAGCGGCCGAAAGGCTGCGGTACTCCTGTTTCAATTGTGCCAGCTGCGCGCCAAGTTCGATGATGCTGTCACCAAACTTACGGTCGTTCTGCGTCGCGATCTGTATCTGCGCCGTGTACACCTTTTCTTGCGCGGTCAGCTCTTTGAGCTGCGCGGTGTTCGTCGCCTCCGCCTCGGCTATCTCTTTCAGCCTCTTTGCCTGCTCGCTCGTTAGCTCTCCTGACTGCTGCCACGCCTCGTTGATGGCTTTCTGTTCAGCCCTCAGGGATTTGGTCTCTTCCTTGAGCCGCTGCATCCGCGCGCGGATTACGGCCAACGCCTCGGCGCTTTCGCCCGCGTTGACCTCAACCTCAATCAGTATTCTGTCCTCTTTTGCCATATTATACTATTTTCGTTTCAAGTGTAATTAGTAGATTATTATAATTATTCGATATTTTTTCCAACTTTTCTTTCATTTATCAATGCACGTGAGATATATATATAATATTATAATAATTATAATAATTATAATAATAATAAGGATAAGTGCCCAAGTTTCAAGCAGTTACAATTATTGGATTTTGTGAAGCGAATCCGATAATTATAATAATTTTCAAGTCCCGAAGATGAAATTACGAACATCCTGAAGGAACGGCGCGGCGATTTGGTCACGTAGCGCGTCCTCCGCCGCCTCAAGTTCGGGACCGATAACCCACTCTTGAGGCTCGTTGTGCCTCTCCGTACCTCCGCGCCTCCTGATCCCCTCGACGATGGCACGCGGTGACGGCAGGTTCTTTGCGCCGCTCCGCTCCTTTTCCCCTCTCCATCTCGCGGCCTCCTCGATTGACGGGATGTCGGTTGAGCCGTATTGGATTGATTCCAGCGGCGCAACGTCGTCGCCGCGATAAACAAGGCGGACGGAGGCGGACAGACCGAGGTCGCCCGCCTCCGCCTCAACCTTGAATGCCTCGGAGCTGCGCCCGCTGGCGTTTATCCACCTCTCGCCGTTCGCCGTGCGGTACTTCTTGGCCATGTTAGCCTGAATACGCGCGCGGCACTCGTCTAGAATCTTGACCGCTGTGTCCTCTGTTCTCATTGTACGTGGATTTCAAGAGGTACGCAGTCGGCGGCGGACGCTGTGAGCGTCACGCGCAAACACACCCAGCAGACGTTCTCCGCGTAGTCGTCGTAGCCGTACTGCCATCGCGGGTCGGAATAGGTCATCTCGTTGCCAGTGCGGATGTTGTTGAGCAACTCTTTGCCGATGCCTTTCAACCGTTCCTGCTCCGGCAGGAGTACCTCGCCGTCGAAGTCGAAGTCGCAGAGGCTGGCGAAATACACGGCGACCACGGCGCGGTCGTGGCCGTCCACGGTCGCGGAATCGGTGATGAGGTGCATGACGACCACCGTGCCGTCATTGGAATCCGCAAACGGCGTGTTGTTCAGTATCTCGTTTACCTGCTCCGCGCTTCCATAGACGGCCGTATATCCGCGTTCGCGCGCCCATTGGAGTATTTGGTCAATGATAATCATTTTGCCTCGTTTTCGCGCTCTTTGATGCGTTCTTTGAACTTCTCCGCCGCCGCTTTCATTTTCTTAGCGTTGGCGGCGAGCTGCTTCTTTGTCGGTTTTGATACTTTAATCATAATTTTACAATTTTTAAGGTTCTGTGAATCCGTTGGTGTTGCCCATCCATTGCGCCACTTCGTAGGCGGTGGAATACGTTGTCTCTCCGGCCGTGACTGGCGGTGTCGGGAAGTCAAAATTAAGGGTTGTGCCGTCGTCGGACATGTTGAAGTTGCAGCCGCTGTACATTTGGTAACATCCATTATCGCCAATGGTGGTCACGGATGGCATCGCGGCGGCAGTGGTCAGGGACGTGCAGCCTTCGTACATATACATGCAGCCGCCGTAGCCGATGGTGGTGACGTTTGGCATCTCGGCCGCAGCTGTGAGAGATGTGCAGCCAGCGTACATGGAGACGCAGCCGCCGTAGCCGATGGTGGTGACGTTTGGCATCTCGGCCGCAGCTGTGAGAGATGTGTTAGGATTTTCTTCAGAGATGTTGCCAAACAAATAAGGGAACCCGCATGTCGGAATCTCGGTTATTTCCGTGTATTTATCGAGCAGGCTCATGATGTTTCCGCCTGCGGCGATTTTACCCGTCATTTCAAAATGTGAGAACAACGGATCCTCCGCTCCTTCTGGCAAAGTTCCCAGTCCGTCCGGATTGTCGCCGCGGAAATACACTTTGTCGCCGACATCTGTAAGCGTCAGCGTGTCGAATGTATGAGTGCCGTTGGCGGTGGTGTGCTGCCATTCCTGCCAATTCACGCCATCCTCGGAGTACTCCAAATTAGGGGCTGTCTCCAATGACGAAGTCATAGACACGGTGCTGTTTGCCTCCTGAGCCTCGAAATACATGTAATCCACCGTCGGCGTCGGCGGCGCGGGCTGGATTGCTCCGCCGTAAACAAAGTACACGCGCATCTTCGCGCGCGCGGTCATAACCAACGCCGGATTACCTTCGATGGTCGTCTCCGATTCAGAGCGGAAATCCAGCGACTTCTCCAGCTCGTCACGCACACGGCGCAAAGAGGCGCGCGCGTCATTGCCGCCGAACACAACCGACACGTTGTCATAGCCCGCAACGCCGATTCCGCGTCTGTATCCGACATAAGAGCACGGGATGTCTCCTTGTTTCTTAATCCACGAGGCAGCCTCGGCTTCCCAGCCTGCCTGCGAACGCAAGCCCGCCCTTTGGCAGGCCGCTAAAACTAAATATCTTACACTAGCCATAATTTGTAAATATTATAATTCGTCAATCTCTTCGGGTTCCGTGAATTTCGGAAAGTTGTCCTCGTCGTCTTCGATGATTTCCGCCGCCGTGATGTTCACGCCCAGCGACAGCGTCTTGCCGTACACGGAGCGGTCGGGCGTCGAAACAAACTTGCCGACTCCAGCCGTCACCGTCATGTGTCCGTCTACTATTTTCTTTTTCATAATTTACTAATTTTTTAATTAAATATCGTGTCTTGTCCAGCCTGACGGAATGCCGCTGCTACCTGCTGGAATAGTAAGTTCAGCGGGACAATAAAAATCACCAGTATTAGAGACTTCAAACAACCATCTGTACAAACAGTTGTTGTTTGATATGTCGGTCATATCAGTACGTATTTCTTTAATATTTGACCCTCGAAAAGCGTAATAGAATTGTGAAGAGGCGGGAATTTTTACTTTAATAACAGCTTTTTTAATACCACTAAAAGAAAAACTATTATAGTAAGCCATATTAGCAGTTTTTTCACTAAGTATTGGAATACTATGCAACGTACTACAAATATTAAAAAGTCTTGAGAAACAATAAGTTGTAAGAATTGCATCGTCGGGATTTTTACATAGTAATGATTCTAATTTTCCGTCAGCATAGCAAGTTTCATCGAATGTGAATCTGTAATAATCATTACTTCCACCAAGTGAAAAGAGTGTGTTTGTATTACTTGTATTCCTAACATACATGCGTTGCCCAGCCATGAGTGTTAGCGAGCGGTTCCCGCTTTCGTCCTCCGCCCACACCGTCCACGTCGCGCCGCCGTCAATGCTATATTCAAGCTCCACCACTGTCGGCGAGCCTGTTTTGTTGAGGCTAACAGTGCCACCGTTAGGCATATAGAAGTTAAGCACATCATGTTCCGGCGTCGGTGCGCCTCCTCCGATGCCGTAGTGCGGCACTCGCTGGCGCAGCAGCACGCCGACGACATAGACGCCGCCCTCATAGTATTCGTAACCGTCTCGGATGATGTAGTATTCCGCCAGCATGGCGAGAGCGCGCCGAACCATGTCGCGGTCGCCGCCTTTGAACGCGATGCGGTAGCCGTACCATCCAACACCCGCGAGCAGACGCGCGTCATAGCTGACATACGCCGCAGGCGGCTCGGCACCCGCCAGCCTCCGCCGCTCGTCGGCGAGCGGTCCGTTCATGGCGCGGAACCCGGCGCGTGCAAGTATATAATTGATTGTACCTGTCATTTTTTTAGATATAGTTTGATTAAAATTCTGATTGCAAATATAATCAAAATCGCCGTAACAAATCCGGCGCAGAACCACGGCCACCGCCTCACCTTCCGCTGTGCCTCCTCTGGAGACCTCAGCGTGGTGACTTTTTCCACAGTCACCGTGTCCGTTACGCGCGCGGTGTCCTTCAGTATCTTGTAACGGTACTCCTTGACGGTCTTTGTTTCCACGATTCGCACCGTATCCCCGCGCTCGAAGATGTAGAGCGTGTCCGTGCAGTCCACCCACACGCTGTCGCGCTCGTAAACACTCACGTATTCGACCCGCGAATGAGCCTCGCGGACGCTCGTGCAGCCGCTAACGGCCAGCAGCAGCAGCGTTGCGGGAAACAATATCCATTTCTTTGTTATAAGTGACAACAGCGTCATTGTAAACCGATTTTCGTGCTACCATATATTCATAGACCGTGAGGGCGTGCGCCTGCTCCAGACTTTGCAGGCCGTATGACATCCGAAGCGTCCAAAGGATGGCCTCCTCGATGTTGCCGCTCATGGTGCCCGCGCTCATCTTCTTTGCGTATGCCGTCACGGGCGGCTTGGTGGATTCGAGGAAATCCGTGAAACGCGCAAGCCCGTCACGCAAAGAGTTGAGCATCCGCGCGTATTCCTTCACCGTGCAGCTTTCCGACTTTGCCGACAGCTCCGACGGGAAGCCGCCGCCAGCCACTTCGAGCAGGCTCTTCACCGTCAGCGTCTCAAAGACAACGGACTCGTCGCGTTCTGTCACCTTCTCCAGCAAGGCTTCCACGCCTTCGGGATGCACGTCGAACCACGGTTTTACTGTCTTCCATGTCTCGGAAAGGCTGAGGTCATATCTGTATTTCACTCCCATTATTCGGCATCCTCCCCTTTTTTGTTTGCTCGCACGAAGTTAGCCTTCAGGATTACGGGATGCAGGTGACCGACACGCAGTCCCTTGATGGTCTCGTTGTTGTAAACCACGCCGTTGTGTTGAAATGACTGACGCGGGTTTTTGAACCGCCATCCGTCCGGGCTGGTGTTCAGCTCCTTGTTTTCTGCCAGCTCGTAAAGCTGTAGCAGCAGACGCTCGTAGCAGTCGCGGCACCCTTGGCGCACGGTATATTTCAGCCCAGCCGCGTCCGCGGCCTCGCGGATGGCGCGTTTTTCGCCGCTCGTCAGCGCGGACTTCTGAATCAGGTATTCAATTACATTAATATCCATATTTTTTTTGTTTTGTCTGAAAAAGCAAAAGGGAGGATAATTTATCCCCCCTTCCGCCAAACATTTAACATATGAAAAAACCACTCGCAGTTCTCGTTAAGAAACGAGAGCCAGCAAAGTATCAAATGCCGTCTTGGTGGTGGCGTAGTCGGTATCAAAGAAAGACACGTCAGCACTCGGCTCGTTGGTGGTCATAGTCATGAGCCAGTAGCCCGTCTCTTCGTCCTGCACCTGAGCCGTGGCCTTCAGGCCGCTCTCGAAGCCGATGAGCTGAAATGAGCCGTCGCCGCGGTGGTCTTTGCGTTGCAACAGCATCACGTAAGAGCCGGCTTTCAAAGGTTCCACGACGTTCAGGGCAGCAGCGCCGCCTATGCCCTCGTAATAGCATTGCACAGTTTTGTCGTATCTGCTATTGTCGGCGTTGAACGTGGAGTTGGTGCCGTTGAAAGGCGCGGGGTTGGGACGCGGGTTATAAACTACGTATGGCGTCTTTCCCGTTGCCATGGCGATACTCTTCACGATGCGTTTATTGGTTGCATCATAAGTGACAGCAGTCCAGTCGATGTCGGAACGGTTCATAATGATGGCAATGTCCTCATACCCGGCCACGCGCGGGTTTTCGCAATCTTGGGACAGATTGTCGGAAATCACGCCAAGGCACGGCGTGAAGGTCGCAAGGGCATAGACGCTGTCAACGCCGCTGCCGACGAGTGCGGCAAAGAAAATAAGCCCGACGAGGGCGATGATGGCCATCACGGGGTTGAATTTAAGTCTCTTTTTCATTTTTCCGTTGTTTTTGATTGTTGATTCCTTGTTATTCTGTTTTGGCAGGCGATGTCATAGCAGATGTACGGTCGTATGCTCGCCACTTCGGCTCTGAGTTTTGACACCTCGTCACGCAGTTGCGCCACCTCGGTGTCATTCTCCTCCCTCTCCGCCTTCTGTTCGCGGTAGAGCTTTTCCCACTCCGCCGCCAGCGCGGATGCGTTTGCGATTTCCATGCCTGCTTTGCGTTGCGAGTAGAACAGGAACCCGCCGCCGCCGACGAGCAAGGTCAGCACTGCTATAAATGTCGCCCAGTCCATATTTTACCAGATTTGATTACGATAGTAGATTTCGCAGGTGTCCGTAATCGCAGACTTGCGCGGGAACGTAGCGGACAGCTCCTTGAGAGCCGTCACCGCGTCTGCCTTTGCCGCCCTCGCTTGGGAGAGGCTGTCTCCGTAGGAGAGGAGTTTGCGCTCGCCTCCTGTGCGGGTGCCAAACTCCTCCTGCTGCAAGTAAGCCACAAAGGTCAGGGACAACCACGCGCGGCCTATCGCGTCGGATGTCGTGGCCGCGGCAATGTCGTCTGATTTGACATAGTGCAGCAGGTAGTCACGCAGGACGGCGGCGGCACAGCGTGCCACCACCTCTGCGGATGCGTTCGCGCTCATGCGGTAGCCCGCCGCGCGCAAGTCTGTGATTGTCGGAGCCTGCATGATGGATTACGATTAGAATTATTCGGCGGTGCACAATGCAACGAACTGGTTGGGCTTGGTGCAGCCGCCGCCGACAAACATCTCCATGAGGTATTCCTTCTGATTGTATGCGAGGTTGAAGTCCTCGTATTGGTCGGGACGGCGGTCGCCTACCATCTTGTAATCACGAGGGGACATAAAGAGAATGCCCGACCACGTGTAACCGTCGGTAGTGGGGACAAAGGTAGAGCTGTTGAAGACGATTTCCTCAACGCCGAGATAGGCCAGCACGTCGTCGTGGGTCGCCAGTCTGCCTCCGTTGGAGGTTAGGCTGTTGAGCATGGACTTGATGTCATAATAGGTGGCCTTGCTCATGATGGCGATGGCGCCGTCGCTGTCCTCCATGTAGTAGCCGGCCTCTATGATGTTGTTGCCGCCAGCGTCTTGGGCGATTACAACCTCCTCAGCCTTGAGGAACGGGTGCGCACCAGTGACGATGAGGTTCTCAATCGTGGCGAGCAGGCGGTCAAGCAGCTCGGCGATGATGTAGCGATAGAGGACGTCGTCCATGTCGCGGGTCTCGCGCAGAAGGATTTGGTCGACTTTGATGTACTTGTACACGTAGTCGGGGCGGATTTCAACCTTATCGAATTCAAGTTCCTGCTCTGTCTTCTCGGTTCCGCGCTCGTGAACATGACCCATGTCCTCGTTGGTCTCAAAGAGGCTCTTCCACATCGGCAGGCCTGTCCAGTCCACCAACTCAAGGATGCGGTGACGCTTGCCGACGAAGCGGTCGTTAATCTCGTTGATGATGAAGCCGGGCAGGAAATCGCCAGCGTCGATATTGTCGGCGTCGATGCCGTTTTTAGTCATCAGCTCGTTGACCTTCTCGCGCCATGCGGCTTTGAATTCCTGAGGTTTCACGGTGTTTTTGACCGTTTCCACGAAAGCGGCGCGGAATTCCTTGGTCTTCGCCAGCTCTGCCAGCGTGTTCTTCACCTTCTTGGCAGTGCTCATTGCATCTTTGATGGTCTTCACGGAGTTCTGCAGCTCGGTGATTTGAGTTTTCATTTCATCGGCGGTCTTCTCGTTCTTCTCGACCTCGGTGATGGTGTTCCGCACTTCCTCGATCTGCTCGTCCAACGCCTTGATGGTGTTCTGCACTGTCATCAGGTCGTCGCCGCTCAGAGTGTTGGCGGTTTGCTCAAGGGCGGACTTGCGCCCCATGAGAAAGTTCAAAATTTTTTCCAGTCTCTTTTTCATTGCTTTTTGATTTTTGAAAAATAATGTCCTAATTTTTATTTGATTTTTGCCGTTTTCCGCGCCTCGCGGGACGGGTTACATCCCCGATTTCGCAGATTTTTGATTTCGGGTTACAAAATCAGCTCGAACGGCTTGGGTTTTTCGGGTTCGTCTTTCGGGTTCACCTCGTTGTCAATCGGGGGTTTAAAGCCGTTGAAAACGGTGTTCTGTGTGTCGAGCCATGCGCCCGTGTCGGCGGGTGTTGCAACGAGGCTGGCGTGCAAGAGGGCGAAGTCGGTCACCTTGATGGCGTTGTTCTCCTCGTCCCATTCCCAGTCGCGCATACCGCCGTAGTTGCTGAAACCTTGCAAAATGCACTCGGCAATCTGAGATTTGATAAGGTTGTAGTAGTACGCCGTGCGCGGAATCCATCCGACCAGCTCCACGCCGTCTTTGGTCTTCGTCAGCTTCTTGACGATGCCCGCCACCGTGCGCGGGTCAGTGTCGTTGTGGTACAGCACAAGCGGCACGTTGACGGAGTGCGCGATAAAGTACTCATCCACGAATTTGTCGTAGCTCTCTTTTGTGAACTCCGTTCCGTTCTCGTTCGGCACGTCAAAGGTGGTGAGGACGCCGGAAACCTCGATACCCAACTCCTCTCCTTTTTCGTCACGTATAACCTTGAAACGCTGCCCGCCATCGTAGGACGTCAGCGTCGTGAAGTTTTTGATATACAGTTTCTTTTTCATGTCTATATCGTTTCTATCAGGTCGTTGATTCTCTTTTCGATGTATTCTTTTTTGTCCGCCGAAAGTTCTTTGCCAAGGAGCGTGAACAAATAGTCGATAGTTTCCTGCGTGCGCCTTGCCTCTGCCGCCTGCGCCTCCTGCAAAGCAGGAACGCCGACGAAGTCAAACCAGAACTCGTTGTCGGGGAGCCGTGTCTCAGAGTATAGGCGGTGGCGGTTGTAAACGTCGGTCATCACGCGCACCATCACGTCGCACCAGTGAGTGACGCAGCTGGAGTACATAGAGCGTTCCGCCTCCTGCATGTTCAAAAATTTGGCGGTCTCGAATAGGGCGTGCAGCTCCTTGGGAATGTCAAGGGCCTGCAAGATGGAAGCGACAGCTGCTTTGCGTTTTGCACCAAGTTCCAAGGCCTTGATGGGTAGTTCTATTGGCTGGTACTTGACCGCCTGCTTAGTAATCATCAAAGCCCAGCGTCCGAACTTCACGCCGTGGACTTTGTGGTAGTCCTCTTGCAGTTTCTTGTATTCCTCATCGTCAATAAACCCGTCCGCGCGCGCGCTGTTTTCAGGAGAGAGCAGACCCATGGCACCGTAATTGTCAATGAGGTTGAGGTCGGCGTTGTTCACAGTGTCGAGCATGGAGAGTGCTGGAGCCAGCAACGAGGCGCGGGTTTTGTCGGTGTTGAGGTACACATCGTCGTAAACCCTCACCGTGCGCTCCACGTATCCATCGCGTTTCTCGGAATTGTCCGCGCGTCTGTCTTTGACGCCAAGCGGCAAAAGGGTTTCAGCGTCGAAATCACAGAAGCCGTCCCGGAACATCCGCCAAACAATGAGCAGCGCATAACGCTCTATCATGTTGAATAGTGCTGAAACCGTCAGAAGCTCGTAGCCGCCCTCCTGCGTGGGGTCGCCCTCTGCGGCGTGCCATTCGGCGTTTGCCATGCGGTTGGTGATCATCAACAACACGGACTTCATTTCGCCGTCGGCAAATGGCAGACGCTCGCGGGTTCCGAAGCCGTCAAGGTCGAAACCGTAGAAGCCCTCGCGGTGAACAACGGGGTTGTAGAACTCCGTTGTCCGCCTCAGCTCAATCGAATATCCAAACAGATTTACTTTCATCTCTTTTGTACTGTCGCAAAGATACAACAAAATCAGTTACAGAGAAACACGACGTTTTTCACGCGGCGCGTCTTGCGCGCCACCGCCCCGCCGTTCGGCTCAACGTTGCTGCCTGTTGCGCTGGTGTTACCCTCGATGGTGGTGAATGTCCCGTCTTCGTTCACCTCTTCCACGATTCCAATATGGTAAGGCTTGCCGTCTTTAAGATATACTACGAAGTCGCCCGCGTGCGGTTTGTCGCTCGTGGCATAGCGGTGACGGTATGATTGAAGCCACGCCGCAACGCCCGCGTGCCAAGTCAGCGGGGTGCCGCCGTTCACCACGTCCGCAACCCATTGCCGCGCGGCGTTGTTCACCGGCATTGTGCCAGCCGGAACGCTGCAATCCTGACGCCCCGCCTTGGTCTCGTAGAGGACGGCAAGAATAAACATGGCGCACCATGCGTAGCCGTCTTTCACGCGGCGGTCAACGCAGTACAGCACAATATCCGCCAGCCTGCCGAATCGCGTCCAGTTGTTCAGCCCTGAGAGGCTGGTGCGTTCCTCGTACACCGAATATTCGCGCTCCTGTTTTTCAAGATAGCCCACCCAGCTTCGGGCGGTGCTTAGCATCAATTTTTTTTCTTCGTCTGTCATATTTTGTAAATTCTTTCGTAAGCCATAACCAAGTTATCAAGCAGATCGTCGTGTATCTCGTCGCCTTCAATGGGGAAGACGTCCGCCTCTCTTACAAGTTCCGACACCGCGTTCGGGTTGCAGCCCTCGACGATGCGCGTGTAGTTCTTTATCGCCTCCGCCTGCACGTAGGCGCGGGAGTATTTGTCGGAATTGGTGGAAAATCCCGCCATGTTCCGGCAGCCTGCTTTTCTCATTTTATCCATCACCGACGAGCCGACACCGTTGCACTCAATCCAAGCTACATTGTAGTTTCGTTTTTTGAGCCATTCCGCTGCGCGTTCCGGGCTTGCCGCCTGTTCTGCAAACATGTCGCAAAGATACATCATGCCGCCCTGAAACATGTAGTCGCCCATCACAAAGAAGTCTTTGCCGTAGTCGGTTGCCGGGTCTATCAAGATTACGTGCGGAACACCGTCGGGAATCTCGTCGGCTTTCACCGTCGGCGGCTGCCAACCCTCGAACAGACGAACGCGCCCCGTCTCTGTCGGTGCCTGCATATACTGCGCGTTCCAGACGGAATCCGACACGCGCGACCGCTCCAGCTCCAGCTCTGCCGTGGTCTTCCACGCCTCGCAGCAGCTCTTGCCGTCCACCATCGCGGGCAGCACGTAAGTTTCTGCGTCCGGCCACATCGAGAACCAGTCGTTGACCGTCCAGCGCGTGCCGACATTCAGAATCTTCCGCCGCCCCTCCAAACGGCCAAGCAACACGGATTCTTTGAACACTTGCAGCTGGCGGGAGTATGCGGCGGAGGTAGCCTCCAGCATGTTCTTTGCGGTGTCGTCAATGATGGCGATGTCAAAGCCGAAACCAGTGATGCCGCCCGCGATGCCGACACCAGCATGGTTCGGTTGCTTGCGGTATCCGATGCTCCATCGCCCGCGCGTCCCTTCAATATGCGGGATGGTTATGTTGAAGTCTTCGCACGATTTCTCGTACAGCCCGCGAACCTGCACACCGAACATTTCAGCGAGGTCTGCGGAGTAACTGGCACGCAATATACGCGTGTTTGGATCGCGGAGCAACAACCAAGCCGTCAAAGAAGTAGCTAATAATGATTTCCCGAATCGTGTAGGCATGGACAAATTCAATACGTCGCCTGTCTTGCCGTTCGTCATGAATGATTCCATCTCACGCGCGACATCAATCAGCGGCGGACGCTCGGACACTATTTGCGGCCAACGGTTTCGTATGTATAGCGGGAAGTTCATCGTGTCAGTCAGTCATAGCCATGAACGCTGCGGCTGCATCCTCCGGTGTCATAGTGGTCTCGGTGATGTCGGCCTCCACTTTACGAGGCACCACATACGGCAGCAGTTTAGCAATAGCTGCCACGCGCTCCTGCGGGGTCATTGTCTCCAAGTCTTCACGGAGTTTGTCTATATTTCCGTTCACGATTTCGGCGATACCCTTCTGCACGTTAGCTGTCACAGCATTCGGTGTGCCTTTCTTGCGCCCTCCTGTTTTGGTACGTCCTTTTTCAAATTTCATTTCTCTCTATTTTCCTCTACTTTAGAGACAGTGCAAAAATACACTTTTCCCGCGCCAAATATCCAAATTAATCACCACGAACGAAAATTATTATAAAAATCACCGCCTGGTTAGTTTTATAATAAACCTCAACGCATTGGATTTCAGCGTGTTGAGGTTTAAATTAGTAGATTATTATAAAAATCGAATTTTTTTCCAACTTTCTTTCATTTTTAAAACCGCGTATAACATATAAATATATATAATAATTATAATAATTATAATAATAATAATACAACCTATTGAAGCCCAGCGGGTTAAAATTATCGGATTCACCGAGGCAAATCCGATAATTATAATAATTTTTACACACTGAAACGCGATTACGGTGTAATTTTGAACGGCGGCGCGGAATCGTTGAGGCGGCGGAGCATCTCGTGGAACGCGGGTGACATAGGTCTGCGTTCGGTCAGCCGCTCCCGCACCCGCTCCCGCTCCCGCTCCCGCTCTAACTCTTGTGAAACCTCGGTCGTCACCATGAAGCCGCCGCCAAACGGCGCCTCGTGACGCGCGATGGGAGCGGATTGGCTGTCGGTGATGGTGAAGTTGCGCCCGAGGCTGACGTACTTTTTCAGCAGCGCGCCGCTGACGACCTCGGGCGGGTACACAAGTTTCTTTTTCTCCTTGCTCGGCTGCTTGCAGGCGACGCGCAGCGAGGCTTCCAATTCCCCAGCAAGCACAATGCGCTCGCCATTCGGGCGGACGTTGGTGACGAAAGAAATATTTACCTGCGCACCGTTCTCAAATGTAACGCTGGTTTTGACGATGTGGAACGCGACCTGCGGGACGGCGGACATGTTCATGCAGGTCAGGCCGTCGCAAAATAAAAAGAAGTCAATGCCGTGGCGGATATAGAACCGCACGATCTGCGACGTGATTGAGAACGGCGGGTTGTCGATGACGATGCAGCCGGGCGGGTACTCGTGCCGCTCGTAGTCACCGCCCGGCCAGAATGGGCGCACGACCTCGCGGACTTCGAGCGGTGAGACGTTGCGGTTCACGTATTCCAGCACGGACTCGTAGACGGCTGGCGGCGTGTAGCAGTCGTCGGTGGTCTTCTTCGGTTTGAACTTCTCGCAGAAACCGTCGTAGTCGGTGGATGATAACTGTCGGCTCATTTGTCGCCTCCTTTCTTTTTTCTGTTTCTATTGAATTTCACGTACCCTGAGCCTTTGCACGGTCGGCCGCGCTTCTTCGACAGGCCTATTCTTCTTGCTTGTCTTAGGACGGCCTGCGTGCTGCGGCCTAATCTCCTGCCTATCCACGCGGCGGTGTGTTCGGTGTAATTCTCGCGCAGGAACCTCAACTCCGCGCCGCTCCACGGCGGAGATGTCTGTCCTTTCTTCATAATCGATAATTTATAATTTATAAGGTTTGTTAAAACAGCGGCAATTTAATGGCTTCGCGTCCGCATACGGGGCATTCTGCCACATAAGCGGTGTAATTGAAAGTCTCGGATTTGTGGATTTTGTACTCCGTCTCGTCTGCGATAAAAACCGAATTGCACCAATCGCAGCGGAATCTCTTTTGTTTTACTTTATGTTGTCTTGTTTTGATTATTTTCATAATCCTAAAATTTTAGTGAATGTTTCGATGTCGTGGCAAAAGTAGACGTTTTCGGGGTGCCGCGCCGCCCACGTCAGCTGCTCGGGGCGGATGCGGGCGGTGGCGGAGCGTTTGAACTCCACCATGACGAACCGCCCGCCCTTCAGGAACGAATAGTCGGGGATGCCCTTGTTGCCGTTGTTCTCGTTTTTCCAACAGTCCCATCCGTGCCGCCTCGCAATCTGCACGCATTGCTTTTCGATTTCCTTTTCTTTCATAACACCGTCTATCTCTCGTAATGCCTTTACAAATTCATTTGTGTTTTTCGGCAATTTTTCTGTTAGTTTTTGGATTGTTTCGGGATTCACCCACCCGCCGTTTTCAAATTTTGGTTCTTTCATGCCTCGCCTCCTTCCACGATTCCGTACAGCGGTTTGAGTTTCTCGATGAGCGGGCGGAAGTAGCGCAGGAACTCGTCGCGCAGTTCTTTGGTTTTGAAGTAAAGAATTGTCGGGGTATTTTGACGATAGCCGCTAATAAAACCATCTTTTGCAATTTCGATAACATACTTATAATTTTTAGTCCAGTCCGGCACCCAGTCGCCGTTGTAGCAGTTTCTCAGCAGGATAAGTTTCATCAATGCAAGGACAGCCTCGGCGGTGGCACTATCGGACAGTAAACTTGTTAAATATCTTTTCGCAACTTGCTTTTCGTATGCAATTTCGCCGCTATCATAAGTTACATATTCAACTTTTATAGGATTCAACTTTTCAAACTCCCCCCACGATTTCGGCAGTTCCATCTCTTTCTCTTTGAACGTGACGACGGCCACGCCGTCAACCAGTTCCATTTTTTCAATTTCGCACCCTTCCGGCGCGATGATTTTTCTTTCTTTTTCCATACGATTTAGTTTTTTTTTTTTTTTTTTTTGTTATTTACACTCTGGAATCTTCATATAAACCATCCAAATACAGTGTCGGCTTGTTTTGTGGCCGAACAACGGAACTTGTCCAATTGCTTTTATAACAGTCTTTACTTTCAGTTGTACGTCTGACCATTTGAAAATCAGCACCCCGTAATCGTCTAATACTCTCATGCACTCTTGAAATCCTTTCCTCAGATCCGTTCTCCAATCATCCAATTTTCCGTACCTTTTATATAAGTTTGATTTTTCCCCAGCCCATACCAGATGAGGAGGATCCCATACTACCATCTTATAACTTTTGTCATCCATGGCCATGGAAGTAAAGTCTCCAATGATATTCGGTTTCACAATGCAAAGTTGACCGTCAGACAGTTCGCAGACTTCGTCTCTTATGTCTTGAAAATCTACAAATGGATTATCTTTGTCGAACCAAAACATTCTCGATCCACAGCAGGCATCTAATATCGGTTTTCCGTCTTTTATCATACGCTTTTAGTTTGTTTTTCAGTGAATTTATCCAAAACGGCGGTGCAAAGGGCGTCGAATAGCCGCGCAAATGCCGACTGCGCCTCCTCCATGTCTGGCAGTCTGCCGTCGTTGAGCAGGCCGCATTGCAGCAGGCTGTCAACCATCCCAAGCGCGTAGCGTGCCTCGGCATAACGCTGTTTCTTGCCCGTGATCCATTCATGGCACCGCGAGCAGCAGTCAACCAGCCTGGAAGCCGTGGCGATGTTCATGGCGCGGTTGATGTCCTGATATCGCACTTTTTGCACGAGCGCGGCTCGGATTTCATGGCGCAGGCGGTTGAGTTCCGGGGTGCAGGCGGCGACGGTTTCCTCTAGCCTGTCCTCGTAGCCGTCGGCGCGGTCTTCTCCCCATCCTCGCCGGATTTCCATCATTCTCTTGCGGATTATTTCTTGCACATCGGAGCAGTATGAGCGGGCGAGGGTGTTGGCTTTTAGTTCGGGCAGCCGCGACAATGCAAAGGTCTCAAAGCCGACGAAGCGCAGGGTGACGTCCTCCAAGATGATGAGCAGGTTGCGCTGGTCGGGAGTGAGATTTTTCGCGCCTCCGAGTGTGGTTGTGGGGATTGTGACGTGTTTCATTTTGTGGCGGCCTCCACCCGCTTGTTTGTTTTGTCCTTTTTCCTGAGAGCCAGCAGCACGCCCTCGTCTACCGTATCCTTGGCAATGAGGTAGTACACCTGCACGGGCTTGGTCTGCCCTGTGCGGTGCAGGCGGGCGTTGGCCTGCGCAAAATACTCGTAGTTGTAAGTAAGCTCCATCCACAGCACGATGTGACCGCCGTGTTGCAGGTTGAGGCCGTGCCCCGCGCTGGCGGGATTTGCGACCAGCACGTCAAGGTCTCCGTTGTTCCAGTCTATCAGCCACTGGTTAGACGAGCCTTTGACGCTGGCAAACCTTAACCCTGCCGTCTTTAGTTCCTCGCCAAGCCATATCGCCGTTTCGCGGTACTGGTAGAACAGCAGAACCGACTCGCCCTCCGCCGCCGCCGTTCGGCAGAACTCCACCGCCGCGGCAATCTTGGAGCCGCCTCCATTGATGCGCACCACGCCGTCTGGGCTGATGTCGTGTTCGTTGTCATAGACGAAACCGCTGCAAAGGGTCTGAATCTTCGCGAATCTCGCCTTCTCGTCGACGGTGAAGTCCTCGGGGCTGTCGGGAAGCTCGAAGTGCAGCGTTGCTACGAGGTCGTCATACGCTTTCCGCTCTTCCTTGCATAGCTCGACGGGAAGTGTCTCCTCCATCATGGCGGGAAGCTTCAAGTAATCGTCTGTTGTCAGGGTGATGATGTCGGCGGCATAGTCGGCAATCATTGCCTCGGGTGTGTAGCCGGCGCGCGGCACCCAGCGCGGGAAAGCCACGGCGCGCCCTTGGTTGATGTTTGTGAACCATCTTCCGCGCCACGCGTAATAATCGCGCTCCTCCATGCTTGCAATACCAAGTGCTGCGAGTTGGGCGTAAACGTCCAGCATCCCGTTTGGTGCGAAGGTTCCCGTCAGCCCGATGCGGCGGTTGGCGTTGATTTTCATTATAAACTTCGTGCGCTGGCTCTTCATGTTCTTGAAAGAGGTAAGCTCGTCAATGACGAGGATGTCAAACGTCATGCCCTCGAAAAGTTTGACATTATCACGGCTCACAATCTTGACGGGCGCGCTGCTTTGCGCGTCCTGCTTGTTTTTCGCCGTCACCAGCTGCATGTTGGCGAGTAGCTTCCAAAGCTGCCATTTTTCCGCCTCCTGCATCCACACAGTCTCGGCCACGCGCTTAGGCGCTACGATGAGCGTTGTGGCTGCAGGGTAGAGGCGGCGCGTGTAGTCGAGGAAGTGCAGCACGGC
>Ga0265300_10001359_pt1 | contig 23103 bp, 18 predicted proteins | sample AusTroGonzalo_MG_FD_193482 | JGI IMG/M metagenome (GOLD analysis project Ga0265300, IMG submission 193482) | Bovine rumen microbial communities from tropical cattle in Woodstock, Queensland, Australia - Gonzalo_03 | ecosystem: Host-associated > Mammals > Digestive system > Stomach > Rumen ...
CGATGGACGTGGTGATCGGTGTGCTGGAAGCCTTCCGCTCCTGCCTCATCGAGCAGTTGCTGGAATCGAAGAAGGTGAAGGTGCAGGGACTCGGCACGTTCTACGTGACCATCGCCAACAAGGAGGGTGGCATCAAGAACCTCGAGGACTTCAACATCGGCACCCTCGCAACGGGTCTGCGCCTCCGCTTCCTGCCTGAGGGCGCCACCGAGGAGAGCATCTCCAGCAAGGACTTCCTCAAGAAGGCAAGCTTCGTGGATGTGGCATCCCTCACGAAGACACAGACAGTGTCTGACGAGGAAACCGACGAGAACGAGGTGAACGGCGACGGTGGCAACACTGGCGGCAACTCAGGTGGCAACAACAACGGTGGTGGCGGCACGTTGGTGGACGACCCTGATGGAGATTAAGGGAGTTGACAGTTGACAGTTGACAATTAAGGGGCGAGGGGCGAAATAAAGGAGCAAGGGGCAAGGAGCCCCTCAACACTAAACTATCCTCTTGTCCCTTGCCCCCTGCCCCTTGCCCCTCAAATTGTACATTGTAAATCTTAAAATTGTAAATAAAATTGTGAAGAACAAAGATTTATGGAAGACCATCATTCAGGTGGTGGTGTCCATCCTGACGGCAGCACTGACTGCCTTGGGAACCACGAGTTGCATGCGATGCATGCTGTAGAATGTGAAATGTAAAATGTGAAATGTAAGAAGGGCTGGGTCGCGAAATGCGATGCCAGCCCTTTATGGTAGGGTTATTCGTAGCGAATTGTTTCGGAAGGTTTACCGATGCTGATGAGGTGTGAACTTCCCCAGATGACAAGGGTGGAGATGAGGAGTGTGGCTACATTGATGGCGAGGATGAGCCACCAATTGAACTGGATGGGCACGGAGTCAATGTAATAAACCGTTGCATCCAACGAGATGAGATGGAACTGCTGTTGAATCCAGCAAAGGAGTAGTCCTATCACATTGCCCCAAAACAAGCCCTGACCCACCAGCATGACGCTGAACTGGATGAATATCTTGCGCACGGACGCATTCGTCGCACCCAGCACTTTCAACGTGCCAATCATATTGATGCGCTCCAACATGATGATGAGCAAGCCACTCACCACAGTGAAGGCGCTTACCAAAATCATCAACACGAGGATCATCACCACATTCATGTCCAAAACCGACAGCCATGCAAATGTGTGTGCTGCGATGTCCTTGATGCTGAACACGCCATAAGTCACTCCATTGCGGTCGGTGCCTTTATGGATGAACTGGAGTTTGCTCGTCAACTCCTCCACTCTGTCGAAATCGTTCACCGTCACTTCCAATCCCGATGACATTTCCTTATCCCAACCGTTCAGTTTTCGAACCGTATAGATGTCGGTGATGACATAGTTCTTGTCGTAATCGTTCATGTTGGTGGCAAAGATACCTGCCACTTTGAGACGACGTGCTCGCATCGATTCTTCCCCCATGAAGTAGGCAAAAATCTTGTCGCCCACCTTCACGCCAAGGTCGCCTGCCACCTTCTGCGAAAGAAGAATTTTATTTGAAGCTTCTTTGGAGGAAAACTTAGGCATCTTTCCGTCAACCATCGAGTTACGGAAGAAAGAGAGGTCATAGTCCTCCCCCACTCCTTTGAAGGTCAAACCTCGAAAGTTCTCCTCTGTCTTCAGGATGCCAATTTTCGTGGCAAACTTCTGAATGCGTCCGACACCCTGCACCTTCTTCACCTTCCGAATCAAGGTGTCGTTGGTCAGCACAGGCATCATTTCATAATTCTGGTTTTGCGTCAGACTCAGCACCTGAATGTGACTGCCAAAACCTATGACCTTCGAACTCACCTCATGCTTGAAACCCAGCACGACTGCAAGGCTCAGCAACATGACCGCCACACCAATGGCGACACCCAGCATCGCTATACGAATAGCAGGACGGGAAAATCTTTCCCCGTCCTCCGATTTGTCTGCGTAAATACGCTTGGCTATAAATAGTTCGAATTTCAATGTTTAACCCTAACCTTAACTGTCAACTCTCAACTGTCAATTTTCAACTCTCCCCGGATATGCCTCTAATGCCTTTCTCAACACGAAGAGCGCCCTCACAAGGTCTTCCTTCTTCAGTACGTAGGCAATACGCACTTCGTTCTTTCCAGCTCCAGGTGTGGTGTAGAAACCTGCTGCAGGAGCCATCATGACTGTCTCACCTTCATAGTTGAACTCAGAAAGACACCATGCACAGAACTTTTCGCAGTCATCTACAGGCAGACGTGCCACCGTGTAGAAGGCACCCATCGGAATGGGTGAATAAACACCTGGAATGCGATTGAGCCCGTCAATGAGACACTTGCGTCGCTCCACATATTCGTCGTAAATGTCACGGCTGTACTCCTCTGGTGCATCGAGACTTGCCTCAGCAGCAATCTGTCCGATGAGTGGCGGAGAAAGGCGTGCCTGACAGAACTTCATGACCGCCTTGCGGATTTCCTCGTTCTTGGTGATGAGCGCACCAATACGGATACCACATTCGCTGTAACGCTTTGACACAGAGTCAATCAGCACCACATTCTGTTCAATGCCTTCGAGATGGCAAGCTGAAATGTAAGGAGAACCCGTGTAGATGAACTCACGATACACCTCGTCAGAGAAGAGATACAAGTCATACTTCTTCACGAGGTCACGAATCTGGTTCATCTCACGACGTGTATAGAGATAACCTGTCGGGTTGTTGGGGTTGCAGATAAGGATGGCACGAGTACGCTCATTGATGAGTTCCTCAAACTTCTCCACCTTTGGAAGCGAGAAACCCTCATCAATTGTCGTAGCAATAGTGCGAATCACCGCACCAGCAGAAATCGCAAATGCCATGTAGTTGGCATAAGCTGGTTCAGGCACAATGATTTCATCGCCTGGATTCAAACAAGCCAAGAACGAAAACAATACCGCCTCCGAACCACCACTTGTGATGATAATGTCATCCGCCGTCAGGTTGATGTCATACTTCGCATAGTAGTTGACCAACTTCTCGCGATAACTGCGATAACCCTGCGAAGGGCTATACTCCAGAATCTTGCGGTCGATATTCTTGATGGCATCCAATGCCACCTGAGGTGTAGGCAGGTCGGGCTGTCCGATGTTCAAATGATAGACCTTCACGCCCCGTTTTTTTGCGTCCTCTGCCAGTGGTGCCAATTTACGGATAGGCGAACTGGGCATCTCCGTTCCTCGTATGGATATTTTAGGCATATCTTAAAGATATAAATTTATACAATTAAAAAGCACAATAATTGTGCAAAGGTACGGATAAATGAGAGAACAGCCAAATTTTAAGGCGGAGAATACGAAGAAAAAGCCTATTTCTTGTTACAAAATAGGCAAAAAAGAAACGAGTTCACCCTGCTTTGAACTATTGAAGCGGTAAGGTGAGTACAAATCTGGCACCTTCCTTGTAGGAAGGATCGAGATTGAATGTGCCTCCCATCAATTCCGCTCCCCGGCGAAGGAGGGTAAGTCCGATGCCCAATCCCTCACTGTAATAGTCGAGTTTGAGGAATGGGATGAAGATGCGTTGGATGTTCTCCTCGGCTATACCAATACCCGTGTCAGTGATGATAAAGTTGACATTTCGTTCATCTTTCAAGCGGCATTCCAACGTAATACTTCCCTGCTGGGTGAACTGATTGGCATTGTCAAGCATCTGCTTCAACATCTTCGGTAATGCTTCGGAGATAGCAGGAATGGTCAGAGAATCGGGCACAAAGGTAACGAAATTCATCTTCACTGTGTCTGGACACTTGAGCCTGATTTTGGCAATTGTCTTACGACAAATGTCATTGCAAGCAAACCTGGTGTCCTTCGGCACACTGGCCACATTCTCAAGGAATGCAGCTGTTAACAGTTTATCAAGGATGCCTTCAATGTTATCGGAGTTCTCCTGCATGGCATCAATGATGGTTTCCATCTCTTCGTCGGGGATGGATTGATGCCCCATACGAAGTACCTGCGAGAAACCAATGATAATGTTAAGGGGAGTACGCACCTGATGAGTGAGGTCCTGCATGAAAGCTATCTTCTTTTCAAGGGCTTCCTGAGCCTGTTTGTTGGCGATGACCAGTGCTTCATTACGCTGCTCTATCTCATCATTCATGTGCTGAATGTCGTGGATATATCCAGAGATGTATTGTTGCATGGTGCCAAACATATTCTGCAATTGTCCGACAGGGTCAATACGTTCGCTTCGAGGCATTCGTTCATCGAAGTTACCCGCAGCAATATGACGTGCCTGAGTCGCTAACTGATTAACAGGTTCTATAGCGCCGTTGATAATCTGGTAGCAGAAGAAGAGGAGCATCAACATTCCGATGGCAATGATGGCCAAAACAATGTAGAACAATCGGTTGTACCCACGGAAGATTTCGTCTTCAGGATAGACAATGGCGATACTCCACTCTGTCTTTGGCAACTGACGATAGAACACATAACAATCTTCATCGTTCAATCTCAATTGTTGCATACCTTCCTCACCTCTCAGCATGGCATTACCGAGCGCAATCAAGTCGGCATCACGGTCAGGGTCAGTATTGGTGAAGACCGTTTGACGTACCAATTTCTCTTGGTCAGGATGGATGAAATAGGTACCCTCCCTTCCCAACATAATACAATAAGAACGTGGGGAAGGCATCTTGGCAGAAATGGTTTTAGAGAGCCAAGTGATGGAGAGGTCGGTGGAAATGACACCGATGCACTGTCCATCATTGTCGATGAGTGGCATCGCATAGGAGGTAATCATCTCCTGTGCGAAGCTTCCGTCATCTTCCTCATAGTCGTCAAAGAAGGGGTCAACCCAACAAGGCTGATTCAACCGCTTGGGCATCAGATACCATTCCATATCATAATAGCGATATTCCTCGCTTCCTTCCTGCTCTGTCTGGATCGTACCATTCTCTCGGAAAGAATAGGATGAGAAGAACTTTCCTTTCTCCTTAAAATAATCAGGTTCGAAGGCAATGGAACAACCATTGAAATTGGGGTTCATCTCAATGATACGACGAGAATAAACATTGACGGAATCAGGATTCAGGTGTGTGCGCACCAACCAATTGGTGTTGTTGGTGGCAATCTCCACTTCGTCAAGAATCTCGTTCACCCTCAATGCCGTGTTATTCAGCACCTGCGAGGCTCTGCGCATGGCATCATCCCGCACATATCCACGCGATTTAACATACATGAATCCGAGCGACACCACAAACGTGAAGATCGCGAAGGTCACGATCAAAAGACCAATCCTCATGGAGAGGGAATGACGTATGCGTGTGATAGGATTTCTCATGTTGTTGCGGATTCTTCGTTTGACAATGGTGTGGAGGATTCACTGGATTCGTAGTGAGCCCCAGCCTTTCCCGTGACATCAGCAGCATCCAGAATCTGGTTGAGCAAACTGGTAACAGCGTCAGTATTTTCGAGCATACGGTCCACGTGCTGCGCCATCTCTTCCTCAGAAAGGCTCTTGTATTCCCGACGGATGAGGTCATTCTCTTCAGCAATAATCTTGATGGGTTGCGTCATCTTGTCGGTCATGTTGTTGATGACCGCAGACTTCATTCGGTCGTCTTCTTTCGCCATTTCATTGGCTTTCTCGAGTTCTGCGTTCCGTTCTTTCAGAGTTTCTGTGGAATGATGCATCTTGCTGATGTAATCTTTCAACGACTTCTGCATTCTGAAGAAACTATGCTGCAACTGCCCGATTTCATCACGACGCCGACTGTCAGGAACAGACACATCGAAATCACCTTCAGACATTTTCTCTGCCGATAAACCCAACTGCCTGAGTGGTCGCAAATTATATCGAATGACGAACACACAGAAGAAAAGCAGCAAGCAGAGTCCTAAGATGGTAATGAACATCAGATTCTGCTGCAGATGGTTGTAAGGTTCGAAGATGTCGCTTTCAGGACATACAATGGCGACACTCCAACCTGTATGCGTGAAAGGTTTGTAGAAGACATAATAATCCTCGTCATCACGATGTAGCACTTGATACCCGCTTTCACCTCCTATCATTGCTTTTCCCAATTTCGTCATCTCCTCGTCAGGTTGTTCCAATGTGGGAGTAAAAATGGTTTCATAGAAAAGTTTGGTGGAGTCAGGATGCACCAGGAATGTGCCACCTCTTCCCAACAAAACACTATAAGAATTTGGGAAAGGCTTTGCATCCAAAATCGTTTTCGAGAACCATGCCAGCGATAAGTCAACGGAAAGAATGCCGACAATATTGTCTTGTTTGTCGTGGATAGGCTGACAGAAAGAAGTTATATAATCACTCACGTTAATGCCCTCTGTTTCCTCATCGCGAAACGGCTCCACCCAATAGGGCTTATTGAGCAACTTCGCTATGAGATACCAATCCATATAGTAATACTCATATTCTTCACTACCCTCTTGCTCTGTCTCTATCGAATCACCATTATTATTGGAATAGGCAGAAAAGAACTTCCCCTTTTCTTCATAATAATAAGGTTCGAACGCAATGGAACAACCATAAAGGTTTGGATTATTCTCCAAAATCTTACGGCTGAAAGTGTACATGGAATCAGGGGTGTCGATATGCTGCTCCACCAACCACTTCATGTTGTCGGCTGCTACTTCCACGTCGTGTAACGTACCCTCTACATAGAGCAACGTTCCTTCTAGCATCTGTGTCGCCTTTTCCATAGCCTCATCTCTTACAGCCGTACGTGAATAATGGAACAGGATGCCAAGCGCCATAACAAACAAAAGCACCACGCAAGACACCACCCAGAAGGAGAGTCGTGCCGACAATGAGCGTCGTATGTATGTGATGATGTTCATTTTGCTTTTGTTTTAGTGGTTGTTATCTTCGTCTGACCCATTAATTCAGCATAAGTCACATCCCTGTCAATCATGCCAAAGTCCTTCATGAGAAGATTGGCTTTCTCCACCATATCAGGACGTAAGCGGAACTCACGCTGATTCGAATCGGGATCTATTTGCAAACGTAATATCTCTTTCAGCATCAACTTTTGGATGACACGATTGGTTTGTATATGAGCGTCACGGACATATTTCATGACAATGTCCAAAGCCTGGTCGGGATGTGCGGCTGCCCATTCCCATCCTTTTTTGCTGGCATCGGCAAAACGCTTTACCTGATCACGATGAGTGTCATAGTAATCACGTTTCACATATACACCGTTCTCTTGTATGTTATAACCATGATCCTTGAATCGGAAAATGCTTTTCTCTGGCATATCAAAACCTGCCTGCCTCAACAAAAGATATTCGTTATAGCTGACCGCCGACATCATATCAACTCCTCCCGACAAGAACACATTGATATTGCCTGTGAAGACCACCCACTCATAATTCAGCTGTTTTTTCCTATCGAGAATAAATGCCATATAATTGGGCTCTGCCATGTAAACAGCAATACGTTTCCCTTTCTCCTTCATAGGATCCTTTCCCCATCGTGACACAATCAGGTAACTGCTATTCATGGATGTCTGCAAGATGTTAACCAATGGAGCACCATTCGCAATCATGTCAATAGCGGACATCATAGAAAAGATGCCAGCATCGCACTCGTCCGTTTCCATACGATGATAGACTGTACTGGACAAAGTAGGACTTTGAATGACCACATCGAGTCCCACTTCTTTATAAAAGCCCTTCTCTTTCGCCACATAATACCCAGCAAACTCAGCCTGAGGAGTCCATGCTGTAGTGAACACGAACTTCTCAGCCCTCATCATACAAGGGCAGAACAAAAGCAAGCCAAAGACAAGCATGCCTCTTAGATGGCCTATCATCTTGTTTCTCATTATTATTTATTTATCAAGGTTTGTATCGTCTTTCTTCTGCATTTCCTCTCTGGTGGGGAAATGCCCCAACCATTTCATCTGACGAAGGCACCACGACTGTCGGCGATACATGTAATTAGTCGGTGATGCCGAGTTAAATTTGAGGGGATTAGGCAATGTAATGGCAATCATCGCGCATTGATTTCTTGTCAGGTCTTTGGCTTGACAACCGAAATGCTCCTGTGCCACTGCCTCTGCACCGTATATGCCGTCACCCATCTCTATCGTATTCAGATATACTTCCATGATACGTTGTTTGTCCCACATGAATTCCATCAAGACTGTGAAGTACGCTTCTACTCCCTTGCGGAACCACGCCAACTTTCCAGATGAGGAGGTTGGAAAGAGGAACACATTTTTCGCTGTCTGCTGACTGATAGTTGAGCCTCCACGGAAGCGTTCCCCCTCTTCACGCTCTTCTATCACTTTCTGAATGGCATCCCAATCGAAGCCATTGTGGATGAGGAAATTCTGATCTTCACATGACATCACCGCAAGCGGTAAGTCGGCAGACATTTCCTCGAGCGGCACCCAAGAATGGTGCCATCTGATTTTCTCTCCCCTGCCCACCTGCTCAAATGCCCGTATGAACATCAGCGGTGAGGTGTAAACAGGGACGTAGCGGAACATCAACACCAGTAGGACACTTCCCGCCAATAAGACGATGAATATCCACTTCACGATGTTTCCCACTTTGGAAAAGAACTTCCCCATTGCCTTGTCGCCTTATTGAATGTTGTGCAGATGCAAGGCCCATGAGCCCTGCACCTACCACCATCTTATTTATTCTAATGTACCAGCATTTGCGGCGTTAATCATCGCCTCTGAAGCATAGAGATAAATCTCCACGCGACGGTTCTGAGCCTTACCCTCCTTGGTGGAGTTGTCAGCCACAGGATTGTTCTCGCCGAAACCTGTGCTGCTCTTAATCTGAGTAGGAGCTGCACCCTGTGCAAGCATGTATGATTTCACAGCGTCAGCACGGTCTTGACTGAGCTTGATGTTCTTCTGGAAGCTCTCTTCTACTGTAGAGCCCTTGAAGCCTGTATTGTCTGTATAGCCCTGAATAGCCACATCACAGTCAGGATATGCCTTGAGGACGTTGTTAGTGAAATCCTTAAGGTTGTTCATTGCTGTAGCGCTGAGAACAGACTTACCGGATGAGAAGAGGATACCAGAATCGAAAGTAACCTTCACAGCATCAAGACCATTGCTGTCCTTCACACCTTCCACCTGTGCATTCTGCACCTGCTCAGCAGCTGCCTTCATCTTGTCCATCTTCTTACCAATCAGAATACCTGCACCTGTACCTACAGCGGCACCTATTGCAGCACCAGCCAGTGTTCCACCAGCATTTCTACCAATCAGATTACCTACCATAGCACCGATACCTGCACCTGCGCCACCACCAATAAGACCACCCTTGGTCGTATTATTCATACCACATCCCGAAAGGACAATGAGTGCAGCCATCAGCATTACACTAAACTTAGATTTCTTCATAATTTTGCCTATTTTTTAGTTAATATTAAAATGTGAATAAGATTCAATTGATGATTGATAAAAAAGTATCATCAAGTGCAAATGTCGAAAATTTTGTTGATATATCCAATCATTCAAGCAAATAAAATTTAAAAAAACTGATTTTTTCGCAAATTATCAGTAATTTTGTCGCTCGAAATGAAAATACATCTATAAAATTGACTGATAAAAAGAAAAAATGGCAACAGAACTGAAAGACCTGACCAAGCGGTCAGAGGATTATTCAAAATGGTATAATGAATTAGTGGTGAAAGCTGAGTTAGCAGAACAGGCTGACGTGAGAGGTTGCATGGTGATTCGTCCCTATGGATACGCTATCTGGGAAAAGATGCAACGTGTGCTTGACGATATGTTCAAGGAGACTGGGGTACAGAACGCATATTTTCCATTGCTGATTCCCAAAAGTTTCCTTAGTAAGGAAGCTGAACATGTAGAGGGCTTTGCAAAGGAATGTGCTGTGGTCACTCACTACCGTCTGAAGACCAATGAAACACACGACGGCGTAGTGGTAGATCCGTCTGCCAAATTGGAAGAGGAACTGATTATTCGTCCCACTTCTGAGACCATCATTTGGAACACCTATAAAAATTGGATTAAGTCCTATCGTGACCTGCCCATTCTGTGCAATCAGTGGTGCAATGTGATGCGCTGGGAGATGCGTACACGTTTGTTCCTCCGCACATCTGAATTCCTTTGGCAAGAAGGTCATACAGCACACGCCACTCGCGAAGAGGCAGAAGAACGTGCAAAGCAGATGTTGAAGGTGTATGCCAAGTTTGCAGAGGAATATATGGCAGTGCCTGTCATTCAGGGTGTGAAGAGTGAAACAGAGCGTTTCGCAGGAGCACTTGACACTTACACCATTGAGGCAATGATGCAGGACGGGAAGGCGTTGCAGAGCGGTACCAGCCACTTCCTTGGACAGAACTTCGGAAAGGCATTTGACGTGCAGTTCCTCAACAAAGACAATCAGGTAGAATATGCATGGGCAACTTCATGGGGTGTATCAACCCGACTGATGGGTGCCCTCATCATGACGCACTCTGATGACAATGGTCTTGTACTGCCTCCTAAATTGGCTCCACTGCAAGTGGTCATCATACCAATTGGCAAGGGCGAACAGATGGCAATGCTCGATGAGAAGGCTGAATCTATCGTGAAGAACCTCAAGGCAATGGGCATCAGCGTAAAATACGACAATGCCGACAATAAACGTCCAGGTTTCAAGTTTGCAGACTACGAGCTGAAAGGTGTGCCAGTACGTCTCGTATTGGGTGCACGTGACTTGGAAAAAGGTCTTGTGGAGGTAATGCGTCGCGACACTTTGGAAAAAGAGAACGTATCCATCGAAGGTATCGAACAATACATCAAGAACCTCTTGGACGACATCCAACAGAATATTTACAAAAAGGCCGTTGACTATCGCGATGCACATATCTATGAGTGTGACAACTACGATGAGTTCAAAGAGCGTATAAAAGATGGTGGTTTCTTTCTTTGCCACTGGGATGGTACAGAGGAAACAGAAGCTCAAATTAAAGAGGAGACACAGGCAACCATCCGTTGTGTGCCGTTCATGTTCGAGCAGACAGAAGGTGTTGACATGGTCAGCGGCAAACCTGCCAAAGCACGTGTGCTAATCGCCAGAGCATACTAAGAATGAGAAGACTCCACCTATCCATCGTGTTTTTATGCATAGTCTTAGGACTATCGGCACAAACAGACTCGACACAGTTCATGAAACAACTGTGTGCGTTGGATTGTGTGAGCGAAGTGACTCCATTGGAAACCGAAAACTTTAAGGAGAAATATGTGCTGAAGGTGGCGCAGCAGGTGGATTGGAAAACATCCTCGAAAGGAACCTTCGGAGAGCGTGTCTTCGTGGGATTCAGGGGGTTGGAAAAACCAACCGTCATAGTGACAGAAGGCTATACAGCCAGCTATGGTATGTCTCCCAATTACGAAGAGGAATTGAGCCGTCTTTTTGACGCCAATGTCATTCTCTGCGAATACCGCTACTTTTCCGAAAGTGTGCCACAACCCACCAACTGGGATTATATGACTGTTGACAATTCGTTGGCAGATTATCATCATGTGCGCCAGATGTTTGGTCAGTTGTTCAAAGGCAAATGGATCAGCACAGGCATCAGTAAGGGAGGTCAAACTACAATGTTTTATCGTGCCACCTACCCTGACGATGTAGATGTAAGTGTCAGCTATGTGGCGCCGCTGAACCGTGCTGTAGAGGACGGTAGGCATGAAAAGTTTCTCGCCAAGAAGGTGGGCACCAAAGAGGAACGGAAAATCATCAAGCAAGCCATGCAGGAGATGATGAAGAGAAAGCCAAACTTGCTGAAGCTTTTCCATAACTATTGCGAAGAGCATAGCTACCACTTCCAACTGTCCGAAGAAGACATTTATGACTATTGTGTACTGGAATTTCCATTCGCCCTATGGCAATGGGGTACGCCAGTTAGCATGATTCCTAAGTCAGAGAATGAGGACAAGCAATGGTTTGATTGTCTGATGAAGGTCGCAAGCCCCGATTATTTCGCCTATCCATCCCGCTATATGCCATTCGATGTACAAGCACTCCGGGAACTGGGCTACTACGGCTATGCACTCAAACCCATCAAGAAATGGACGTCGCTGAAGAGCACCAAAGGGTATCTGAAAGAAATCTGGTTGCCCGACAGTCTCAAGAATTACGAATTCGACCCTACCCTTTACAAGCGCACTGTGGAGTTCCTGAAAAAGGAAGATCCAACACATATCTTCATTTATGGAGAGATTGACCCTTGGAGTTCGAGCGGTGTGTGCACTTGGTTAAATTGCAAAAAGAAAAAAAATATGCGAGTGTATGTGCAACCAAGAGGGAGTCACACGGCTCGTATCGGTAATATGCCCGAAGAGATGAAAGAGGAAATCATTCAGCGACTGACAAAATGGCTGAATTAACGATGTAGGCATTTGTTTTGCAGATACAGCATGGTCAAAAGCATCATAAACGAAACCACAAACGATATTATATTCATTGATGAATTACAAATATTCTGACAGAATCACACGCATTCTTGGATACAGCAAGGAGGAGGCATTGAGGCTAAACAACGACTACATCGGTCCTGAGCATCTGATGTTGGGACTGATTCGTGATGGGGAAAGCCGTGTCATCGATGTGCTAAGAAGAAAGTTCTACGTGAACATCCCTTCCATTAAGGAAGTGTTGGAACGTACAGTGAGAGGTAGTGGTGCCAGGCTACTCTCCACAGATATCGCACTCAACAAGCAATCAACCACCATCATGCGTTTGGCTGTGCTGGAAGCACGTCTGCTGAAAAGTGAAGAGAGTGATGCCGAACACATGCTGCTGGCTATCCTGAAACAGAATGACAACACTGTGGCACGTGTGCTGAATGACTGCGATGTGACCTACAAGGAATTGTATGATTCGTTGGCTACACAAAAGGCACCCTTACAACCTCAAAACGACATTGACTTCGACGAAGAGGATGAAGAGGAAGAGGATGCTCCTCCCCCATCCAGCGGAGAGACATCTTCATCCAGTTCCAATGCCAACACGACCACCAAGACGACCAAGAAAGGTAATTCCGATACACCAGCCATTGATAAGTTCAGTTTCGACCTGACCAAAGCTGCGGCTGAGGGAAAACTGGATCCTGTAGTAGGACGTGATGTGGAGATTGAACGTCTAGCACAGATTCTCTCCAGAAGAAAGAAGAACAATCCTGTGTTGATTGGTGAACCTGGTGTGGGTAAAAGCGCCATTGTAGAAGGATTAGCCACACGCATCAATGAGCGCAAGGTGGCTCGTGTACTTTTCAACAAACGCATCATCAGCCTCGACATGTCAAGTGTGGTGGCTGGCACCAAATATCGTGGACAATTTGAGGAGCGCATGCGCAACATCATCAACGAACTGCGTTCCAACCCTGACATCATCGTTTTCATCGATGAGATTCATACCCTTGTAGGTGCAGGTAATCAGGCAGGTCAGATGGATGCAGCCAATATGATGAAACCAGCTTTGGCAAGAGGCGAGTTGCAATGCATCGGAGCCACCACACTTGATGAATACCGCAAGAGCATCGAAAAGGATGGTGCCCTTGAGCGCCGTTTCCAGAAGGTGATTGTCGAACAGACCACCCCTGAAGAAACGCTCACTATTCTCCACAACATCAAAGATCGCTACGAAACACATCACAATGTCAGCTACACTGACGAGGCACTGATGGCGTGTGTCAAATTGACAGAAAGATACGTGACCGACCGTAGTTTCCCTGACAAAGCCATAGACGTGCTGGATGAGGTGGGCTCGCGCGTACATATTAGAAATATAAGTGTTCCCAAAGAGATTGAAGACAAGGAGGCAGAACTCGCAGTACTCAACAAGCAGAAGGAGGATGCTGTCAGGGATGAAAATTACGCCCTTGCTGGTACCTATCGTGACCGTGCGAGAATTGCCACTGATGAGTTGGACCAGATGAAAAAACGTTGGGAAGCCACCCTCGAAGATAAGCGACAGAAAGTTACAGAGGAACATGTGGCACAAACCGTTTCGATGATAACCGGTATCCCAGTCAGCAAGATGGCAAGTGCAGAAGGCATCCGTATGAAAGGCATGCGTGAAGAACTGAAACGAAACGTGATTGCACAAGATGCTGCAGTCGATAAACTCGTCAACGCCATCCAACGCAGTCGTGTTGGTCTCAAAGATCCCAACCGTCCCATCGGCACGTTCATGTTCTTAGGTCCTACAGGTGTGGGAAAAACGTTCCTCGCCAAGAAATTGTCAGAGCATATGTTTGGTTCATCCGATGCTTTAATCCGCATCGACATGAGTGAATATATGGAGAAGTTCACCGTCAGCAGGTTGGTGGGCGCACCTCCTGGATATGTAGGTTATGAAGAAGGTGGCATGTTGACAGAAAAAGTGCGTCGCAAGCCTTACTCTATCGTGCTGCTCGATGAAATTGAGAAAGCGCATCCTGACGTGTTCAATCTGCTGCTACAGGTGATGGACGATGGTCGTCTAACGGACACACAGGGTCGTACCATCGACTTCCGCAACACGGTCATCATCATGACCAGTAATGTGGGCACTCGTCAACTCAAGGATTTCGGACGTGGCGTCGGTTTCTCTGCAATGGCAGGCAAAGACGATAAAGAAGTGTCTCGTTCTGTCATTCAGAAAGCACTCAACAAGCAGTTCTCACCAGAGTTCCTCAATCGTATTGACGAGATCATCACTTTCGACCAACTCGAACTCAATACCATCCTACAAATCATTGATATTGAACTCAAGGGACTGTATAAGCGTGTTGAAGACCTTGGTATGCACCTTGAGATTACAGAGGATGCTCAGAAATTCATCGCCGAGAAAGGCTACGACAAGCTGTTCGGTGCACGTCCACTTCGTCGTGCCATCCAGCAACACCTCGAAGACCGCATCAGTGAGATGATTGTGGAGGAAGAAGTCACTGCTGGAGACACCATTTTGGCTGACCTACAGGACGACAAGGTCGTAATCTGCAAGAAATGAAAGAATATTTTGCCACTTCCTTGAAAAAAAGTGGCAATTTCTTTGTCAGTTTCTCAAAATATCGTACCTTTGCACTCGCTAACGGAAACAGATATTCCAACAGCAACACATAACGGTGCGTTAGTTCAGTAGGTTAGAATACATGCCTGTCACGCATGGGGTCACGAGTTCGAGTCTCGTACGCACCGCAAAGACCAATCGTTTCTGAGGTCTCTAAATAGAAAGGAAACATTGGTGCGTTAGTTCAGTAGGTTAGAATACATGCCTGTCACGCATGGGGTCACGAGTTCGAGTCTCGTACGCACCGCAACAAAAAGAGGGATTCCAAATTGGAGTCCCTCTTTTTTGTTGCATCAATCAGTCTCTTTACTTTTTTACAGCTTCAGCCACGATTTCGGCAATGCGACGAACGCCCTTCCCATCGGGATGGATGCCATCCTCTTGCATCTTATCGCCATCGTTGGCAAAGAGGGTATGGAGGTCAATGACCTGCAAGCCATACTGCTGTGCCACTTCTTGCTGAATAGGGATGATCTCGTTGGTGATGACAGCATCATTGATGTTCCACGATGACTTGAAAGCAGGAATGGGTGTACAAAGGAAAATCTGTGGCTTGACGGGCTGTACCGATTTTGCCTTCTTACCTTTCTTAGCCGTCTGTGCCAATGCTGGGCAGAGGGTGGTAATCATCTGCTGGAGATCTTGCTTGAACTCAGAAGCGTACTTCCAATTCTGGGGCTTAGAGTCGTTAGTGCCGAGCTTGATGATGACTATGTCGGGATTGAATGCCAGCGCATCCTTCCATGCAGTCTCATTCATGTAAGGCATATCACCATGATTGAGCAAGGTGCGTCCACTCACGCCAAAATTCTTCACCCAATAATCCTTGCCAAGACGCTGTTGGAGGAGAGCTGGATAACCATTGACGGGAGCCATTTCGATTCCATGACCATCGGTGATGCTGTTGCCAATACAAGCCACACGGATCGCATTTTGATTGGGAGCAGGATGGGCATCAAGCCAGTTGCCAAACTCAGTGAGGAGCTGGTCGTGGTACTTGAACCAAGAACCGAAGCCCCATCCGTGACCACCAGTAGGATAGATGTACATTGTGCATTCATTGCCGGCATTGCGCATGGCGGTATAGTATGCCACCCCATTGGTGACTGGGGGCACCACATTGTCATCGCTTGACATAAAGATGACGGCAGGAGGAGTGAGGTGACGCTTCACGGCATTTTGGGTGGAGAAGTCGCGTACCATCTCTGGATTCTTTTGGTCTTCACCTAGGAAATTGCGGCAGGAATAGACGTGAGACACACGTTCGTCCATCGAAATGACAGGATAGAAGAGAACAGAGAAGTCAGGACGCACTTCGTAGGGGGAATGGGTAGAGATAACAGATGCCAAGTGTCCACCAGCGGAGAAACCCATGATGCCAACATCACGAGGATTGATGCCCCACACAGCTGCAGAGTCGCGCACAATCTTGAAACCCTTCTCTACATCACCCATCGGAATGGTGCGGTCACCATTGGGCAGACGATAGTTCACTACGAAATAGGAAATGCCACGCTGGTTAAGCCACTCCGACCAATGCGTACCCTCATGGGAGTTGGAGAGGACAGAATAGCCACCGCCAGGGATACCCACAATGGCGCGACCAGATGGTTTCTCAGCAAGGAATACCACCATGTTTGCCTTGCCGTCCTCCGTGAGGTTAATCGTGAAATTTCTTGCAGTTTGTGCCTTCAAAGTCATGGCACCAGCCATCAAGCTGATGGCCAACGTAAAAAACAGACTTCTTTTCATTTTGATATTGTTTTAGGTAGTTAAAGTTTAGTTTAGTTGAACATTATGATTCTGCCGCAGCATGAAGAATTTCGGACAGCGTGGGATGGATGTGGACGATATGCGCCAACTGCTCCACCGTCGTGTGACGACACATCAGGGCACTCACTTCCTGGATGAGATCGGCAGCATGGGCTCCGTAAGCATGACAACCCAAAATTTCTCCTTGAGACGAAACAATCAGCTTGAGCAATCCATCAGATTCGTTCATGGCAAGCGCCTTGCCATTCGCCCGCCAGAAAGACTTCTTGCAGACATAATCAATGCCTTGTTCCTTGCAGCGGTCTTCAGAAAGACCTACACAAGCAGCTTCGGGCTGCGTGAAGATGGCGGCAGGCATGATGTCAAGACGGATGTCATCATCCTTTCCGACAATCTGATTGATTACATGGATGCCCTGCATCTCAGCAGCATGGGCAAGCATCTGACGACCATTCACATCTCCAATGGCATAGATGTGTGGAACTGTGGTCTGTAAATGTTCATTGACCACGATGCCTGTGCGTTCAGCATACTCAAAACCTGCCTTGCTGAAATGGTCGAACACTCGAGGAGCACGACCTACAGCCATCAACACCTCATCAGCAGCGACCGTCATCGCATTTCCCTTCTTATCAGTAAACACCACCCCATCCTCCGTGATGGCTGTGACACCACTCTGCATATGGAATGTGACGCCCTGCTTCTCCAAAGTCTTGCGAAGGCGTTTAGCAATATCCGTGTCGAGTACTGGCAGACATTCCTTAAGGAATTCCACCACCATCACCTCTGTGCCAAACGCATGGAAGATGCTGGCAAACTCCATTCCTATAACACCTGCACCAATGATACAGAGTCGCTCAGGCAGATGGTCAAGAGACAGCAAATCGGAAGAGTCAAGTACACGACGCGTGACAGGCTGCTCTAAATGCAAGGTCTTGGGCACAGAACCGGTGGCAACAATGATGTGAGGAGCTGTATAATCCTCACCGACAGCCGTTACAGTGTTAGCATCCAAAAACTGCGCCTCTGCCTTAACCAAGGTAATATTGGGATGAGAAAGCAACATCTCGATGCCTGAACGGAGTGAGGACAGCACTTCATCCTTACGTTGAACGACCTTTTGGAAATCGAACTCATAATCCAAGCCATTCAAACCAAAGGTTTCTGCATTATTCAGAGTCTGTATGATTTCTGCATCGCGGGCAAACGATTTCGTGGGAATGCATCCGACATTCAGACAAGTCCCCCCTACATGGCTTGCCTCGAAGATGACGACTTTCAGTCCTTGCTTGGCAGCGTATTCGGCAGCACGATACCCTCCAGGTCCTGCGCCAATGATGATCAGATCAGTTTTGGTCATGGAGCATTTGTTGACAAGTGACAATCGGATGTTTGGCAGCCAACACATCATCCACACGTCCTATCGGTGTGTGATGAGGTGCTGACTTCACATCATCTGGATTCGTCTGGGCCTCCTCAGCAATCTGTCGCATCACGGCAATGAACTCGTCAAGTGTTTCCTTCGATTCATTCTCTGTAGGCTCTATCATTAGTGATTCATGGAAGAGCAAGGGGAAATAAATTGTTGGAGCATGATAACCGTAATCGAGCAAACGTTTTGCTACATCCATCGTTGTGACACCCGTAGATTTTTCCTTGAGACCATCGAACACAAACTCATGACAGCAAAGTCCATCAATTGGCAACTCATAGACGTCTTTCAGATTCTCCTTTATATAGTTAGCATTGAGTGTGGCAAGAGGTCCAACCTCTTTCACATATTCACGACCCAACGACAGGATATAAGCATAAGCGCGCATTATCACACCGAAGTTGCCATGATAAGGAGACACTACTGGGAAGAAGTCCTGCAATCCCTCACGCACACCGACAGGTCCGGCACCAGGTCCACCACCGCCATGAGGTGTAGAGAAAGTCTTATGCAGATTGATGTGCGTCACATCGAAGCCCATATCACCTGGACGGCACACACCCAACATCGGATTCAAATTAGCACCATCATAATACATCAAACCACCACAATCGTGAATGAGAGCGGCAATCTCAGGAATGCGTGTCTCAAATAATCCAAGAGTATTGGGATTAGTCATCATCATAGCAGCAATCTCACTACCCTGCTCCGCTACGATATGCATCAAGTCATCGTAATCGACTGTACCATCTGCTAATGACTTCACCTCAATAATCTCCAAGCCACAAACTGCAGCCGAAGCTGGATTGGTACCATGAGCCGAATCGGGCACAATGACCTTCTTGCGAGCCATATCACAACGTGAACGATGATAATTATCAATGGTCATCAATCCCGTTAACTCACCATGTGCTCCAGCATATGGCTTAAAGGTGAAGTGAGCCAGACCCGTGAGTTCGCAAAGCGAATGTTCGAGCTTCTCAACCATTGCCCGAGCACCTTTAGTCGTGACGGCAGGTTGTTCTGGATGTAGGTTTTGGAACTGAGGCGACGATGCCATCTCCTCATTGATTTTGGGATTATACTTCATCGTACATGACCCCAAAGGATAGAAGCCGGTATCAACACCAAAGTTATTATTAGAGAGGTTTGTGTAGTGGCGCACCACCGTCAATTCGTCACATTCTGGCAATCGGGCATCCTCTGCACGTCGCATCGATGCAGGAATATCATATTCGCCAAAGGTATTATTAGGCAGACTGTAGCCCACACGACCTTCTTTGGACAGTTCGAAAATCAGCCTTCCATATAATCGATTATTCATAGGGCAGCAATCTTTACGAGGTTATCAATTTCAACTTTGTTACGCTTCTCTGTTACTGCGAAGAGGATGCCATCATCCATTTTCACGCCACCTAAAAATCCTGCATCAATGAACCGCTGATAGAGTGCATCCACATCCCCATCATACTTCACGTAAAATTCATTGAAGAAAGGATGGTTATACACCAAATGGAAGCGCCCCGTCTTCAACAATTCGTCACACAAATAATGAGCACCAGCATAAGAGAGCTGAGCAGCCTCTTTCACGCCCTGCTTACCCATCAACGAAAGGTAAACGGTCACCCAAAGCGCCATGAGGCTCTGGTTGGAACAAATATTAGACGTCGCTTTCTGCCTACGGATATGCTGTTCACGAGCCTGTAGGGTAAGTACAAAGGCACGTTGATCACGATTGTCTTTGGTCATGCCGACAATACGTCCAGGCATTTTGCGGATGAGCTTTTCCGTACAACACATATAGCCCACGTACGGACCGCCAAACTGCATTGGAATGCCCAGACTCTGACCATCGCCCACAGCAATGTCTGCGTCCCATTCACCTGGAGTCTTCAACACAGCGAGGTCAGCAATGACACTGTTTATAATGAAAAGCGCTTTCTTTTCGTGACATGCTTCAGCAAAGCCTGTGAAGTCCTCCACAATACCATATACATTAGGCTGCTGTACCATCACGCCTGCTACACCATCCAACGTTGAGAGCAGCGTGTTAAGCGTTGAGAGGTCGGTGACACCATCTTTCAAAGGGATTGTTACCAACTCGATACCCTGATGCAGGGCATAAGTGTCAAGCACCTCACGTGCTCTGGGGTTTAGACCACCAGACACCAGTACCTTGTTCACCTTCTTGCCGGCAGCCACAGCCATCATCATCGCCTCAGCAGTAGCCGTTGTCCCGTCATACATCGATGCATTCGAGATGTCCATGCCTGTCATTTCTGCCATCATGCTCTGATACTCGAAGATGTAGTGCAGCGTACCTTGTGAGATTTCAGCTTGATAGGGTGTATAAGAAGTGAGAAACTCTGAGCGTTGTAACAAGCTAGGGATGACAGAAGGAGTCGTATGGTCGTAAACACCATAACCTGCAAAGCAAGTCAATTGTTTGTTTTGCGAGCCCAACGTAGCGAACACCTGGCGTACGCCCTCTTCTGTCAATGCCGACGGAATCTGATAATCGTCCCTAAAGCGGATGCTCTCTGGTATCTGAGCATAGAGTTCGTCGAGGTTCTTCACCCCCACTCTCTCCATCATCGCTTGCAGGTCATCTTCCGTATGCGGAAAATACTTATACATCTATTTTATATTTATATTAAGATTGACTATTAATGCGCTTCTTTCTCACAGAATGCTTCATAAGCAGCTGCATCCATCAGGTTCTCCAACTCCGACTCGTCGCTCATTTCCACCTTGATGATCCAGTTCTCATAAGCATCCTGATTAATCAATTCAGGTGCATCTTCCAACGCCTCATTCACCTCCACCACAGTACCGCTTACTGGAGAGTTCAAGTCACTGGCAGCCTTCACGCTTTCCACAGCACCAAACTCTACACCAGCCTCCACTTCGTCATCTACATCGGGCATATCCACATAGACCACATTACCCAATGCTTTCTGTGCATAGTCAGTAATGCCGATAGTACCGATGTTGCCCTCTACTTTTAAATACTCATGTGACTCAGAATAATAGAGTCCCTCAATTACTTTTGCCATAATTAAATATTGTTTAATGGTTATTATTTCTTGTAACGTTTTTCATAGAACAATTTCTTCACCACTTTCCCAGCGAAAGTCTTCTTACGGATTTGAATCTCCACGTCAGTACCTAATGCCGCATATTGGCTGTCAATCAATGCCATGCAGACGCTCTTATCAGTCGAAAGCGTATGGTAGCCTGTGGTCACTTCGCCAATCGGCTGTCCATCCCTCAACACGGTATAGCCATGACGTGGAATTGCCTTATCAGCCAATTCAATGCCAACCAACTTTTTCGCCACACCTTCTTCGTTTTGCTTCATAAGAGCATCACGACCAATAAAGTTCTTGTCCAGTTTCACAAACATCGACAGACCAGCCATGATAGGTGAGATGTCTTCAGTCAACTCATCGCCATAAAGTGGAAGTCCTGCTTCAAAGCGCAAAGTGTCACGACATCCCAAACCACATGGTTGCACACCTGCAGCAATAAGTTTGTCCCAACAGACACGGATATACTCAGGCGTAGCATACACTTCAAAACCATCCTCCCCTGTATAACCTGTACGAGAAATGATGACTTCTTGAGGTGAGAGGTCAGAGTTCTGAGGTGAGGGAATCGTCTTGACTGTATAGAAAGTCAACTCGCTGCATGGAATGCTCAACACCGTCTCCATTATTTGCTCTGATTCTGGTCCCTGAACAGCAATCTGACCATAGTCATCGGAACAATTACGCATGTCCATATCAAAACCCTCAGCTTGCTGCTGCATCCAAGCCCAGTCCTTATCAATGTTGGCGGCATTGATGACGAGGAAGAAATCATTCTCACCCATCTTATACACCAAAAGGTCATCCACTGTGCCACCATGTTCATAGCACATCATTCCATAGTATATCTTTCCTATGGGAGCACCTGCAATGTCGTTCGTGAAGATGTGCTGCACATAGCGTTCTGCATCCTTGCCACGTACTGTCACCTCACCCATATGGGACACATCGAAAAGTCCTACCTTTTCACGCACAGCTTGATGTTCCACTGCAATGCCGGTATACTGAATAGGCATCTCAAAACCACCAAAGGGAGACATCAATGCTCCCAACGCCACGTGTTTGTCGTACAGACAGGTACGTTTGTCCTTCTTTTCCAAATTCTGTTCCATTATCCTTTTTCAGGTTACTATTTGTATGAAATCTTCGCTCAAATAAGTTGCTTCCAACCGCTCAATCTCTTTCACTTGTGACGGAGTAAGCACCCGCTCACCCTCACAAAGCGTCGTCTTGATGAGCGTCTTAACTTCTTCCAGTCCCACGTCCGTATAATCCTTCAACAGCGTGATGCGCTGACGCACACTCTCTACCCCCTTCCGCTGCAACTTCTCCCTACTTGGAGTGATGGCTTGCAACATATTCTCCATATCCGCATCATAGAGGAAAGTCGCATGCACGATATTACGTCCAGGCAGATGGTAGAACGCAGTTCCACTCACCTTTCTTTCACCAATCATCACATCATTATGACTTGTGCTTGTAGCCTCCACACCCAATCGCCGAAGCACCAACAGCTCCATGTTGATAAATTGATTGAACGTGAAACCCACATTGTCTCCATCACATATATATGATAACATCACGTTCCCCATGTCAGCATACACACATCCTCCACCACTTTTCCTGCGAAACATTTGTATGCCCTTCTCACGGCAATACGACACATTCACCTCATTCTCCACTACCTGATTGCGTCCGAAGATAACCGTTGGCGCCACCTGCCACATAAAAAAACACGCTGGCTCATCCAGATGACGTGCCACCCATTCCTCCAT
>Ga0265300_10001361_pt1 | contig 23083 bp, 17 predicted proteins | sample AusTroGonzalo_MG_FD_193482 | JGI IMG/M metagenome (GOLD analysis project Ga0265300, IMG submission 193482) | Bovine rumen microbial communities from tropical cattle in Woodstock, Queensland, Australia - Gonzalo_03 | ecosystem: Host-associated > Mammals > Digestive system > Stomach > Rumen ...
ACATGTGATTTTCTTGTGATTTACTTTTGATTTCAACCACAAAATTACTGAAAATCAATAATATGTGCAACTTTTTATCCATTTATCTCGCTATCTCTATTCCTCTTTTCTAATTCCGCCAACGGGTATACTATTTAAAAATTTCAAAGAATGAATGACTATGATTTATAATGAAATTTATTAAGAAAACCAAACAAGTGATCATTAATAGACATAAAGAACTTATAGAAACTATTTTAAACCATTGTGGGATTCTAAAACTAATTTTTCCAGAACTCGATTTGGTTTCAGCTAATTGCAAAACACTCTTTGTTAATCCTTCTATCTTCCGATTCTGTTCGGCAGTAGTTCTTTCAAACTTAGAAATGCTTTCCTTAATAGAACTCAAATTCTTCAGTTCACTCACAATAACTTGTGTCTCGTCCAATTTCTTTTGCAAGGCATCCTGTTGCTTGCCCAAAGCCATATTGAACTTTTCCACATTCTCACTAGCATGTTCCCCAAGTTTCCTAAGTTGCTCCTCCAATTGACTGTCAATTTCACCAACTGTTTTGGTAATCATAGCTTTCCTTTGCTCAATTTGCGTTGCCTCGTTCTCAAAGAATGTAGCCATCCTTTCAACAGCCTTTGTGCGTTTTTCGTCTTTGTCCAGTTTTTCATTCAAATCGCGGACAGCAGCAAGATATTCATTAGAACTACTCAAATACTTCCCCAAAGTTCCTATCTCATCTGAGCAGTTCTTCAATGCCATATAGACTTCAAGATTCTGTTTGGATATATTCTTGTCAGCCAATTTCTCAACAGCTTCCATCAATTGCTCCTGCAATTTCGTAGCCTCGTTGACCTGTGACAAAGTCTTACTCAACTCATTAGTATTTTTTGAAAAAGTCCTGTTGAAATTCACAAGATTGCTCGACATTCTTTCCAATGTTTGGGCCGTGTCATTGGTAAGGTTAGGTAACAAGTTAGCCTGCATCCAACTGAGGAAAATATGTTTGTTTTTTTCTTCCTCTGCTTTTGCATCTTTCGCCCTCATCGAGCCAATAGTGGTTAATATGATGCCCAGTATACTCGAAATCATTGCCAATGCGACCCCACCAAGCAAAGCTTCCACCCCGTCAGCTCCTGAATTACCATTCTTCGCATTAAGAAGGTCTGACAAATCACCAGAAAGCCAAAGGTAGCCAATTCCAACCAAAATACCAGCCATCGTTCCCATTAAGCCTAGATACAATGGTACTGGGATTTGCGTATTGATTTCCTCTTCCTTGGCATCGCAGTTTCGATCCACAATGTCTTTCATCAAATGGAAATCACTAACCGAGCCTTTGTTGTTGGAAAGATAATTATTGATAGCATCTCTGATTTCATTGAACACTGGATTCTTGTGGCTTGATGAAATCCCTTTTGATACTGAACTATGCTCTATTAAGGCCTTTCGTGCTGCAATACTATCGAAAACATAGAATTTAACGCCTTTTACTTCATCTGTTTTCTCCACATAGAAACTTTCAACCTTGAGCCCAGCCGTCTGTATCATCATTTTCAAGTCTTCCTCTTTGGCGTTGCTGACAGATTTCTCAATTTGTTGTTGGTTGCCATAGGTATAGCTACCTTTTTTTGAAGCAAAGACATCCCTGAATATGTCTATTTTTCTTATCGTATCCTTATATCTCTTGATTTGAAAGAAAACGATTATAGCAATAATTACAGAAATAATGAAATAATGCATAGTCTTACTTGATTATAACATTCAATTTGTTGATTACTTTCCATTTCCCGTTGGAGACATCCCGTTGTGCTTTGCCTTCTGTCACATCTAATTGCATGGTATTTCCCAGAATCTGTTTCTCGCATCCTTCCAAAAAAGAAGGGTTGGCCACAATCCGCGGATATGCAGGTTTGTAAATGCTGATATTAGCCGAATTCTCTCCATTCAGATTCAACACGAATATTGTATCTTCATTTGGAGACTCACTAATTCTAACAAAGTAATCGTCGATGATGGCATCGGCATACAAAACCAATGATGCTCCCGAGGCTTGTTGTGCTGCTTGATTTATAGACACCCGCGTCTTTTCTGTTCCGTTTTCGTTCATACGAGATTGAGCTGCTTTCAAACGATCAATCTCTTCTCCGAGAGATACATTCTCTTCAAGCATTCTTTGTTTTTCTCTCTCAATAGTTTGGATTTTTGAGCGTAAACGTGACAATTCTGAGCCAGTACTTGTTTTTTCACTATTCAAATCAAATTTCAACTGATTCAATTCGATTTCTAAGTACCTATTATCTGCCTTTAGCTTTTTCACAAATAACAGGTAAAAAAGGACAACTCCTAAAGCCAATCCGATTACCATACCGAACAAAAGCCAAACCCATGAATAAGAAGGGGATGGAGTTGGATCAGGATCTGGTTTAGGCTCTTCCCTGGGAGGGCTGCTGGGGGGCACATTCGTATCTCCTTTTGGTTGCTTCGCTCCTGCGTCTAAAATCGTTTCTGGGGTTTTCTCTATCTTCTCATCATGTTCTTGCTCCTTAACCACTTCTTTCCAACCAACTATTATTCTCTGACCTACTGTAAGACTATTTGATTCGACATTGGGATTCCATTTTTCCAATGAATCCACTTTGGTATTGTATAGAGGAGCTATTTTACTATACCATTCATCTTTTTGCACCGTGTGATAAATAGCCGCCTCTCTATTCCCTTGTGCTTTTATCAAAAATGGCAAAAACAATAATACAAATAAAAATGTTAATCTATTCACCATGGCATTATCTTATTTCGACCTTCAAAGGAGTCACAACTTTCCATTTCCCATTACCTAACAATTCAGCTTCACCCTCACGCGCGATTACCACGGAATTAGAGCCCAGAATCTGCTTCTCACAACCTTCCAAATATGAGGCATTGGCAAGCACTTTGTTGTAAGCTCCCTTGTAAAGCGTAATGGAAGCATTAGTATCGTTTTTTATTCTCAAGGTAAAAACCGTGTCGTCGTTTTCATACTCCCACACATGTGAAAACACGCCATCGATGATGGAATCCGCATAAAGCATCTTTTGTGTTTCAACAGGTCTTGATGATGTCTGTTGTTGAGTATAAGAGCTAGATTCTATGCCAGATGAGGCATTTTTTCCCTTCAGCATATCTTCCAATGTTGCTACTCTTTTCTTCAAATCACGATTCTCGTTTTGAAGATTTCGGATATCGTTGTCGTATGATTTCGAAACGGGAACGATAGATGGTTTTTCAGAACTATTATTAAGCCATTCTTTTATCCGACCACTACCTTTTACAACATCTATGATTTCGTCTCGCAATCCTCCTAATCGCATAACAAGATAAAGCACGTTTACAACCAACAAAAAGGCTAGAGAGAATAACAATACACGCACCCATAGCATAGTGATACAATATTTTCCAGTTTTCACTTCGTCTTGAAAACCATCAAAATCATTTCGTAATGACTTTAATGAATTCTGCAATATGGTATCTCTTTTATAATACGGAACAGGATCTTTTATGAAAGCATTAAAATTAGCAATCTGGGTACTATCCATATTAATGACACTAGGATTAGTCGTGTCCATTTCTGCCTTATTGAGTTCCAGCACCAAATACTTTTTTGGAGGTGTATCTTTTGGTGTAGCAATACCTACTATGCAAAATACCATCAGCAATATCAGTTCTACCTTTTTCATATCAATATTTCATTTAATTCACTATTTCTTTTGTATTGGGCTAACGGCCTTAGCCGTCAGCCCAATAATTACGACGAATTAATTCATTTTTCCAATCTTGTATGCCAAATCGTGCAGCAAGCCAACGAGAGGATAGAAGAAAAGCGTTTCCTCTATCGGTGTATCATCATTGACGCCATCGCTTTGACGTTTATTCGAGATGCCTTTCGATATGGACACTTGAAGCAGTTGCAGGCCTTCTTCTCCCAGGCAGAACTCTTTAACCTCATTAAAAATGGTCGGGTCGGCGGAAAGACTATTCACGAGGAATTCCTGATTGTTTTTGTGCAAGTCAAACAAGAACTTGAAAAACTCTTCCACCGATTTGACGACTTCAGTTTTTTTTGTATCATTGATATCGGCATATGTAAGTTGGTTGTCATCATGGCTAAAGTCATACCCAACAAACACAGTTTTAATATTACCAATGGCATCATAAGGCTGAGGTTCGGGGCTTTCAATACCGCCTTTACAGGTTGCTATTTTTGGATTGGCCTCCATCATCACTTCAATAGATCCCTTGTCATCGCCATAGACACCATTGAAAATGAGTCTGGCAAATTTTGCTACCATGTCGTCATCATCAGACAAGATATGCAATGTCCTTGCACCATTGCCGCTAAACGCTATAGTCTTAGGCTTCATTAAACCTTTGGCCTTCATAGCCTTGGCAATAAAGTACAAAATGGATCCATAGAAAATGATGAAAACATATCTCATGCGATCATCATTCGAAAGTTTTCGCATGAAATCAAGCTCCTTGTTATTGTCCACTTTGTCGCCCATGAGAGAGAACAAGAAAGTCACAATGTCGGAAGACTTACCTTGTTCTTCAATCTGGTTCAACGCTTGTAACAGCTGGAGAAGTCCGTTACTTTCCAATATCTTCTTGAAAGGTTCCTTATATTTGCACACAAAGCCATTCTTACTTGGATTGCTATTATAGGCATCTCCGAAGATGGCATTCGAGGCATAACGGAATGAGAGAAGCATTCTATCCTCTTGGCTTTCAACCACAAAGACATCCGTCGTTCCACCGCCAATGTCTACTGTAACAATCTCATCAGCTGCACCTTGTGTTTTGATAAAATGAAGATAAGGAGCCTTGGATTCAGAAATGCTAATGATGTTTTGAGCTGCATCGGGACCAAAATACTTTTCATACGAGTCTTTCCAAATTTGCTTGAATTTATTAATCTTTCCAATGGTCATACTTGCAGGATAGAACCATATCACTTTCGTTTTGGCAAGATTACCTTCATTCAAAGCCACCTTATTTCTCATCAAAATAAACAAGGTCTCAAGATGCATTTCCAATAAACGATCGGGCACACCACCCCACTTCAATTCGGTACTAATCTTGTTCCATTTTGGCATAAAGTCCTTTTCGTAGAGGAAAGGAATATTGCCATCACCCAAAGGCTTAGGATTGTTTTCAAGATTCATACCATTAAAGTTGGCGAACACGGTACGCATAGGGAAATTGTGCTTGTCACCAATGGTATCCGGGATGAAATCTTGTTCAAACGCCATACGAATATCCGCATCGGTGTATTGTTTGTGCAGTTTGTGTATCTGCTTCTCATCCAACTTAATATCAAAAGGCTTGGGATTCTTGTTGGTATCAGTACTATACTCAATATGGGTATTAGTAGTGCCAAAGTCCACCGCAAAAGTAAACACTGATGAAGCATTGTCATTGGCAACTCTAAACTTGGGAACAATTACTCCTTCTTCATTTCCAACTCTCACCATAATACGGTCAAAATTTTCCTCAACGATATAGGCTTCATGGCTACAGCCACGACCCGCTAAATCCTTTTCGGCTCGTATTGTTCTTCTGTTTACTACGGCTCCAGTTCCATCATAGAACGAAAGCAGCGCATCACCCTTACCTTTATCAAACATAGCAATGCGATAGTGCTTCATAACATTCTGAGGGAAACGTATAAGCGGCATGATACCCATTCCGATTTTGGTTTCCACCACCCCACCATCATTGTTTGCCAAATTTGGAGCCATTCCTTCAAAATAGATACGACTATATTCGATGTATCCTTTTTGCACAGGAATACGCAAAATCACTTTTATTCCGCCCGTATTATTAACAAATTCAAACATGGGTTTATTGGTTCCAGCAACATTTTCCTGCAATTCCTTTACCGTGAAGAACTGGAAAAAGGTTGATTTCAATGGCAATAGATAACTACATTCGTCGTTCTCGTTCTTGCAAACAAGACCACCATCATAATAACTCTTGCTATTCAATCCGTATGGCATCTTGACAATGGAATCCGCAAGAAAATCACTTATCGTCAAATAAGGATGCTCTTCTCCTAATTCAGGTAATAATCGATTTTTCCAAGGTGTATTGTCATAATAGGGTGCTCTAAATCCTTGTTCCCAAGGCCCTGTGGTATAAATAAGATTGGTGTACATGTTTCCTTTTTCCACTGGCAAAACCAAAGGATTCTTTCCTTCTTTATATACAGTTGAACGAATTGCAAAATCGCTCTTCCAATTAGATACCTTAAGTTTTTTATGGAATGGCCTTCCTAAAATTTCAAGAAAATCTTGGTTTCTATCACCTACACCTATAGTCTCGTAGTCGTTGACACTCGTCTCTGAAAGTTGGTCGATTTCACCTTTCTGTTCGTTGGAAAGACATCCATAGGTCAAATCCAGATAATCATTAACCTCTGGGAACTCTCTTGCAAACTCTCTGTTCGATTTCCGCAAAGCAAACATATACTTCTGGAAATCAAAGCCGCGCTGGTATAGCGGCTGATAAGTGCTATCAAAAGGTCTGTCATTATCAAACAAGATATTCTTTGAAACATAACCCAAGTCGTTTGCAGACGAAAAGAAGAGTGTGGCTGGCGAAGTACCTCCAACAATATTCAAATCTGAAGGACGGTCTGGACCAATATAATTCAACATATAAACCCTTTTCATCTTCTTAAAATTATATGGATCTGTTCCTATCGCATCAGACTCAAGATAAAGATTAAGTGTATTGTCAAGAATACTATTCAGGTGAAGATCTTTTTCTCTATCCCAAACTAATATTTCAAACTTGCCTTTAAACCGGTCAATATTGAAGAATATCTGCGCTACATCAAACATTTCAGACACCATCTTATGATATATGGTCGCACCTTTTAAAGCAGCTTTCTTATCTTTATTGCCTCTTGCAATGTTTGTCACTTCCCTGAAAGCAGTTTTCACAAGGTCAATTCTTGCAAAGGGTGAGGGAATAGATGTAATCTCTTTCCTTGCAGTGGCTCCATCTGGGTCTGTTATTTCACCGATGGCCTGCGTACCATATGCTTGTGACTCCTGCCAATCAACGATATTGTTGTTGCCCTGAATGTTATATAATCTGAATATTTTTGCCATAATTATTCGATGTTAAATTTGTCCTTAACCAATTTTTCAGTAGCCAAATAGAACAACTCTACAAACTGTTGTTCTTTTTCACCCAATTTGCTTTCACCACCTGTTTTATTCAAGCGATTATCAAACAAATCGAAGTTTTTGTCAAGTGTCCATCCTCGCGGAGACACGCCTTTCACCAAATCGAAAACTCGACTGGGGTCACAATGCAGATTGAATGGAGTAAAGGCCCTTTGTTGTCTTGCCATTTCCGCTAACCAACCAAGATATTCGCTTTGCACTAGTTTTAATGAGGTAATAAAATCGCCATCAAAGAAATTATTGTCAAATTTACGATCAATAACCCAAGGTTGGCTCTTAAAATCCGTATATTCACCCAAATATTTGGCAAAAAGATTGAATTGAGTCATGGGCTTGCGAAGTTTCTTTCTCGACCATGGACCAAGTTCGCTAAAAGTGATTTCGTTGGCGTCGGTTTCGATGCCAAATTCCTTGTGTACAGTACACAAGTTCTCATTGTTCCCCCTATCTGGATTGGGGTTTTGTGAATTGGCAAAATCAATCAAAGCAAGAGCGGAAATCAGTTCAACAAAATGAGCATCGTTTTTCTGTTCGGCACCGCCTTCATAATTCTCGTATGTAGTACGAGTATCATCGCCAACATAATACAAGTTGTCAATGGCGTTGTTGCGGCTAATGGCACGCAGATAATACGACAATGCTGATTTCGCTTTTGAAACGAATGTAGCCGAGTCGATATTTGACTCCTCATCCTGCTTCACTTGGAAATAAGGAAGCACGGTAATGGCTCCAATATGGGCGTTATTCACCAAATTGGGATTGGCGATATTGTTGCTGGTGCGCAATGTCTTCAATAACAACGGGAATCCACTAGCCCCTGTCCCTCCAAAAATGGAAGAAATGATAAACACCTTATCTTGGGCAGTAAAGTCATTCGCAAAATTCTGAAATTGGATGGAATCTTCAAACTGGTTCAAAACAACACTACCGACATTAGGATTGCCTTTGAAACCTATTTTCATGTCCGAATCAAGGTTTTTTTGCGAAAAAAGCAATCTTGTAAAAGCCTTGTTCACTTTCGTCATGCCGCTCAAATTCATGTATTCATCAAAACGGCAATCCTCGGTATTGTCTAACGGCAAACGGAAATTAGGCATAGTTTCCATAATCTCCGTGCGGAAAAATTTGTTCTGCTTTTTGGATGAGAAATCCAATTTGCTTCTGATTTCGCGATAGCGACGCATCAGGGTAGCAGTTCTTTCAACATCACCTCCTGCTGCATCGGGATCAATTATTATTGGCACAATAGCATCTGCCTTACAATCCACACCAGAAGCTAAAAGCATGGTTACAGCCCGTAAAACGCGGGAACCTGTGCCACCTATACCAAAAACATATACTTTCATATCAAATCGGTTTTATTATGTTATTCATATAATTAAAAAGGTGTTCTACGACATTGATTGCTACCCCATTTAATGATCATAGACCATACAAAAGAAATGAGGGCGGTCCACAAAACATTGATAAAAGAGAAGCCAACACAACTAGCCACAAGTGGATAACCAACTTCAGCAGTTCCATGAATATCAAAGATATTCTTATAGGAAATACCAAAAGCAATTCCAAAGTTGATGGCACAAATAATCACCACCAATAACAGCCAATGCCACCACTTGTTAAACTTTCGAGAATTAACCACATAGTAGTATAAAGTTAACAATACTATTGGAATCAGTACCATACAGAATCCGATAGGGACATAAAGATTGTTTCCGTACATTTCGTCTGAGAATCCTTTAAAGTACGATAGTAATTCATACCAATTTGCAAAAAAGTCACTCATTTTCTTTAGTTTTTAGTTATTTTTTGATGTTTATTTTTACCTGAAAATAGTTCTTGTCTTCGGGATAAAGTTCTTCGTATGCTTCAGAAATACCACTAATCCAATATTGTAGGCCAAAAGACTTTCCGCCATCCAGTTTAGCAGGCTTTGTATCATCAAGTATACTGCTTTCCTCTATCCATTGCGGCACTTGTTTTTTCAAGGCAATTCCCATCTCCATATTGGTCCAATGCATATCTTTGGCTTCCAAGATAACAATATGTGTTGGATGTCCGTCTTTAATTCTTTGCCAGTCGTTGGCATTAATGCTATTCTTTTCCACTCTCTTCACCTTAACCACTTTGAAATTATCTTCGGTTAATTCGTAGTTTTGCGTGTCAAGTATGTAATCCTCTTCAACATCAATATTTCCCATGTCAATAGCAACTGCAAAAGTGAAAGGATCCCCAGTACGCTTGTTGGGTTTGATATCTATATCTTCAATTCCATGAACAAAATCCAACGAACTAAATGGCCGTTGTGGTTTGAATCTACCTTTGTTTTCTGTTGCCATAAGCACCGAGTAATATAAATTAGCACTAACTCCCTTGGCAACGATGTATTTGTTTTCATACCCATCTAGTTCTCCGCTCCCCAGTTTTATGTTTTTATTGAAATCGGCCATAAAATCTTGATTAGCCAAAACACATATATAATAAGGCAGTTCTCCTTTATAGGCAAATCCGTTACGATCGCCTGTATATGGATAATACTTCCCATCAAAACCTGACTTCATTTTTATGATGGTTGTTGATAAACACCAATTGCTTTTTTGAGCTTTCTTGCCATGCGATAAAAATGCATCGTAAGTTGTACCCTTTTCCTGATTAAGCATATGCTCCACACCGCCACTGCCTATGGAATAAATACAATCGGAAAACAAAATCGAAATGGTCTTTTCATCTGTTCTGTCAAGTAACTCTTTGAAGATGTTATTCAGGTTAGTATTATGTCCACGAGACTTTTTATCATTTTCCCATCTGAGATCAATCGCTGTGGCAAAATCGGAAATATCAGTCTCACAAGCCTTGACAACATTTATTTTCTCCTGTTCTTTCACTGATTTTGCCTTGTCGTTGCGAATAAAGAAAATCTGCATATTATCTTCATCGTAATAATACTTCAACTTGGACAGCATCTTATAGATGGCACCCTTAAAATCAGTAATACCAGTAATAAAGCCGTCCATGCTTCCTGAATTTTCGATGTAAACATTAACTATTGGCTTTTCGACACATACAGATTCAACAATTGTATCATGGGTTTTTGGAGTTTCTGTCTCACTACGCCCATCTCCTCTTCTTGTCTGACAGCCTGTGGCAAATACGCACAATACCGTAATCGCATAAAGTAATAATCTCTTCATTTTGTTATTGATTTTGATAGTTTTCAATGTCTTCCTTGATTTCATCGGCAAAACCCTTGATGAAATCCAACCAATCTCTTATTTCGCCGAAAAGATTAAGGCCCATAGATTTCACTCTCGCTTCATAATATCTGCCTGTCAACTCTCCGACTTTCCGTTTCTCATCAATGGTCAACTTACTTTTCTCTGTATTATACCTTTCAACATATTTCTGAAATTGTTCGTCGTTTCTATCCCATTGCTCTTTAGAATATGATGAAGCATTTTTCTCAACTCGTTCTACAAAGCGTTCAAAACCGTTCACGTAGCCTCTTGGCTTTGATTGACAAGTCACAAGTAACAGGGCCATTAAGATTCCGATAAATGATATTTTAATAATTGATGCGTCTTTCATTTTTGTCTATCTTTTTCCACCATAAATAAAAAAGCGTGAAACTCGACCGTTTCCCGCTGTTCAAGGTATTTGGCGTAACCCACACGTTCCGTGAAATAGTCCAGCTCACGCCAGCTGCGTGAGCATATCAACTAATTTCCCAAACGTGATTCCTGTCGAAAATCGCCAAATTTTTGAACAGATGAAATTCGTCTCTATGCTTGCTTATTTAATTTAAGGTGTATTTGTTTATTCTGCTTTTATTCTTTTTTCTTGTTCTACAATTCTGTTAATTCACACCGCAAATATAGTGTTTTTTTCGACTAACCAAATGATTTCATTAAAAAATGGTGTGATGGAATGACAAAAGACATTCCGTTATGCCTTCAGGCACCCAATGGGTACCACAAACACGGCATCATCCCTTTGGTAGGGGAAATCACCTATTCCAGTCAGTACCATCATAAATGCGGGTGATTTCATACGTGTAGTGTCGATGTCAGCAGCCAACTCTGTGAGCGATTTCGCACCTGCCTCAATCAAGTCATCACCTCCAAGCTTGATTTCAACAAGCCCGTAAGAGCCATTCCTTAAATGGATGACGGCATCACACTCCAAGCCTTTCTTGTCGCGGTAGTGATACACCTGACCGTCCAAGGCATCGGCATACACCCTGAGATCGCGCACAGCAAGCGTTTCAAACATCAGCCCCATGGTTTCCAAGTCGTTCAATAGGTCATTCGGACTTGCTCCCAACGCAGCGATGGCAATGCTGGGGTCAATGAAATAGTGGTTGTCGCTGGTGCGTATGGCCGTCTTGCTCCTGAGGTTAGGATTCCAAGCAGGCATATCCTCAATGACAAAAATTTTCTTCAATGCCTTAATATAATCGTAAACCGTATTGTCAGACAAGCTGCTGGCTTCATTGGCTTTCAAATCGGCAAGTATGGTGCCAACGGTGGCCATAGTGCCTTGATGACGGGCATAGGAACGCATGAGCAACTTGACCCTTTGTGGGTCACGCTGTACGTCGTCAATACGAGAAATGTCGCTGTCACAAACCACATCATAATAATCGTATGCTTGAGCAAGGGCATCGCTCTCTTCCATGTCCAATGCGCCTGGCCATCCTCCACGGCAAATCAGATGAGCCAACCGGTTGATGTCTATAAGGCTGTTGCCTTCAATGGGTCTTTTCTCGGCAGCGAACAAGTTAGCTAAACTGACCGTACCCGTCGATTCTCCAGATTCAAAGAGTGACATCGTGCGCATCTTCAGCTTGGCGAAACGACCAGTGCCAGAATGGAATATCTCATCGGCTTTGGGCGGCACGCTGCTTCCTGTAAGAATGAAATGCCCATAGCCCTTACGGTGATCCACCTCAAACCTTACGCTATCCCACAACGAAGGCGCAATCTGCCACTCGTCAATAAGCCGTGGCGTGTCGCCCGAAAGGAGTTGTCCAACATTGATTTTGGCGGCTTGAAGATTTTGTTGCTTGCGCATAGGATCGGCCATATACAAGATGCTTGCGGCTTGCTGCTCGGCAGTGGTAGTCTTTCCACACCATTTGGGACCCTCTATCAACACAGCCCCTTTCCTCCTTAATCTGTCTGCCAACATTTGGTCAGCAATTCGTGGCTTGTAAGCGTCCATAACATCTATGTTTGAATTACGCCGCAAAAATACTATATATGAACCAATTAAACAAGTCTTTTCGCACTTATTTGGGAACTTGGCCTATTTTTACTTGGGAACTTGGCCCGTTTTTACTTGGGAACTTGGCCTAATTTTGATGGGGAATCGTTGCCGCCCGACTCTGATTAACAATCCAAACGCCAGTGAAAACCAAAACCATAGCCAAACACTTTTTCCAATTCAGATGGTCCAGACCGATGATGATGCTGATAATGGTGGCGATGATGGGCTGGATGTAGTTGTACATGCTGACCAAGGTGGGGCGCAACCGTTTCTGTCCGACGGGAATTAGAAAATAGGCGATGAATGTGGCGAAAACCACCACGTAAGCCACCTGCCACAGCACCTTGCTTTCTATCCGGGCAAACGGTACACTAAAGAAGTGCTTTGCGTTGAAAGGCAAGGCCACCAACATGGAGAACAAGAACATCCACTTCATGAAAGTGACCACATTGTATCTTGAAATCAAGGGGCGAAAGATGCCAAGATACATGGCGAAAGTCAAGCCATTGAGGACAGCCAAAACTATGCCCATCGGCTTGGTTTCGGAAGCACCGCCTCCCAAACCTACAGAATTGAAAATCAAGAACAAAACACCTGCAAGACTGACCAACACGCCACCGATTTTCTTGAAGGTGATAGGCTCCTTCAGGACGATAGCGGCCACAAACATGGTCATGATGGGCGTGCAGGTGTTGGCGATGCTCAAGTCAATGGAGGTCGTCATGGTGATGGCCTTCAGGAAACTCATCTGGGTCAGGAAGAGGCCGAGCATGGAGGCCACGAAGATTTGCAGTAGGTCTTTCAACGGCACCTTTTCCTTGGGCATGAAAAGCGACAGCAGCCAAAACAAGATGGTGGCTCCTGTCGCTCTCAAGCAAAACAAATCCATGGGTGTCAACACGTTGGCGTTGGAGATGTTCTTGCAGCAAACGATGTTGAGCCCAAAGATGCAGTAAGCACCAAAACACGCAAGGTGCCCGATGAGGGTGGACGACTTATTCAACCCAATAGACGTAGTTCGCCTTGCGTGGCTTGGCTTCAGGATAGTCGCCGTTCACGTAGCCGAGGATGCAGTTACCTATGCCGACATATTTGGTGTCGTCGATGCCGAGCTCACGCAGGATGGCCTTGCCTTCTTCGGTCTCGAAAACTTCCTTGGCGCGGTGGATCCAGCATGAGCCGAGACCTTTGGCGTGGGCGGCGTTGAGCAGGTTACCCATGACGAGCGAACCATCTTCTTTCCAGGTGAAGGCAGCGGTGGTATCAGCCAAGACTACCAACACGACGGGAGCGCCATAGAACGGGTCCTTGTCGTTATCAGGACCGAAGACGGCAGCGTTGAGTTTGCTCAATCTGTCGCGCACCTCACGGTTGGTGACAGCGACGATGATGGGGGCTTGCTTGTTCATGCCCGTGGGGGCGTAAGTGCCTGCCTCACAGATTTCTTCGATGACTTCCTTGGGCGGAATTTGGTCGGTGTAGCTGCGGATGCTGCGGCGCGTCAGCAGGTCTTGCATGGTAGTGTTCATGGTAGTTTCTTCTTTTACGTTCTCAGTTGAACAGTTTTTGTTGCAGCAGCCGCAAAGGATGACGGCCAATGCTGCGATGATTAAAGTGCACTTCTTCATATTATTGTGTTTAGTTCGGCAAAGGTACGGATAAATTTCGCAATTTTGCAGCCCCAAAGTGGATTTGTATGCAAAAAATCTATGTCATTGCGAACCGAATGAGGCAATACGTCCTGCCCATCGCCATCGTGTTTGGCCTGTTGCTGCATGAGTATTGTGCGGCCTTCAATGTCATAGTGCCTTACATCATCTTCACCATCCTTTTGCTGACGTTCACCGCCGTCGACATCAAAAAGTTGAGATTTAAGCCTTTGTTTATCTGGATTATCCTCTTTCAAGTCGCGGTGAGCCTTGGAAGCTACGCCTTGTTGAAGGCCTTGGGCGCCAATGAGATCATTGCGGAAGGTATCTTGGTAGGTGTGCTGTGTCCCGTGGCGGCATCGGTGGCGGTGGTGAGCACCATGCTGGGAGCCGACCGCGAGACGGTGACCTCCTACGCCATTATCGGCAACCTGATGGTCTCTATCGTGGCTCCCATCTATTTTTCTTTCGTCGGAGTCAACCAAGACATGCCTTTTCTTGAGTCTTTCCTCTTGATTCTCAAGCGTATTGGTACCATCATTGGACTACCTTTCTTTTTGGCATTGGCGTTGCAGTTGTTGTGGCCCAAGGCCAATCGTGTCATCGCCCGCTTCAAAGGCCTCGCGTTTTACCTTTGGGCCGTGGCGCTGTTTCTCACTTTGGGACAAACCATCCATTTCATTTTCCTCAACGGCAAAGGCAACTGGAGCAGCATCGGCTGGCTTGGCGTGTCGGCGTTGCTGTTCTGCATCATCCAGTTTGGCTTGGGCAAATGGATAGGCCACAAATACGGCGACACCATCGCGGGTGGACAACTCCTCGGACAGAAAAACTCCGCCATGGGTATCTGGATGGCCAACCATTACCTGCTTCCGTTAGCCTCGGTCTATCTGGCTTTTTATTCCGTGTTCCAAAACCTGTTCAACAGCTGGCAAATCTGGCGGTACAACAAAAAAGGCCGCTCGTAAGCGACCTTTTTCTTGGGTTAATTGGACTTATTCCTTCACAAACCTTTGCACCTGCGTTCCGCTGCTCGTTGTCAGTCGGAGGAAGTAGACACCGCCGGGCAAGTCGCCTACTGCGACTTCCGCTTTGTTGGTGCAGTCGTTTTGGCTGTAGACTAATGCGCCCATGAGGTTGTAGATTTCCAACTTGTCGATGGCCCCTTGTGCCTCAACAATCAGCTTGTCATTGACAGGGTTAGGATAAATCACCACGCCGCCACCCAGTTCGCCAACGCCTACGGTTCCGATGTGGACAGTCAGTATGAGGCTTTCTGTAGCCGTAAAGACATAGGTCAAATCCTCGCAAAGTATTTCACCATTCTCATCCGTCCAGGCCAAATAATCGTATTCTCCGTAGGGTGTCACGGTCAGGGTTACTTCGTCGCCATAGTTGTAATCTCCTTCACCTGTAACCTCACCAGCATCAGCCGGCTCGACATTGACCTTAATGACGACGGTTTGTGCTTCGAAGTTGGCCACCAAATTGCGGTTAGCGTTAACGGTAAAAGTGTAACTGGCATTAGTGGAAACCTGTGTTCCGTTCTCGGTCCAGTTGACGAAGTCATAACCCGTATTGGCTGTAGCCTCAACCGTGCAATTCTGGCCGTAATTATAGGTACCGCCACCTATCAATGTGCCGCCATTGGTCGGGTTGGCCGTCGTAGTGATGACGAAACTCTGCAATTGGAAATGTGCCACGTAGGCTGCCGACTCTGTCACGGTGAAAGTATAGGTGGCATTGGTCGAGACCTGCTGTCCGTTCTTGGTCCAATTAACAAAGCCGTAACCTGTAGCAGGCGTAGCCGTCAAGGTGCAGCTTTGGCCGTAGTTGAAGGTGCCGCCGCCGCTCACCGTACCGCCTGTGGTCGGGTCAGCCGTGGCCGTGATGGTGTAGCTCTGGGCTTGGAACTGAGCCACAAGGGTGCGGTTGCCTGTCACCGTGAAGCTGTAGCTGGCGTTAGGGGAGACTTGGTTGCCGTTCTCCGTCCATCTCAAGAAGGTGTAACCGTTGGCAGGTGTAGCAATCACAGTGCAGTTGTCACCATAATGGAAAGCTCCGCCACCTGTCACCGTACCACCGTTAGTCGGGTTGGCCGACACGCTGATGTTGTAATTCTGTTGCTGGAACTGGGCCACAAGGGTGCGGTTGCCCGTAACGGTGAAGGTATAGCTGGCGTTAGTGGAGACTTGGTTGCCGTTCTCCGTCCATCTCAAGAAGGTGTAGCCGGTAGCAGGTGTGGCCGTTACGGTGCAAGATTGTCCTTGCTGGTATGTACCACCACCTGTGACCGTACCGCCGTTGGTCGGGTTGGCCGAAACGGTGATGGTGTAATTCTGCGGTTGGGCTTGGAAGTTGGCCACCAAAGTACGGTTACCTGTAACGGTGAAGGTATAGTTGGCTTGGGTTGAGACCACACTGCCATTTTCTGTCCAGTTGGTAAAAGTGAAGCCTGTGTTGGCAGAAGCCGTTACCGTGCAGCTGGCGCCTTGGTTGTATGTACCACCACCACCTACAGTGCCACCATTGGTCGGGTTGGCCGACACATTAATAGTATAGGTTTGCGGAGCACCGCCCACGTTGATGTCTTGGATGTAAGGCTGGCGTTGCGGCTTGGTCACCACAATCCTCACCTGACCCGAGGTGATACCTGCTTCAACTTGCACGTTGACCGTACCCGAGGCAGGCACAAGACCTACGCCTTTCAGCACATTGTTCTGCGAAATGGCCACATACGAGCCTTCTTGTGCGCTCACTTGGAACGAGGTGGCTCCAGCGGGGAAGGTGGAAGCATGGCTCACGGTGTTCGGCGTAGGATTCACGCGGAAGGGCATGATGGAACCGTCGCCGAGCACGTGGTAAGCTTGCCAATAATAAGTCGGGTTGACACTGGTTTGGTAGTTGCCGGCATGGGCATAACAAACCGCCAAATTGCCGAGGAAGACGATGGAAGAAACGGTGTGATAAGTGTCGTCCATCCAGATGCCGTCATAAACGCCTGTGGCTGTGTTGTTGATGTTGGGTGTGCTGCCAAAAGTGTTGGTGGCTCCTACGCCGAAGTAGTAGTCTTCATACCAGTAGGTGTTGGGGCAAGAGCCGATGTAAGAATAAGCGGCTTTGTTCTCGGCACGAATCATGGCCTCACCGAAGCAAGCCGAATTATAACCGAAGTTGCCCGACAAGCAGCAGTTACCCATGGCGAGGAAGTATTTGTTGGTGTTGGTCAACTGGTTCACACCGCTATTGGTCAACTGGGGCTGATACCACATGTTGTTGTCGCCGTGGGCAGTGTAGTTGACGAAACCGATACCCGTGCTCAACGAGTTATAGCAGCCACTATACTGGCTCTGGTTGACATGTGAGTTGACTTGAGTAAAACCGTGAGCGGTATTATAATAATAGGTGGTAGCGTAGTTGATGGTCGGCGCGCCAACGTATGACGTCCAGTAACTATCCCAACCAGCGATAAGAGTAACGTTGTTCAGATAAGTCGGGTCGGGCATGGTGTATTGCTCGTATTGCAAGATCTTGTTGATGATGGCAGTGAGCTGGGTAGTGTTCTCTGCCGACATGCGGCTGTAGAACATATCCGGGAAGTAATCGCTGTCGACAGAGCCGTAATACAAATCCGTCACTTTTTGGGTGGAAGAGCCAGTGGTATTAGGCACCTGTGCCACATCACCAACAAGGACGAGGAAGGTAGGCGTAGCACCTTGGCTAACGCCCGTGTTGTACAGATTTTGGACATAAGAACGGATGGCACTATATGTGGAACCAGCCTGTGCTGTGGTCACCACATTCAGATAAAAACCTTTCTGGGTCTTCCAGTCGAGCCATGGTTGCAAAGTCGAAATGTAATTCTCGGGTGTAACAACAATCATGCGGACAGGATAGGCCATCAGGTCGGGGTGGTCGGTGTAGACGTCAAGGATTTGGCGGTAGTTGAACATCTGCTTGTAGACGATGTCGAAATAGGGGCTGTAGGTGCTCAGCAACATGCGCTCGGTTTCGGAGTAGTCGGCACCCTCGAAGCTGACTTCCACCTCGATGTTGTTGAATACACGCAAGGTGTTGGAGGCGGGATTGTAGCTCACAGGATTGATGACCAGCGAGCCGACACGGATGCCGCGCATGGTGCCTTGCACCTCGATGGTCGCTTCGGGAGCTGTGGCGAGGCTGCGGGTTTGGTAGGCTGGGGCGTTGTACACAAACTCAACGTCTTCCAAATTCTGGTCCTTGCGTACAGAAGGCTGGTGAGGAATGAGCGTGTTGATGCCGTAGTCGGACAGGTTGTAATCCGTTGTCGTAAAACTAATCACGGAAACTTGTGGCGTGGCACCGAAAGGCACGGCCAAGAGTTGGTGCGAGGCAGGCAGTTCGGGTGCACCGATTTCGCCCGAAGCATAGGTGCCTTCGATGGCGATTTCGGAGAAGATGCCTCTTTCGGTAGCTACTTCCATGCTCTCAATGGAGCCGTAGCTGAAGATGGCACGAAGTGAGCTGAAGTCGCTATGCGTGATTTCTGCACTCGAAGTGCTGCGGAGGTCGATACGTCCATTTTGGGCCATGGCGAACATCGTGCTCAAGGCCAGAACAAATAATAAGAATAGCTTTTTCATTTTGAAGAGATTATTTTGACCGCAAAATTAGAAAAATCGAATAAAAAAGTGATTTTTTTGGAATAAAAAGATACAAGATAAGAAAATCAGCCCTACTTTTGTGGTTCAGTTTAAATCTATTTACGCAATGAGAAAACACTGGATTGACAATTTGCGTTGGGTGACGGTGCTTTTGGTGTTGTTTTACCATGTCATCTATTTCTACAACAACAAGGATGTCTTCGGAGGCATCGGCGGTTTTGGAGATTATCCAGAATACACACAGTATCAAGATATTGTGATGTACATCCTCTATCCTTGGTTCATGCCGATTCTTTTTCTGTTGGCAGGCATCGGCTCACGTTATGCGCTGCAAAAACAATCGGCCAAGGAATGGTTCAGGGCTCGTACCCGCAAACTATTGGTGCCCGGCACAATAGGACTTTTTGTATTCCACTGGATGGTCGGCTATTTCAACACCGCTGTTGCCGCAAGAACAGGGGTATTTGATGGGATGCCTTTCGTGGCCAAATATTTCATGATGGCCTTAAGCGGCACAGGTCCGCTGTGGTTCATCCAGCTGCTGTGGTTGCTGTGTCTGGTGCTGCTTTTGGTACGCAAGCTCGACAAAAACGACAAATTCTGGAACTGGTGCGGCAAGGCCAACATGGTTGTCATCATCCTGCTGGGCGTATTGTTCTGGGCAGGTGAACAAACGCTGATCAAGAACCCCCGCCCAGAATCTTTGGATGGCCTTTGGAACTTGTACAAGCCCCTTTTCTACCTTGTGCCTTTCATGTTGGGCTATTTCGTGTTCTCGCACGATGAGGTACAAGAGAAGGTGGAAAAAGCCTGGATTCCGCTGCTGGTCTGTGCCGTTGTTGCAGGCATAGTGCTGATTGTCAACACCTTCGGTCAGGACAATACTTCGGCAAAATATATGGGCAGTCCGCTGAATTGTCTCTATGGCTGGCTGATGTGTTTGGCGATGATGGCCTGGTTCAATGCGCGTTTCAATCGCACAGGAACTTTCGCAGGTTACATGACACGCAACAGTTTTGGCCTATATATAGTGCATTATTTAGTCATTGCCTCGTTGGGCTACATGATGAAAATCTATACCACTTTGCCGCCTTGGTCGATGTATGTCATCCTCACGGTAGCCGTAATGACCATACCTTTTGGCTTGAATGAAATCATCAAGAGGATACCGTTCATTCGTTGGTGCGTGCTGGGAATGAAGAAAAAATCGTGAACGCAATAATTGTATAAAACAGCAGTTATATTCATCAAAAGTAACCAATCAAACCCGATGAGTCGATGGGATATAACTGGCACTAATTAATATGAAAAAACACTTTGCAATTTTATCTCTCTTTGTTTTGTTTGCACTTGGCAGTTGCCAAAAGTTTGCTGGCGATCCAGTCACGCAGTATTTCAGCATTGATGGCACCTACACGGAACTTCAGGTGGAGGATGCATTTGATGTCACCGTTAGCGATACGGCGACTCAAATCACTATCACTGCTGGTGAATTTGTTATGCCGAATGTATTGGTGGAAACTGCTGACAATACATTGAAAATCTATCTCAAAGGTTGGCATACCAATCGTGGAGCCGATATGACTGTGATTTTGCCATATAACACCGACTTGACGAGCGTTGATTTGTCGGGCGCATCTGAGTTCCATTCGGAATATGGCCTTTTTGGCGAAAAGATTGAAGTCGAGCTTTCGGGTGCTTCGGATTTCTATTGCGACATCGATGCAGACGAAATTGACATGAACCTTTCGGGCGCTTCCTATGTCGAAGGCAATATTGACGCCTCCGAACTTGACCTTGATATGAGCGGTGCTTCCGATGCCACTTTGAAGGGTCAGGTTACCACGCTTGACATCGATTTGTCGGGTGCCAGTAGTATTAATAAAACCGTCAATGGCTCAAATTACGGTTTTGAATGTGATGTTTGTAAAGGAAAAATGTCAGGAGGCTGCAACGCTTACATCCACTGTAATTCGATTATCAAAGTCAACCTGTCGGGTGCCAGCGACTTGCACTTTACGGGCAATGCTTTTACTGGTGACAGCAGCACTTCTGGCGGCTCGGACATCATTCATGACGTGCTTTAGTTTTGCACGCTATGAATAACCATTTATATACCGCAATCCTCGCGAAGCAAGACCCTACCCAAGTCGAAGGCCTGTCGCGCTTCTTCAAGACAGGCAAAGGCCAATACGGCGAAGGCGACAAGTTCCTCGGTATCAAAGTGCCCGTGACGCGCGAAGTAGTGAAGCAATACTGGACCGAAACTTCATTCGATGACTTGGAAACCTGCATCGTCTCCGAATACCACGAAATGCGTATGGCCGCCCTGCTAACCTTGGTGCAAATCTTCAAACACGCCAAGAAAGACAAGACCTTACAGCAACAGTGCGTCGATTTTTATCTCGCTCACACCCAATACATTAATAATTGGGACCTGGTCGACCTGTCCTGCTACGAACTGCTCGGCACCTGGCTCTTGGACAAAGACAGAACCTTGCTTTATAACCTTGCCCGAGATGGCAAGACGATTTGGGAGCAACGCATTGGCATAGTGAGCACGATGCAATTTCTCCGCCACGGTCAATTGGACGACACCTATGCCATTGCAGACATCTTTTTGGCCAAGCCCCAACCCTTGCACGATCTCTTGCAAAAAGCCGTTGGCTGGCTGCTCCGAGAGGCTGGCAAACGCGATGAACAACGCCTGAAAGATTGGCTCTCAACACGATACAAGTCCATGCCGCGCACGATGTTGCGGTATGCGATTGAGAAGTTTTCGGATGAAGAAAGGAAAAAGTTCATGTAATTATGGATATCCAACTCCACTATATCGAACAAGGCGAAGGCCAACCCCTGATTCTCCTCCATGGCAACGGCGAAGACAATAGCTATTTCGTCCACCAAATCGACCATTTTTCAAAAGAGTATCGCGTCATCGCCATTGATACACGCGGTCACGGCAAATCGCCAAGAGGAGATAAGCCTTTTACCATCAATCAGTTTGCCGAAGATTTGCACGACTTTATGGACGAAAAAGGTATCGCAAAAGCCATCATTTTAGGTTTCTCTGACGGCGGCAACATCGCCCTCACCTTCGCCTTGAAATATCCCGAAAAAGTCGAGAAACTCATTCTCAATGGGGCCAACCTCTTCCCTAATGGCGTGAAACCACGCTACCAGTGGCCTATCGTAATCGGCTACCACATCGCGAAATTGTTTGCCAACAAGTCAGCAGAAGCCCAACACAACACCGAACTGCTCGGCCTGATGGTCAACGAGCCACACATCGAGCCTTCGGAATTAGCCAAGCTGACCATGCCCGTTTTGGTCATTGCAGGAACCAAAGATATGATCAAGGAATCCCACACCAAGCTCATTTACAAGAGTTTGCCTAATGCACAACTATCCCTCATTGAGGGTGACCATTTTATTGCCAACAAAAACCCAAAATCTTTCAACGCCGCCGTGGAAAAGTTTCTTCTTGCTTGAAGAATTTTTCCAAAAATTGTCTTGACAATGATATTTTCGTACATTTGCAGGGTTGCAATGGAATGATTTCCGTGCATCATCCTTTTGAAAACGAATACTTAACAACCAATAACCAATTAAAAACTAAAAAGTTATGAAACCTTGTAACAAGTTCTTCGCCGAATTGTTCGGCACCTTCGTTTTGGTCTTTGGCGGTTGCGGTACCGCCCTCTTTGGACACGTCGGATTCCTCGGCGTCTCCATCGCTTTCGGTCTCACCGTGGTGGCTATGGCTTACGGCATCGGCCACATCTCGGGTGCACACCTCAACCCCGCTGTCAGCTTTGGCGTTTTCGTCAACGGCCGCATGAGTTTTAAGGAAATGCTTAGCTATTGGGCTGCCCAATTCATCGGTGGTATCATTGCAGGTGCTTTGCTGCTCGTGATTTGGAACGCTGCTGGCCTTGGAACCACGGGTGTTTTCGCCGCTAACGGTTTCGGTGCCGATTTCGCTGCCGCCACTGGCAATCCTGACTATCTGAAAGTCTCGATGGGTGGTGCCTTCCTCGTTGAAGCCCTGCTGACCTTCGTGTTCCTGATGGTCATCCTCGGCGTCACCGACAGCAGCCACGCCAACGGCAAGTTTGGCGGTCTGGCCATCGGTCTCACCCTCGTGCTCATCCACCTCATCAGCATCCCGCTGACCAACACTTCGGTGAACCCCGCCCGTTCGCTTGGCGTGGCCCTGTTCTCCAACTGCGACAGCTGGTGCGCCATGGGTCAAGTGTGGCTCTTCATCGTGGCCCCGCTGGTAGGCGCTTGCCTCGCTGGTTT
>Ga0265300_10001363_pt1 | contig 23062 bp, 23 predicted proteins | sample AusTroGonzalo_MG_FD_193482 | JGI IMG/M metagenome (GOLD analysis project Ga0265300, IMG submission 193482) | Bovine rumen microbial communities from tropical cattle in Woodstock, Queensland, Australia - Gonzalo_03 | ecosystem: Host-associated > Mammals > Digestive system > Stomach > Rumen ...
CTTCACCCCTGCCCTATATTAATTAATACTTCAAATACTTATACAGCGTCGCCTTGCTGATTCCTAAACGATTGGCGATTTCCTGAACACTGAGTTTGCGTTCTTGGTAGAGAGATTTTGCGGCGTAAGCAATGTTCTCGGCTTCTTTTGACAGCCCCTTCGGACGCCCTCCTTTTTTCCCTCGAGTACGAGCAGCTTCCAGCCCCGCTTTAGTTCTCTCGCGGATTAAATCCCGTTCGAATTCCGCAAGCGATGCCATAATGTTGAACATCAGCTTTCCTTGCGGAGAATTGGTGTCGATATTATCGCCCAGGCTCTGAAAATGAATGTCTTTCTCCATGAAAAAATTGATCAGATTTACGAGATGCCGTAGTGATCGCCCCAACCTATCGAGCTTGTAAACAACAACCGTGTCCCCTGCCCTCAGCTGCTCTAGCATTTTATCGAGATTCGGGCGATCCTTCGTTGCTCCACTTATCACGTCCGAAAAAATTTTCTCGCAGCCCTCTTTTTCCAGCGCATCCAGCTGTAAATCCAATTTCTGTTCTTTCGTCGAAACCCTCGCATAGCCTAGTTTCATTTGTTACTCCCCCGAACAAAATATCTTTGCAACATTCGCTATATCATAAAGAGGAATATTGAATAATCCTTGGTTTTCCTCGTAATCCGCCAGTGACGTCCTTATCGATTTCTTCGAATGATATTTATCTCGAAAACTCTTTAAGCTCTTAGCTTTTAGATTAACTGTCGCTTTGGCTTCCACCGGAATGACTTCATTTCGAAGTTGTATCACAAAGTCCAACTCCGCTCGATTACTCGCCCAATAATATATTTGTAAATCTCGACAAGTTTTGAATTCCTGCAATACGTATTGTTCAGTAATTGCTCCGTTATAATCGTTGAACAATTTATCGTTTTCCAGCAAAGATTTTACGTCAACATGAGTCATGGCACTCAGCAATCCGACATCCAACAAAAATAATTTAAAAGCAGAGACATCTTCATATGCTTTTAACGGCATCTTCGGTTCAGATACTCTCGGAACTTTATGGATCAATCCTGCATCTATTAACCAGTTCAAAGCTATTTCAAAATCTTTTGATCTAGCCCCTTCTTTTATTCTCCCATAAACGCATTTTTTATTTTCTTTTATAAGCTGAGAAGGAATTGCATTCCACAGTAAGCGAGTTCTTTCTACATGTTCCTTCGGAATATGCTTGGAAAAGTCATTCTCGTAATCCGAAAGAAGATTGATTTGCAATCTTCTTACCTCTTGATAATCCTGATTTTGAGCGTAAGAACTAACAATTGCAGGCATTCCTCCGACATACAAGTATCGACGCAGCAAGTCGATTATTTTCTCTTTAAACACCTTTTGCATTTCAAAATTGCTGTCTCGAATGATTTTCAACAGCTGTTCTTCACCTATCGCGAAGAGAAACTCTTGAAAATTCAATGGATATAAATTCAAATAGTCAACCTTGCCTACTGGAAATCCCGTTCCTTTATGTTCGCTGACTCCGAGTAAACTTCCAGCAGCAATCAGATCGTACTCAGGAGCATTTTCGCAAAAATACTTCAAAGAAGTCATCGCCATTGGATTTTCTTGAATCTCATCGAAAATTATAAGTGTGTGTTTCGGAGAAATTTTAAATCCAGCTGCAATGCTGAGACCGTCCAAAATTTTCCGTACATCCATGCCGTGGCGAAATAAGTTATCAAGCATGGGAGAGTTGTCGAAAGAAAAATAGGCGACGTTTTTGTAGAATTTCTTTCCAAACTCTCTCATCAACCAAGTCTTTCCAACTTGCCTTGCTCCCTTGATAATAAGAGGTTTGTGCCTTTTTGTTTTCTTCCAAATTTCCAGATCTTTCATTGCGTTTCTGAACATGTTTTCACCTCGATAACGTCATTTCACTAACAATTTTTGCACGAATTTAATCTTAAAATCAACACTTTTTTGCATGAAAAACCGTATCTATAGTCTCATTTTCTGCAGGAAATATTCTTTGGTAACCTTTACAAGTTAACAACAAAAGTAAAGGTTAAGGCGATATCCTTTACTTTCTCCTTAAAAAAGTAAAGCTTGATTCCTTTTTCGGGACCGCCTACCCTACCTCGCGTATACTTTTCCCATCTCTGCTTATGTTTTTTTAACTTTGATTTCGTAAACGGGTTTTCTATACCGAATTCAGCAAAGAATCGATCTTTTCAAAATTCACTCATAAAGTTCATTTAAACGGACGTTTAATTAGACATTTATTTTCAAATATTCGTCCATTTCTTCATCCTTGTAACTTTTCCCTTTTCCATTCCGATACAATTCCGCTAGTTCTGAAAATTTATCTTCTGTCACATCCAAACCTACCTGTCCGCAATGAGTACTTAAAAATTTAAGCATCGATACTCCTCGCTTGCCCGTGTTGATGCAGGTATCAAAGAGATCCTCACAAACTGATTTAAAGTCTCTTCGTTTAATTAGTTCTTTAACGGCTGGGGTCAACTCAGCAAACAACTTGTTCATTTGCTCATCGGATATATTTTCGCGGGCGGATTTTACAAAACTCGAAAACCAAGACAGGTGAGATGTTGGGATTATCCCGTTTCCGAGCAACTTAAGGAAATAATCAAAAATCTGCGGAATATCAGTATTTTTCTTATTAAACAAATGAATCAATATTGGATTTATATCTATCCAACTTTTTGCTTTTTCAACAGAAATGTGCGGCAGATATTCTTTTCCGATATCCCTCATTACCTTCAAAGGATAACTGTAATCTGCAGTTGCTGAAATAGTTTCCTTATTCAGATCATAAATTGACAGGGCGTTCGTTAAAATTATGGGAAGATTATCCTTTATTTTTTCCGGGTCCACACGTTCCAGCACTTCGTCATAATAATTAAAAAGAAATAAATTTTTAGCCTGCGCAATAGTGATAAATTCATCTTCCGAGCTCATTAATAAGAAATGAGCTTCGTCATAAGTTAATCGCGCGATATGTGACATTAATCTGATTTTCTTGACGGATCTCTTTAAATATTCATTCAAACAGTAAGTTTTTTCTTCGGGTTTGTAGAGATTTTGCAGTTTTTTTACAAGGTTCTCTAATTTTGGACTGCCAATCAAATGATCTACATCAAAAAGATCCAAGGTCATAACTAATCGATCTTTTAAATTTTTCAGATCGTCGCATGCAATATTTTCCACAGCAAAAAGCATGTAATCCAAAAGCGTTTCCGACCCTTTAGGTTGAATCATTGGGCGTTCTTTATCCTCTTTCCTCATTCGATCAATGATCAAATCCATATTTTCGTAAATCTGAAAAGCTGTTTCCAAAAAGTTTTTAATTTCTCGGATATCCTTTTTCTCGATAGCTTCTTTCAGAATTTTATCGAATAATTCTGTTGCTGAGTGTCCGGAATCAACAATGTAATAACGCAATAAAGCCTCTCCAGGAGTTTTTCCTCCTGATTCTTTTTCAGGGATCTTTTCCAGTATCTTTTTAATTATTTCTTGTGGATTGTAAAATAAGTCCATGAATTGCTGTACGTACGCGTGATCGTAAATCGATTTTATCACCTCAATCTGCTCTTGTTCTGTGTAATCTTTTAAAATCTTCATTAAATCAGCTGTTTCTATTTGATCGAAAAGGAATCTTCGCGCCAAAGCCTCTGGAAATATTTTTTGTTTTAAATGTTGATGTCGCGCGGCTGTAAATTTAGATATAAGATTATAATCTTTGGTCGCCTTGTGTCTATTGTTAAGCAGAGAATCAATCCATTCGTTTTCGTAAATTATCGGAAATTTTTTCTTCTTTTGATTTTTCTCGAAAAAACTGTGGACCTCATCTGCCATAATAGAAACTGATTCTATATTTTTTTGATTTTCTTCCCATAATGCTGCATATATCTTTACTTCTTCTTTGTTTTTTTGTTTTGAAGAAAGCTTAACATCAGTTCTGATACCGAGAATATCATTTAAAATTTCTTCAAAGTTATTCTTAATATATTTATAAGCATTAATTTGTGAATTTTTTATTCTTTGGTTTACATCTTCAATTGTTTTTTGTGCTTTATACTTTCTCTCGTATATTTTTGTTCCGTCATTGCTGCCGGCCCTGTAATCTTTGAACAAAACGCAAATCGCTCCTAGAATATGTTCCCATTTGCTATCTATTTCGTAAAATAAACCTTTAGTTGTTGAACAATATTTGATTCCCTGGATATTAGAAACTATATCTACCCACTCCGATCTATTTGTATTGCTAAGGGCTTGTTCCTGAATTTTTCCTCTTCCTCCCGCAAAAAATTTTCTTATTTTTTCTCCAGTTTCAGTATTTGGAAGACGGTCATCCCCGGGATCATCATCTATACTATACAGGAGCATCGCAATAAATTGTTTTATTACATTTTCTGCGCAATCTGGAAATAAATTTCCCTGAAAATATGCACCACCGTGGTCTAAAATTCTTCCATCTCCAAATGGAAAACATTTCCTGCGCTCTGATAAAAACTTATCGACATAACTTCCGCAAGTATAATTTAATCTTTTTTGAAGTTTTTTCGATAGAGCTTCCAACTGATTGTTGTTCAATATTCTCCAAGCGTAGGCCGCTATTACGTAATTGGTGTAATTCTGCGGGTATTTTTCGTGATCTATCTCTCCTTTGAAAGTTGTATTTTCAGAATCTATAGATTCGATGATGTTTACGATTAACTCTGAAAGAGATTTCCAAAGTTTCTGATTCTCAATTGATCCGAAATATTTGTATACGATCTTCCTTAAAAGTCTTTCATTAACACTAGATTTTACATCTTCATGTTTGCACTCAGATAATCTTTTAAAACATACTAACAACTGATAATTAGAAGCATCTTTTAAACGATTACTTATTAATTTCCAAACTTTTTTGGAGATTTGGTCTTTTCTGCTATTGTGTAGCTGACTGTTTTTTAGTAGATCAATAAATCGCAAACAATCTTCCAATGAGAGCTTTGAAAATTCATCTTTGACCGTATGTTTCGTTATGTCGTCAAACTTTTGCTTGATCTGTTCATCTGCTTCTAAATTAACTTCTTCTTGAGATCTTACATCCTGCGCAAGCTGAAACATTCCAACGATGAGTTCAATTTCCGAAAAATTATTTTCATTTGCTAACATGATTAAGTTTGTAAAAGATCCGGTACCTTCAGGATTTAAATGTCCGCCTACAGAAGGAAACAGCTGTATAACTAACCTGGTCATCGCGTCATTGCCTTGATCTTGGTAGCTGAGACCCTTTTTACTGTTTCGCCCTCTGATCCCCGGTTTAAAATTGCCATACATACGGTGTTCTTCAAGAATATTTTCGAAATCGCAAAGTATGTATCCTTTCAATAGATCTACGTCCGACCTGAAATTGCTGATATGCTTTTTGTACCCGTCAACAGTTAAAATAGCGTCTGAAGATAAACAGCTGAATAAACTCAACATACATAATATTTTTCGCATATTTTCTTATCCTAAACTTATACCCGTTGCTAGTGTATAGCAATTAAGTTAATTCTTTCTCAAGATTAAAATTGCGTGAAATATTCAGAACCGGATTTTAAAGAAACGAACGTTTATAGCTATATAAAACCAAAAAGCTGAATTACCAGGAAACTGGGAAAAACAGCTTTATTATATATTTAATCCCTCGTTTCTTTAAACTCATCAAAATGATGCTTTAAAATGATGCTTTGTGTTTTTGTTAAAACCCACAAATCTCTGCTTGGTTTAAAATTTTCTCAACAAATAATGAGTACTTCACCCCTGCCCTAAGTTAATTAATTTTCCGCGTTTATTTTATCGAACTTTAAGTTGTGTATATTTGTGAAATAAGTTATTCTACTTAGAGTTTAAGAGAAGTTAATTATGATTATCGGATATGCAAGAACGTCAAGCAAACATCAAGAAGCAGGTTTAGAAGATCAAATTGAACAACTCCGAAAAATCGGTTGCGAGAAAATCTTTTCTGAGCAAGTCAGCTCTGTCACTCAGCGAACCGAGCTGGACAAAGCCTTGGATTTCGCACGCGAAGGAGACACTTTTGTCGTAACGAAGTTAGATCGTCTTGCTCGATCAGTGGCGAATTTTCTGGAAATCCAAAAATCGCTGGCTGAAAAGTCCGTGAGTCTCAGGATTCTCGACCTAAATCTAGATACCTCAACTCCAATGGGGGAAATGGTGCTGGGAGTTTTGGCTTACGTCGCGCAGTTCGAGCGCAAAATCATGCTGGAGCGCCAAAGAGTCGGAATCGCGAAAGCAAAGTCGGAAGGAAAATACAAAGGAAAACCGAAAAATGAAAAGTTGCTCAAGCGCATGGATGCTGAAATCGCTGCCTACAACCGCAACGACCCGCGCTCTCTCACAATTAAGCAGATCGCCGAAAAGCTGAGTATTTCTCAAGGATATCTGTACCAGCGAATGAAAAAAGTCGCTCCCGAGAAAATCCGACACAGGACATCCAAACGTGACATCATAGAAAATGTATTCGATGGCGATGAGAAATTATACGCCGCCAGCCGTCTTCTTGAGAAGAAAAAGCGGAAATATGCAAAATCTGTGAAGAATGGACGAGGTTAGAAAAAGAGCCCTTCCCTACTCTGAGAACAAAATATACTTCCTGTTTTACAGAAATGCAGGAAACTGGGAAGCTGTTTTACCAGGAAACCAGTTTCACAGAAACCCAGAAACCTGCTTTCACAGGAAACTGACAAACCAGCTTACCAGGAACACAGTTTTACAGGATCCCAGAAAGCTGTGAAACTGTTTTACCAAAAAACCAGTTTCACAGAAACACAAGAAACTGGGTTTCCAGGAATGCAGTTTCACAGAAAACCATAAACATGGCTTCACAGGAAACTGGAAAACCAGCTTTACTAAATATTCAATCCTTAGTATTATGCTTTTGAGGTGATGAAATGTGTAAAATAATAGCTGTTAGTAATCATAAAGGTGGAGTAGGGAAGACAACTTCAACAATCAATATTGGGGCGTCTTTAGCAAAAAAACATAAAGTCCTTCTTTTGGATTTAGATCCTCAAGCAAATCTTACGCAAAGTCTTGTAGAAGACAAAATGGCTGAGGGTATACCCACAATATACGACTACATCAAAGCTTTCAGAAATGGAGACAATGAAAAGCTAAACATTCAACCTGTACGAATCAAACCTAATTTGTCCGTTATACCTTCTACTCTGGATTTGACCGCAGCAGAAGTCGAAATAAGTTCAGAAACAGGAAGAGAACAAATAATCGGCGAGATTCTTTCCGAAGTAAAAAATGAATTTGATTACATCTTGATAGATTGTCCTCCTTCACTTGGAATACTGACAATCAATGCGTTGAGTACTGCTGATAAGATCATAATTCCTATGACCGCAGAATACTTGCCGATGCGCGGTCTCGCAAAGTTAACAGAAGTTGTGAAAAAAATAAAATCCAGAATCAACGGCAAACTGGAAATCGGATGCGTATTTCTGACTAAGTATGATCAACGCAAAATCTTAAATCGAGAAATACTCAACAAAATTCAAGAATATTTCAAAAGCAAACTTATGGAGACCACAATATCTACTTGTATAGCTTTAGCCGAAGCTCCCAGCCAAAAGATGGATATATTTAGATATAGTTCTATTTCAAAATCAGCCAAAGAATATGATTTACTAACCAAAGAAATTTTAGAGAAAGTACTGAATCAATGAGTAAAAAATTAAATTTAGGTAATTTTGATGATCTAATTTCTGGAGACACCGAAATTTCGGTTAAACCAAAAACTTCTATACCTAAGCCAAAAATTAGAAAGGTCACCCAAGAAGTTGAAGAAGAAAAATTTATAAAATTAAAGGCTTACTGCTTGAGAGAGAACAAAAAATTAAAAGAAGTTTTAGGCGAAGCGATAGATAAAATCATTGAAAATATCGATTTAGAAAAACTTTAAAAGTATAGAATACTAATAAGCTATCTAATAGATGGAAAAGTCTGAAATTCCAGGGATTTTTTTTTATTTTTAGTGATATAAAAAAAATGCTTTTTTATATATTGCTTATTTATCTTAATTTATATAACATAATAATATCGTGTTGATTGATGATTGCTATGGCAAGAAAAGGAATAAAACAAGTTACGATAAATACGTTGGAGGAATTGTATAAGGATTACCCTGATGATTCTGTTGAGGTAATGACTACTATACAATGGCCTTTATGGCTTGAAAGAATGGTTGATTTCGAAAGGAAAGCAACCAGAATCCCGAGATCTACTTGGTTAAAAATAGCAGTTCTCGAGAAGTTAGAAAGAATGGGGTACGATGTAAATAAGAAAATGGGAAAATAAAAAAAGCGACTTATAAGCCGTAAGTCGCCTAAATAAAAAGTGCCACAAGCACAAAACACCAATGATTTCTATATATCATATATTTGCGAAATCATCAAGTGGGTTGTGGCACTTTAACAAAAAATTTTAGTTAGTAGTTTATTGGAGTTTTTGTTATGGAAGTGCGTAATTTAATAAATAAAACAAAGAAAATTTTAACCGAGCCGCAGTATAAGTTTTTAAAACAACTGGCTTACTGGTCACTGAATTCAAAAGATTATGGATTAAAGAAAGACGGAAAGACTTGGATTTACAACACCCATCAGCAGTGGGCAGAACAAATAGGTTTTGGAGTTACTACTGTCCGTGAATCTATAACTGCCTTAGAGCAACTCGGATTCATCAGCAGCGACTTTTTAAATCCAAACAAAAGGTATCGCGTGAAGTACTATTCGATAAATTTCGAAGCAATCGAAAATTACTTCGCTCAAATAGCTTGCAAGAAAAAATCTCAAAAACCACAACAAGAAAATATAATTGAAACTGCTCCTATTTCAACGGTTTCTGAATCATCAAAACAACAGTTGGACCGACAAATGGAGCGACAGATGTATACAAATAACAAAATACAAGAAATTAAATCTATAAATCCGAAAATTTTTGAAGAGAAAATTGAAGAAAAAGCTGAAACCATTAGCGATAATCCTAAACCAACGACTGTTCAAGATATGATAAAAATCTGGAACCAGGAGTTTCCGAACCAAAAGATCATTTCAGGCTCAACAGGACAAACAGGAGTAATTCACCTAACAAAACAGTTAGCGAGATTTTTAGTAGCTTCATTCAAACTTAAATTTGAGAACTGTCTGGAAAAGTGGAAACGATATTTGAGGTTAATCAAAACCAGTACTTACTTGATGGGAGAGAAATTCAAACTGTCGGTGCAGTGGGTGATTAAATTTCTAACCATTGACCGAATTAGGGCAGGGGAGTTAGGCGTCGATGAGAGCAAAATTCAAATAGATCCATCCGAAATTGAGCGAAAAGCAATAGCTCACGCTGATTCAGTTGAAGAATCCGAAACTTGCAAACAATTCCGTCATGAGATCATAAAAAAACTTTCTCCGGCAGTGTATCTATCATGGTTCACCAAGGTTGATCTGATTGAGGAATCGAAAAAATTGATAATCAGAGCGGCGAATGACTTCGTGAGGGACTACATCAAAGCGAACTTTCTGGAGAAGATCTGCAAATTTGAAAAAAGCCGAGTTTGCAGTGAAATCTTACAAAAAAATTAAAAATTTTTTCGGTGAATTTTTGTAAAAAACGGGGTTAACACATTGAGTTTTATGAAAAATTTGATCGAATTTAGTGGATATTTTAAGTATCCTATGGATATGGTATATTGCAACCAGAAGGCGAGTGAGGTATAGGATGAAACTGACAGAAAGAGAATTAGATGTATTAGCTTTTGTTTTGATCGGTGAGAAAAGTTATCAATCAGTTGCGGAAATCTTAAATATTAACAAATCCACAGTTAATACATATGTACGAAGGGTATTAAATAAGGCAAAATGTACAGATGTATCGGATTTAAAGGAACAAATTCGTATAAATGATTTGAAAGATCGATATAAAGAACTTACTGGAAGTGCAGATTCATCTTTAAATGGGAAGATATTATTCATTAGCTTGATAATCTCTTTAAATATTTTTGTGATTTTTTTCGCTTTAAAAGCGTTCAACTAGCGTTTAGAAAATTCAGCTTACTGTTTTCAGTATGATTTCTCTTTAATTTCTGTAATTTCATACCGTGTTACAAGGGTATAATACCGTGTGACAAGCGTGCTACAAATCGTGTGACATCGAAAAAATGCCGTGTTACATACAAAAAAAATGCAAAAAAATTCAGAGCTAATTTTGTTCAAATTTAAGTATTCTGAGTTGTCACACGGTGATCGTGTGACAAAAAAATTCAAATCGTACGACATATTTTTTCAAAAAAATCTGGTTCAATTCTTTAAGTTGAAATTTGGAGATTTTAAATGAACAAAAAGTACATCTATTTAGGATTGATGTTGTTCATCCTAACAGTAGTATTGGTAGAGCCTACGTATTGTCAGAATATTAGTCACGCATCAATTAAAGCAGCAACTAAAACTTTTTTGGCAACATTGAATGACTGGATGCCTGCTATTCTTGCAGCAGGACTAACAGGAAGTGGTATATGCATATTCGCCAACAAATACAGTATGGGTATAGCAGGATTAGCAGGAACTGGATTTTTGTATGCTGCCAAATCTTTTGCGGCACACGGACAAGCGGCGATTTTAGGTGTTGCTGACCAAATTCTTCAAGTCATGTAACCCATAGAGAGAATGCTATGTCTGAAGAAATTAACAATCATGTGATTTTAAACCATATCGACAAGCCCGCGCGATTTTTGTTTTGGTCTGTGGATCAGGTAATCATATGCATCTGTCCTTTTGTTGTGGGAATGATCACTGAACACGTTGTTGTAGGCATAGCTTTCTCAATTATCGCGTCGATAGGGTTTAAGATTTTTAAGAAAAAGTTCGGCAACAGCAAAATTCGTTCGATTTTGTATTGGAATTTCCCGACATCAGAGAAGTTAGTGAAGAAAGGTTTACCACCATCACACGTAAGGGTTTGGCACAAGTGAGGACGCAATGAAATACAGCTACGCAACCAAGAGAATGACCAACTATGAGTATCAACGAAATATGTTGTTGGGATTGAACGGAATCCTGTTAATTTTGTTAGTGATCATGTCTTTGTGTTTGTTTTTCAAGAGAGAAAGGATCGTAGTTTTACCTCCTGAAGTTCGAAGAGAGTTTTGGATAGAGGGAAATCGATTTTCCCCCGAATATCTCGAAGAAATGGCAGCATATTTTCTGCATTTATCCTTAGATGTGAATCAATCGACATTACCTTACAATACTGAAATTCTAATGAGATACGCAGATTCTTCGACCTGTAACTATCTGAGAGACAAATATGAGAGAGATCTTCAAAAGCTCCAAAAGAACGACGCATCAACGAATTTTGAGATTAAGGAGCTAACCGTGTATCCAGATCAAAATGTCGTAAGAGCAGAAGGAACATTAAACAGATATTGTGGATCAAAAATGATTAAATCCAGCCAAGAAATCTACGAAGTAAAGTTAAAGACCTATCGGGGAAGGTTGTTTTTTCAAAAGATCAAAAAAGTAGGAGAAAAAGATGAAGATTAGAATATTCGGAGTGGCTCTGCTGTTTTGTTTTGGAGCGAATGCAGAACAATTTAAAATGACTGACGAAATTATACATGCAAAGATTTCGTACCAAAACTTAAACAGAATCAAAGTAAAAGGCGATAAGATAGACAGTATTGCAGGAATCGAAACCGCATTTCATTTTGAAAAAAATGATAAGACAGGAGAAATTTTTATCCGTCCGACGGAAGACAACGGGTACAGTCCGATTAGTTTAAGTCTGATTACAACCTCTGGAAAAACACAAGACTTACTGTTGGAGGTGGCAGACGGCGAAGCCAATACAATCGAGTTGGTTGCGGAAAAGGAAGAATATCAGCAAATTGATTTTCCGTCATTGGGTGGAGAAACATCGGGAAACGATTATGAAGAAAGCATTTGTGCGGTAATGAAAAAGTTCATTAATCTTCCGAAAGATTTTCCTGAGATCGAGGTCAAAGCAGCGGATCGCAAACATGCTCACTTAACGGCAAGTTTAGAAAAAGCCTACATGATTGATGGGTATATAGCCCTTAAATACAAAGTTACAACTAAATTAAAGAAATCTTCGAGATTAGATGAGAGGATGTTTTCTCGAAAGGGAGATATTTGCTTGTCTCTTTCAAATTTAGAGATTCATCCTGGGTTCAGCGTTTCACTGTATGTATTGAGGCATTAAATGGAAAAATCAGTTAAGAAACAGCAATATAAGAGATTCGGATACTTTGGTGCAGGTCTCTTCCTGGCCTTTGTGTTTATGATGATTTTTCAAGAAAATGCGGAGAATAAAAACCAACTTGGACGGTATTACAAGAAAGAAATCAAAAACGGTGTAGACGGACTCTCCGATAAGGATTTGTGGATAGAGAAAAGCACAAACGAAATCGAAGATATCAGAAAAAACAACAAAAAACTGCAAGATCAAAACGATCGTTTGCAGAAGCAATTAGACTCAGTTCAAAAATTGGTTATTGGTTTGGGGAGACACTTGCGTGCTTTTGACGATCAACAGGAAGATGAAGAGGGAAAGGTAGATACCATTCCATCAAAAAGTGTGCCTGAATATGAGAAGTACAAACAGGAAAATCCTTACATTTCAGGAGAGGGAGATGCAAATATACCCGAGTTGAAAAATCCGCTTGAGAAATTTCGGAATTTTTCAGAACAGCGTGGAATTATCGGTGCAGGAGGGATTTCAACGCTACCTGTTCAGAAACCGATGAGTAATTCCAAGGTTTTGAAAAGCGGGATTAAGATCATTAAGGTCAACAACTCACCGACAGAACATGATTTAGATGAGAACTTCATCTTCGCAGGTACTTACGCAAGAGCGGTTTTATTAGGTTCGGCGACAGTCAGTGCAGGGATATCTTCTTCAACTAATCCGAAACCTGTTTTATTGCGAATTACGGACACGGGAAATCTTCCGAACAAAGTAAAAGGTCTGTTGAAAGACGCAATTGTAATTGGTGCAGCCAGCGGTCATTTATCCTCCGAAAGTATAGAGATTCGCCTGGAAAGACTTACGAAAATCGACAAAGCAAAAGGGATAGGAATAGACATTCCAATCAAAGGATATGTCGCGGGAGAAAACGGAGACTCCGAGATCAGAGGAAAAGTTTTCGATAGAGCAGGGGCTGTCGCCAGAAATGCTGCAGTTGCCGGATTTTTGTCGGGAGCGTCGGAAGCTATTACAACAAACAATTCATCGGCTGTAACATTTGAACCAAACTCAGGATTAGCTCAATTCTCGCCACAAAAAGGAACAAAAATGTTGGAGATGGGAGCTTCAAAGGGAATAGGCAACGCAATGGAAAAGTACGCGGATTTTTACATTAAGAGAGCGGAGCAAATGCAGCCAGTAATCAAAATAGACGGAGGACGAAAAGTCACCATAGTTTTCACGCAGTCCGTGAAAATATCAAATACAAACATGAAAAAAGTAAGGAGAAAGTTCTATGCGAAACAGTATTAAAATTGCAGGAATCTTGTTAATAGCTTTAACGGGGTGTTCCACTTGGGACGAAGAATTCGAAGGAGAAGTTGTCAGAGCTTATCCAAAGGCATCAATTCATCAAATTTCCCGAATGACAGATAAGGGACTAATTAAAGAAGAAGATGAGTTTGTTATTACAGGCGAGGGATCGACCAAGCTTAAGTCTTTCAAAGACGGTGATATTTCAAGGGGAGTCGAAGATGTTCGTCGTATGTACATGATGACCTACGAGGACGCCTCGAAAAATCTTCATGTTGCGCACCATTTGTATTTAATCGTGAAACCTGCTGAGTGGAAGGTGAAATGATGCTGGAAGATATCGGGAAAAAAATCGATAGTATTTTCTCGAAGGTTTTAACACCGAAAGAGAGAAGTCTAAGTGAGATAGAAAAGGTCTATCATTTATCGGATTTTCTTCCGTACAAATGGTATGACGACGAGACAGGATTATTCATTTCCGAGAAGCAAGTAGGTTTCGTGTTGGATATAATGCCGCTGGTAGGAAACAGTGAGAATATGCAGAAGGAACTGAGTAATATTTTCACGCAAATTCTGCCTGAAGAAAGCTCTATTCAAACTATTTTGTACGCAGATAAAAATATCGGAGGAATTCTCGACGAGTACATTCATACACGGGATAATTCCATACCTGTAATGCAAACCTTAGCACGTCGTCGAGCGCAGCATCTGAGTCAATTGGCGATGAAGTCTCATTTATACCCGTATGTTTTGAGGAACTTTAGATGCTATATGAGCGTTTGTATCAATTTAAAATCTTCTGTGAAGTTAACGATCAAAAAGGTCAAGGCGATAAAAAGTCAAATTATAGCAACACTCAATGTTGTGGGGGTTGGTTGTTCAGTAGTAAATGCTACACATCTTCTCAGATTTCTGGATGGAATATTCAACGCTGATTTTTCTAATACAAAGATTTCAGATAAAAGATGGAATAAGTTTGATCCAATCAACGATCAGGTCATTAATTTCGATACAGGAATAGTAGTTGAGGATGACTTACTGAGGAGAGGAGAAACAGAGATAAAGACATTCACGGTGTCAAGGTATCCTTCTGAGTGGACCCTGTTTCAAATGGCAGATTTAATCGGGGATCTATTTCGAGAGAGTCGGCAGTTTCCCTGTCCGTTTCTGATGCATTACGGTGTTTATATCCAAAAACAATCGAATGATGTACCGAAAATAGCAGCAAAAGCAGGGTTGGTGAAAAGTCAATTGAGATCACCTGTCGGGAAATATATTCCAGACATCGAAAGAGAATACGCAGAATTGGATTTTGCGCAAAATTGTCTAAGAAAAGGCGAAAGACTCGTGAAGACTCAATTCAGCGTAGTTTTATTCAGCCGACAAAACGAAATGTCAGGAGCGGAACAAACTTTGCGAACGTTATTTTCTTCGATGTTGTTTAAGGTAGAATCAAACAGCGGAACACAACTGCACTCATTGTTAACAGTGCTGCCGTTGTCTTGGAACAAAGATACAATCGATGTTTTAAGAGTTAAAAAAGCTAAGAACAACGATTTCAACAGAGTCCGCCAATCTTGTTCCTATACAAGGAGAATGGAAAGGAACCCCGACACCTGCAATGCTGTTTGGGGGAAGAAAAGGTCAGCTGATTAGTTTCTGCCCGTTTGATAACAAGGCAGGGAACTATAACGTGACTGTGGTCGGCAGATCGGGAGCAGGAAAGTCAGTGTTCATGCAGGAACTGATGTCTTCGACAATCGGACTCGGAGGTAGAGTTTTCGTCTTAGATGTCGGTAGGTCTTTCGAAAAAACTTGCTACATGTTGGGCGGACAGTTTCTGGAATTCAGCTCAAGCACTGATATTTGTTTAAATCCGTTTTCCTCGATAGATATCAACAATCCTGAAGCAGTAGAAGATACTCTCGCAATGCTGAAATCAGTGATTCAGATGATGTCAGCACCGATTAACGGAGTAGACGACAAAGGCGCAGCCTTATTAGAGCAAGCAACAAACGAGGCTTTCAAAAAACATCTGAACAAAACAACAATTACGGATATAGCAGATTATTTGCTGGCGTTAGATGATACATTGGCGAATGATTTAGGACAGATGTTATATCCTTACACTTCAAAAGGAGTCTACGGAAAATATTTCAATGGCGAAGCTAATGTTAATCTGGATAATCACCTCATTGTCATTGAGCTGGAAGAGCTGAAGGAAAAGAAAGAGTTACAAGCTGTTGTTGTTCAGATGATGGTCATCAATATCACGAACAAGATGTTTTTAGGAGATAGAAAAACACCGTTTAACATTGTATTCGATGAAGCCTGGGATATGCTGCGCGCCAAGCAAAGCGAGGTTTTCATTGAGACTTTGGCGCGTCGATTAAGGAAGTACAGAGGATCACTAGTTGTCGGTACTCAAAGCGTGAACGATTTTTACTCTTGCGCAGGAGCTCAGGCAGCGTGGGACAATTCCGACTGGAACTGTTTCTTGTCTCAAAAAGAGGAATCGATTGCTCAACTGAAGAACAGCAAACGAATTTTGCTGGACGAGTACAAAGAATCGGTTATTAATTCCGTGAAAACAGAGCAGGGGAAGTACGCGGAAGTTCTGATTAATGGTGCTGATGGGTACGCTGTCGGAAAGTTGTTGTTAGACCCATTCAGTAGTTTGTTGTTCTCAACAAAACCAGAGGATTACGCAGCAGTTCAGGAACTTAGGAATCAGGGATTAAACATTTCTGATGCTGTAGAGAAAGTTCTGGAGATGAGGGAGAAAGCAGCGTGATAGATTTTCTGATTAGCTGGCTGTATGATTTCAAAATTTGGTGGGGGGCTAACTGCAAAACAGTATTGATTTGGATTCTCGGAATATATGCAGTATTTCTCGCATTAAAACTCAATGTACGGATAATGATAGCCAATACTGATTCCATACCTTATCGCATCTGTTTACAACTGTTGAAAGTGAAACCAAAAAAAGGAGATATTTGTATATTTCAGTTTAGAGGATTTACCTTCATAAAATATCTTGTCGGAGAACCAGGCGACAAAATAGAAATCATCGATAACAGCATATACGTAGGAGGGAAATATATAGGACCGATTCAAAACGACCCGCGAGTCACTCCGACTAAACACAAAGTCGTGCCTGAAGGATATTACTTCATGGCAGGAACTCATCCGCAGAGTTTAGACTGCAGATACCATGAGTTTGGGCTAATTCCTGAATCGGATGTCGAAAGCAAAGCGATAGGATTGATAAAGTTTAAATGAAGTTAGTTTTTCTTCTTCTTAGCCAGTGTTTTTTGTTATCTGCCAATGCTCAGGATTTGGGAGTTTTGGGCGAGACTTTCGAAATCGCGGAAGAAGATTTCCTGCATCACATGATGAGCAAATTGCAGAAAATGAATCAAACGGGAGAACTGAAAATTGCTCAAAAACAGATTCAGGAGAAAATTCGGCAAAATATATCTCATCCTCCAGCTGTACAAGGAATTACTGAGACGGAAAAGGAGAAGGAATACAAATTCGACCCGACGATTACGGCAACACGAGATTTGTCAGATCACAACGGAAAAGTTTTCGTGATGGCAGGGGAGCAATTTAATCCACTAGACCAAGTAAAAATGTCTCCGATGTTGTTCATCGATGGAGAAAACGAAAAGCAGATCACTTGGGCTTTGAAAAAGATATCCGAGAAGAAAATATTCAGGCATGACTTTGCAAAAATCGTGTTGGTGAAAGGATCACCTTTTGATTTGCAGGAGAAGTTAAATCGGCAGATTTTCTTCGATCAACATGGATTTCTGACCAAAAAATTGGGAATAGAACATGTTCCTGCGATAGTTTTTCAGAATCCGCAAGAAAAAGTTCTGACAATCCGAGAAGAGGTGGCGGAATGAAGAAGTTTCTGCTGATTCTCGCAATTTTCGGAAGTGTTCAAGCTGATAACGGAGCGCAAAGTAAATGCGTCGGGAAGTTCGCAAACCCGATTTCAGATATATGCTGGAGCTGTTTGTTTCCGATTACTATCGGGGGCATGCGAGTTTCGCCGAATAACGAAGATACGCCTAATCCGCGAACACCTATTTGTAAGTGTCCGATGCCTGTTCCTCCTTATGTGCGAATCGGTATACCAATTTCCTTTTGGGAGCCAGTTCGTTTAATCGATGTAACAAGGGTTAAATTCTGCTTGGTCAGTATGGGAGGTGTTAAAATCGGACCGAATTCAATCAAAGGACATGGAAGCGTTTCAACAGGAGAAACGACAAATAGGACGAAACACAGTTTTTACCAAGTCCACTATTATATTTATCCCGTCATGTATTGGCTGGAACTTCTGACCGACTTTGTGTGCATGGAGAGGTCAACCTTCGACGTAGCTTATATCACAGAATTTGATCCAATGTGGAACGACGATGAAACAGCTTTTGTTCTGAATCCTGAAGCCGTATTGTTCGCAAATCCGATAGCTCAAGCGGCATGCGCTGTAGATGCGGTGAAAGCAACATCGGGATTTCCGCTTGATTCGATGTTTTGGTGTTCGGGTTGTCAGGGCAGTATGTATCCCTTTACGGGACATGTTGTTAATCATGTTGGAGGAGTGCAAGCGTCTCTGCTTTTGGTGTCGCGCATGCTCGCCAAAATGCACCGAGAGGGCTTTGGTCAAATTACATCAGGAGAAAGCGAGGCAGTGATATGTGAAAAATCTGCTTATTCTCCGATAATCAAGAAAACTCAATACAAACAACAAATGCTCTATCCTGTTCCGACGACAGGTAAGGGCGGTTGCCGTCCTCTCGGAAGAAGCAGTGTGACTTGGGAAGGAGGAAAAGAAAAGCCTTATACAGGAGAGGATTTCGGTTACTTAATTTGGAGGAAGAGAAATTGTTGTATGCTCTGATATTTTCATTACTCTTTGCAAGAGAAGCTTTCGCGGAGGATTTTCAATCGATGTCGGAGGAGGGCAAAGTTTTCGCACAGGAAATGTTGGAGAAACAGCCCGCTGAAGAAGATAAGAAATCCGCAAAAGAGATGTTGAACAAACAGCATTCTGAAGAAGGTAAGAGATTCGCGAAAGAGATGTTAAACAAGCAGCCTTCTGAGGAAGGAAAAGTCTTTGCCGAGGAAATGGTAAAACAAATAGATTCGGAGAAATTTCGGGAAATGACTAAACAGGTGGAATTTCTCACTAAGAAACTGCCTGATACAGGAAAAGGCTGCAAAAATTGCTCATCTCAAATAGAGAATATCGACGTTAAAAATCCTGACAGCGGCATTTTTGTATTCGTATCGTTTTCGATGCCGAAAGCCTCGCTAATCGAGTTAAACAATCAAGCGCAAAAATATAACGCAACCTTGGTGATGAGAGGTATTTACAAAAATTCATTCCACGAAATGCGAAAAAAAATTTTAGAAATCAGTCCCGACGGTCTGAGTATCAATGTCGACCCGAAGGCGTTCGAAAAATACAACATCAAACAAGTTCCGACCTTCGTATTGGTGGAGAAAAACAGAGAGATCAACAGATTATCAGGCAATGTCAGCTTAGATTACGCTCACGAAAAACTTTCGGAGGCTAAGTGAAAAAGTTTCTGATCGTGTTTTCCGCAATGATTTTTTTAGAAACTGATGCGTCGATGGATTCATCCTTTGCTGAGGGATCTCAGCATGCCGCAAATATGACTCAAGGGATTGAAGACAATATCAAGTCGGGAAAAGATCAGTCGAATGTCCCGCATTTTCAAGGGGAGATTAACATTCCGAAAGGAGAGGTCGAAAAAGCCCAAGAATATCTCAAAAATCACAAATATGGGAAAGATCTGGAAGAAATCCACAAAACGAGAAAAATCTATATTGTAGACGATACTGACCCGATAATCGTTCGCTCGGAGAATGTTTTAAAAGATCAAAAAACAGCCCTGGAAGAAACAGAAGAAGTAATTGAAAACGAGGAAGGAGAAACAATCGAATATTGCGAAGAATGCCCTGATGAAGAGTATTTAGTGACAGGCAGAAGGGAAAAGAAGAGATATGTATATCTCGACAAGCCTCCGTATATTACTGCTGGAAAAACTTGTCCTAATCCTCGTCATGGTCATTTAACTATCAAAATAGAGTTGTTAAATGAATCAAACGGATTATTTCGGGAAGATGGAAGCTTTAATAATATTCAGCACATTAGAACAGTACCTTGGGGTGGAGCTTACGTAGACGAAACCTACAGAGTTAATGGAGCAGAAGTCACTCTGAGAAAGACTATTATGCAGCACGGGCATCCATGGATAGAACCTGATTGTTATTTAGTTCCGGCGTTACAAAATCATGTGCTGAGTGCGGCGACGATGATTCGAAAGCTTTTGGGAGGAGATCGAGATGAAGATTTATGGTGGGGAGAAATCGGAAAAGCTCATCTACATCATCGAGTAGTAAATGATACAAACCAACATTACTTTGTTGAAGACGACACTGTCAGGCACTGCGAAGAACTGGTGAAGCAAGGTTTGTGCCGATATCATTCGGGAAAGCCAGATCCTAAAAGCGACAAATATTGGAAAGGGTTGAGAGTAAATGATTCCTGGGGTGATACGATAACCTACGCTTGCCGTCTGAATTGTAAAGACACCTGCAAAATGTTGAAGGCGAGAGGATGTTCGCGAGAACCTGATCCTGAATGTCTGCAAAAATCACCAGAAGGAAAGTGTATTCGCTGGCGTTGGAAGTTCAGATGTAAAGACAGAATCGGAGCCAAAAAGCACAAATTTTCAGGAAAAAACGCATTTTGCTTGGGCGGAGAGTGTATAGACAGCTCCTATGAATCTGACAAAGATATGGTTCAAGCAATGGGACATCTCTCAATCTTGGAAGCGGCACGAAAAGATATGAAAGAAATAGCAAACGGACAAAATGTTGAGATTTTTAAAGGTAACCCAATGGGTTGCGTCAGGCACTGTTTAGGGTTTTCAGATTGTTGCGGTTGCGGCGGCAAAGGATGGGGAGTCGGTATAGGATTAACCAGTTGCAGTGACGAAGAGAAAACATTGGCTCAACTACGTGGAGAAAACAAGTGCGTATTAGTTGGAACATACTGTGTTGAAAAGGAATCTATAACAAAAACCTGCATTAGAAAGAAAACGGTTTTTTGCTGTTTCGGGTCTAAGTTTGCAAAATTACTGCAGGAGCAAGGGAAACCTCAACTTGGACAGAATTTCGGAAGCCCTGAATCTCCTAATTGCAGAGGATTTACCGCGGAAGAATTGAGTAAAATTGATTTTTCGAAGTTAGATTTGTCCGAAATAGTTGATGATGTCGTAGACAGATTCAAAACTCCAACACAAGAGCATTTCGCAAAAGGAATAGAATTGAACCGCATCCGAGATCAGGTACAAAAAAAGATTCCGTCGGGTACGGAGAGAGAATCGGTGTATTTGAAGGAAAACTTGAAGCACATGACTTCATCAATAAAGGGGGCAAACTAATGAAAAAAATAATGATTTTCGGACTGGCGATTTTGAGTAGTAATTGTTTTGCGGAGGTCTCCTTTTGGGACGATCACGAGCGTGGTTGGTTTTGGTATGAAGACCCGAAGCAGGAAGAGGAGGAATCTTCTGAGATTAAACAAAAACAGACAGAACAATATCCTGCGACAGCTGAGCTGAAAAAATATCAAGCAGAACTTGAAGAAGCAAAAGCGAAGGCGGTGCTGCATCCGACTGCGCAAAATGTTCTGAAATATCAGCAAATGCAATACGAAATGATCGAAAAGTCAGGAAAATTCGCTGATGTTTGGATGAAAAATGTCTACTTAAATCCGAATGTGGACGCGACGCAAAACGCTCCGATATTTCCACAGGCTAACAGGATATATTTAGCAGAACAAAATAAGAAAAAAACGCAGAAAATCAAACAATTATCTCAAGAATATGGGCTGTTTTTCTTCTTCAAAAAACAATGTCCGTATTGCGAAGCTTTTGCGCCGATCGTAAAGTCTTTCAGTGAAAAATATAACTGGGAAGTGCTGGCTATCAGTGAGTTTGGAGAAAAACTGCCGATGTTTGAAAGAAACCTTCAAGATAACGGCTTGGCAGAAACTTGGGGAGTAAGCAGCTACCCGTCGCTGTTTGCTGTGAATCCGAAAACAGGTCATGTGATTCCGATTGCGAACGGAATGATCTCGGTCCAAGAGATGGAGGAAAGAATCATGGCTATTGTAGGAGATGAAGATGCTTAAAAAGCTGAGTTTTTTGTACATTTTTGTTTCATTTGAAGTTTTCGGCGGAATAGGAGACGACCTTGAGGGATTCTTTCATAAAATGGGAGCAAGCGTCAATGTAACAACGCCTGGAGCTTTCCAAGATCAAGCAGCTGGATATTACAGTGGAGGAGGAATAGCGATAAGAAACCAAAGCAAAAATGCAAACTTAGTGAATTTGCAGTTTCCGAAGATGTCAGCGGGTTGTGGTGGAATTAACATTTTTAGCGGAGGGTTTTCTTTTATCTCAAGTACGGAGTTAGTTGACGTTTTAAAGAAAGTAGGTGCAAACGCGGTTAGCTATGGTTTTAATCTGGCGATGAAGACGATGGCGCCATCGGTGCATGATACAATATCGGAATTGTACAATAAGGCTTCAGAGATCAATCGAGCAAATATCAATTCATGTGAAGTAGCAACGACATTAGTAGGAGGACTATGGCCAAAGGGAGAAATAGCCAGCAGGCATGTTTGTACATCATTGGGGACAATGTCAGGAGGATTAAAAGATTGGGCAGCAGCAAGGCATGATTGCGGAGCAGGACAACAATCCAATTCGATTTTGGGAAGTAAAAACAGCAGAGAAGAGTACAAAAATATTTTAGTGAATGAGTTTAACGTAGCTTGGGAAGTCCTGAAAAAGAATGATTTTTTGTTTGGAGATAAAGAGCTTGCACAGTTGTGTATGACGATTTCTGGGACAATTGTTGCTTACAAAGACGCAAATGGAGAAAGGCAAGTGAAAACCTTTCCAAGTAAAGCAGATCAAGCTGATTTAATAAAAGGATTGTTTGATGGAGGAGAAGTTGATATTTACAAGTGCGAAGATGGTGAAAAATGTTTGAAAGTCGAGTCTGAAAGCGTGAGAATCGCGTCATCTGGATTAGCTAACCAAGTCAGAAAAACTTTGCATGAAATCACGGAAAAAGCCAAAGCGGATAAAGAATTTACGAAAGAAGAACAGGACTTTCTCGGAGGTGTAAGGCTGCCTTTGTACAAATTCATTAACGTATTAGCAGCTTACAAGCATTCGGATCTTACACTGACGGAATATACAGACATAGTGAGCATCGATTTGATTCATCACTATATCATCGAAATCATAGATGTAATGTTGGCGGAAGCGGCGAACCTTCGAAATGTTCAGGTGTCAGACGAAGAAATTACTACTTTCATTAAACAATTGAGACAAGCTAAAGCAGCAATTCACAACAAAAGAATGGCAGCGTACGAAG
>Ga0265300_10001364_pt1 | contig 23056 bp, 20 predicted proteins | sample AusTroGonzalo_MG_FD_193482 | JGI IMG/M metagenome (GOLD analysis project Ga0265300, IMG submission 193482) | Bovine rumen microbial communities from tropical cattle in Woodstock, Queensland, Australia - Gonzalo_03 | ecosystem: Host-associated > Mammals > Digestive system > Stomach > Rumen ...
AGGTCTGCGACGTGCTCTATATGATTGACAAATACGGCATGATGCCCGAGGCCGACTACAGCGGCAAGGTCATCGGCGAGGAACGCCACATGCACGGCGAGATGAACGAAGTCATCAGCTCGGTGGCCCGCGCCATCATCAAAAACGGCAACAAGAAAATTTCCCCTGCTGGACCCAAGGCGGTGCAAGGTGTTTTGGATGCCTATCTCGGTGAAGCGCCGGAAGAGTTCACGGTGGAAGGCAAGAAATACACGCCCAAGTCGTTTGCTGAGGCCTATCGCATTGATCCCGCCAACTACATTGAAATCTGCTCTTTCACGACAGAGGAATACAACAAGCCCTGCATGGTTGAGATTCCCGACAACTGGACTTGGACTCCTGCTTACAACATGCCTTTAGACAAGCTGATGGAAGCCGTCGATTATGCCCTTGAGCATGGCTACACCCTCGGTTGGGCGCAAGATGTGAGCAACATAGGTTTCTCGCGTAAGGAAGGTGTTGGCGTTGTGCCCGCTGACCCGAAAGACGAAAACCTTTGGAAAGAAATCGTTCCCGAAAAGCAAGTCACCGACGAAATTCATCAGACAGCCTACGACAACTGGGATGCTGGTGACGACCATAGTATGCTTGTTGTGGGCATCGCTAAAGACCAGAACGGCAACAAATACTACAAGATCAAGAACTCATGGGGCGATGCAGGCCCGTATAAAGGCTATTGGTACTGCTCTGAACAATATCTGCGCCAATACACCATCTTCTTCACGCTCCATAAGGACGCCCTTTCGAAAGCCATGCGCAAAGATTTGGGGCTTTGATTGAAATAATTTTTACCTTTGCATCCGAATTTGAAATGCGAAGCATTAGACGAAGTCAAATTTTGAAATCTTAAATCTTTAAATTACAACATTATGAAATTCAAACACTTACTTACCGCAGCTGCATTGATGCTCAGCGTCGCAGCCGTTGCACAACCACCCATGCCGAAACCTGAAGACAAGGAAGAAGGCGAAGGCTTCAAGTTCACTACCGTTAAGGAATTGCCCGTCACCTCCGTAAAGGACCAAAACCAAGCGGGTACCTGCTGGTGCTACAGTTCGTTGGCTTTCTTTGAGGCAGAACTGCTCCGTATGGGCAAGCCCGAGTACGATTTCTCTGAAATGTACATCGTTTACAAGACCTATTTGGACCGCGCCGAGGCTGCTATCCGTACCCACGGCGACGTGTCCTTCTCGCAAGGTGGTTCCTTCGGTGACGTGCTGTATGCCATCAGACACTATGGTCTCGTCCCCGATGAGCTGATGCCTGCTGGTGCCATGCACGGCGACTCCCTGTCGAACTTCACCGAGCTCTCCGCTGTCACCGACCCGTATGTGGAAGGTGTCGTCAAGAGCCGTAAAATTCAGATGGACAAGGATGGCAACCCGCTGTGGAAGAAGGGCTTGGCTGGCATTTACGATGCCTACCTTGGCGTTCCTCCGACCGAGTTCACCTACAACGGCAAGAAGTACACTCCTATGAGCTTCGCAGAATCGACGGGCCTCAACATGGACGACTATATCAACCTGACTTCGTTCACGCACCACCCGTTCTACGAGCCCTTCGTCATCGAAGTGCAGGACAACTGGCGCTGGGGTCAGGCCTGGAACCTTCCTATCGATGAGCTTATGCAGGTAATGGACAATGCCATCGACAAGGGCTATCCGATTGCTTGGGGTTCCGACGTTAGCGAACAAGGCTGGCTCCGTGGCAAGATGGCTGGCATCGCCGTCCTTCCCGACATCGAAGCCAAGGGTCGCGATCTCCAAGGCAGCGACATGGCTCACTGGCTGGGCATGAGTGCCGCTGACCGTAAAAAAGAGGCTATGAGCCAACCGACTCCCCAGAAGTGGGTCACACAGAAAGAACGCCAAATTGCCTATGACAACTACGAGACTGGCGACGACCACGGTATGCTCATCTACGGCACCGCCAAGGACCAAATCGGCAACGAGTACTTCATCGTGAAGAACAGCTGGGGCGACGCTGGCCAATACCACGGTGTTTGGTACGTTTCCAAGGCTTTTGTGCGTTACAAGACCCTGAACATTGTGGTCCACAAGGACGCCCTGCCGAAGGACATCGCCAAGAAACTCGGTATCAAATAAAGTGCTTTCAGCAAACCACTACAATTAAGGGAAGGTCGAAAGGCTTTCCCTTAATTGCAATTAAAAAACAATACTAATCAGCAACTTATGAAAAAACATCTTTTAATGATTGGATTGCTGGCTTTCGCGGTTTCCTGCGTTTCGCAAAATCCAAAAAACAACAACGAAATGAATACAGAACGCCTCACTTATTTCAGTTTTGACCATCATAATACGATGGCGCGTTTCAATGGAGAGAAATACCAAGTTTCTGCCATGAAAGACGGTCGAATCCATATCATCATTGATGAGGGCTTTCCCAAGGAAAAGGACTTTTTTGTCGATGACACCACTATCTTCGATGAACTGACGGCCATCGTCAAGGAGTTCAAGATGGACAAATACAAAGACAATTATCAGCCCACGATGCGCATTTTTGATGGCGATTCGTGGTCGCTGTATTATAAATACGATTCTGGGCAAAGCCATAGTTCGGGTGGTTACATGGCTTGGCCTAAAAATTATGGAGAAGCCCGTCAGGCCATCAGCGAATACTTCAAGAAATGGCGGGAATATGCGGTTGAGACCAAGAGAATAGACTTCTTCCGGTATACCAGCAAGAACAACCAAGGCTGCGACATTGAGTATCGCCTTGAGCGCGGCGAAGAGGAGGCCACGTTGTATATTCGCAATGCGGAATACCATACCGACAAGCAACTTTCAGTCAGCAACGACTTTCTGGAAGAAATTCAAGAGCTTGTCAATGTCTATGGCCTAAAGGACAATATCAGCCGTACCACTGACGACGACAACGTAACGAACTACAGTTATCTCGTCAACTATAGTAATGGCGACACGATTGACATTAAAGGGTATTATACCACTTTTGTGAGTGGCACGGGATCGGCCTTCCAGTATTTCTTCGAACGTTGGCTGCCTAAAGAGGAGTAATTGTTTCAGCGTTTCATCGGCTCAAAGCCTTTGCCATAAGCGCCCATCACGGTGTTCATCGTCATAAAGGCTTTGGGGTCTTCATCTTTCACGATACGTAGGATTTGTTGCGACTCGCGTTTGTGGGTCACCACCATAAGGATGGGGCCTTCTTTTTTGGTGTACCAGCCTGTTCCATTAATCACGGTCACGCCGCGCTGCATCTCGTTGGCGATGCGGTCGGCCACCTTGTCGGGCTCGGTGGTAAAGATGAAAGCCTGCACCGACTGCTTGTTACCCGTCAGCACAAGGTCGATGCAATAGCTGCACACGCCCATCACCACGAAGCTGTAGATGAAGTCCTCGACAGTATTGCCCACGATGAAGCCGCAGGCGATGATGATGATGTCGCAGAGGAGGATGACACGCCCTTGCGAGATATTATGGTATTTGCAGACAATCATGGCGATGATGTCGGTGCCGCCCGTGCTGCCGCCTTGGGTGAAGGCCACACCAATGCTCAAGCCCGCCAAGCCGCCGCCGAGGATGGCTGCCAGAAAATGGTCTGAAACAAAAGGCTGCATTGTGCCTGCCATCAATGGGTCGGTGATATAGTGCTGCAACAACGACATGAATATTGAGGCCATGACGATGGAATACGCCGTCTTGATGCCGAAGCCCACGCCAATGACCTTCAAAGCGATGAGCAGCAATATCGCGTTAATAACGAACACGGAAATACCCGTGGAAAGTCCCGTGCCCCAGTAAATCAATGCCGCGATGCCGCTCACGCCGCCGCCCATCAGGTGGTTCGGGATAAGGAAGGCCGTCCAGCCCAAGCACATGGTGAACAATGCCAAAGTGATGATGATGTAATGCTTGATTTCAGCGAGTACTTTTTTCTTGTCTGCTTTCATAATCTGATGATTTTATGCGGCAAATGTAGGGATAATTTTGGATATGTGGCGGAAAAGATTCTGCAGACCATTTTGCTGACGTCAGCAAAACGATGTGGATGTAGGAAATACAACGAACGGCATCATGTTATTGACGTCAATAACATGGTTATAAAAATGAAAAAGTTCCGTCTAAATGAAGAGGTATTCTGCGTACCTAAGGTCAGGCTCAAACCGCTACAGCTTTGAAGTCCCTATCTTCAAAACAAGGAAAGTAAAGCCGCCATAATAATAACATCTCTTTTTTTGGCGAGAGAAGACTAATTTCCCTATTTTTGTGGCTCTATTATAAATATGAATGAGATGAAAAAGCTGTCGCTATTTAGCATAATCCTGTTCCTCGCCGTCAGCCTCTGTTCATGCGGCGGTGGCGACGACAATCCAGATTTCGACGAGTCTCTACTCTACGGCAAATGGCAGGAAGGCAGTGTCTTTGAACGCTATTACGATTCCCCCATCGATTATGTTTTGCCTACGGGCGACACGGTGCAGGTCAATGGCACTACTTGGGACGAGAGCGATGATGTCAGTGAGGACGAAGCCCAAGCCTTCAACTGGTCGCTGGAAGGCTCTACCTTGACACACATTTATGTGGGTGTATTTGTCATTGTGCCTGAAGTGTACACCATTACCACACTCACTTCATCTTCGTTGTGCTATGAAGATGAATACGGGATGAAATACCAATTCTCAAAAGTGGAGTGAAGATGAAAAAGGCACTGAAAATCATAGGTATTACCTTGGGTTCCATCGTGGTTTTGGCACTCGTTTTAGTGGGAGTGGGGGTTTACATGCTCACTTCATCGGGACGGCTTACCCAAATGGTAAAAAAATACGCGCCCCAATTCATCAGCTGCGACTTGGCCTTAGACAAAGCCAAACTGACCTTGTTTAAGACGTTCCCCAATGTCGGTGTCGACATTGAGCATGTCGCCTTGATCAATCCGATGATAGGCTCGCCTTCTGACACGTTGGCTCGTATTGATAACCTTGTCCTGGTGGTTGATGCCAACAAATTCAGGAAAGAGAAAGAGATAGTCGTCAAGAGATGCATTCTCGAAAATGCTTTCGTCAACATCTATACTGACTCGTTGGGACAAAACAACTTCAATGTTTTTAGCAACAAGGATGACGACTCGACCCGTTCCGCTTTCGATTATCTTGTTGACATAGAAGAAGTAAAGTTGAAGAATGTCTCTATGATTTACGCCGACGACCGCTCACAGTTGAAGGTGCGAGGTGAGGGGCTCAATATGGATGTCAACGGAAAAATGCAGGGTAAGGACATCCTCGCTGATCTTGGTCTGAAAGTCCAAAACTTCGACCTGCAAACAAAAGGTATCCAGTTGTCAACCAAGGTGTTGGAGGTCGGTTTTGACGGAGATGTAACCAATTTCGACCAAATCAGCGGCAAGTTGAAAATAGGGACTCCCGACATCACCCTGAACCTCAACGAACCCTATTTAGAAAACGACACGCTACTCTTGGATTTGCCTTTGCAATTCAGCATCTCCAACCTGTCGGCGCACCTCGAAAAGGCCCAAATCGGACTGAACCGCTATAGGATTGACGTCGATGGTAATGCTGGGATAGCAAAGAATAAGGATGTCAACCTTGACTTGGTGTTGAGTACCAATACTTTGGTGGCAGAAGATGTACTGACTTATCTGCCCACACACACCCGACAAAAGCTTAATGGCATCGAATACCAAGGGAAACTGCGTGTCGTTGAAGCGGCGGTGACAGGAACCTACAACGACAGCCTCATGCCGTTGATTTCGGCGAAAATCACGACCGACAACGCCCAGGTGAATGTGCAGAGTATGCCGTATCCTTTCACCAAAATCAATCTTGATGCCGACTTGTTTTTGGATTTGAACAACAAAGACGGCCGTGCCACCATTAATAACTTGGAAACCGTTTTTAACCATAGTAATTTGAATGTTAATGGCGTAGTTTCTCATCTGTTTGGCGACATGGCTCTGCAACTTGAAACGAGCGGCGATGTGCCGATGACGGATTTGAAGCGCTTCATGCCAGAAGACATTCACCTTGGTGGACGCTCTTCCGTCAATTTGTCAATGGATTTCACGTTGGACCAGCTGAAGAAGTCGCTGAAAGACTACAACTTCAACCGTCTCAAGGTCAACGGCACTTTGGCGGTCCGCAATTTCGCTTTGGAGATGGATACGATTCAAGCGATTGCACCAAAACTCAACTTGACGCTGGCCTTGCCTGCTTCAAGTAAAATGAAAGGACAGAAAGGAATTTATGTAGCGCTCACTTCAGAGCGGCTTGAAACCCAGTTGGGTACAGCCATTAGCGTAAAAACGAAGAATCCTGACATCAAACTGGTAGTTGACAAAATCAAGGAAGGTATTGAAAAAATGAATCTCCGTGCCGATTTGAAATTCGGTCATTTGGATGCGTTTTACGATAACGTCGTTGCACATGCTGATGTGCCGGTTATATCGGTGGTGACCAAACCCGAGAAAACCGGCAAAGGATTGAAGGCCGACATCTCTTATAATGGCAAAGCAATGAACGCTACTATAGGAGATGACTATGAGTTAAATACCAACACGTTAAGGTTAGATGCCTCGATTGATCAGAACAAGGCGAAAGAGGATTTCCTGAACCGATGGAATCCATCCGCTGAATTCGGGCTCAACAACGCTGTCTTGAAAGTTGACGGATTGGATGAGGATATTCGCATCTCCAATATCGATTTTCTGTATGATTCGCGGAAACTTGATCTCAAGAATAGCACTTTTATTGTTGGAAAATCGGATCTTAGCCTACAAGGAAATCTGGTTGGAATCAAAGAATGGAAGGAAGACCATAAGAACTTGTTGAAAGGCGAGTTCCTACTCTCTTCTGATATGTTGGATATCAACGAAATCATGGATTTGACCAGTGGTTGGGGTGCTGATGCCGATTCCGAGAAAGAAGAAGATGAAAACATAGAGGATAATCCCTTTATGGTGCCCCAGGGTGTTGACATTAGTTTTAGCATCAAAACCAAGAGAGCGGTTGTCGACAACTTCGATTTGAACCATCTTGGCGGAGGAATGACCGTCAAAGACGGAACCCTTATTTTGCAGGAAATCGGTTTCACCAACAAGGCTGCTGAGATGCAGTTGACGGCTATGTACAAGTCGCCGAAGCGAAGCGATCTTTTTCTTGCTATGGACTTCCATTTGCTTGATGTGCAAATTAATGACTTGTTGCACATGATTCCCTATATTGACACATTGGTGCCCATGTTGAAGACCTTTGACGGGCAGGCTGAGTTCCACATCGGTGCCCAAACCAACCTCAAGGCAAACTACGAACCCCAAATTTCCACTTTTATGGCCGCCGCCGATATTGAAGGCAAGAACCTCTCTGTTAACGACAAATTCGCCTTCACAAAAATAACGGATATGCTGAATATCAGCACCAATGGTGAATATCGTGTCGATAGTCTTGATGTGCAGCTCACAGCACGTAAGAATACGATAACCTTGTGGCCTTCGCAGATTGGCATTGGAAAGTATAAGGTGACTGTGAATGGTCGAATGACCCACGACAAAAATGGTGCATACCATCTTTCAGTGACCGAATCTCCTTTACCAGTGCGTTTTGGGCTCAGTGTTTCTGGTCCTTTGAATAATTTGGAATACAAACTTGAAAAGCCCCTATACCCAACGCTATACAAGCCCGATAGATGCACCGAAAGAGAGCAAATGTGCCTCAAATTAAAGAAAATGATCGCCGACCGGTTGAAGGAGAATGTGAAGTAGGCGCAATAAGTCCCTTATGTCTATCAATTTTATCACCCAAGCACTTACACAAAAAATCCCAATAGTTCGCGACTCGGCATAATTAAAGTAAACTTTATTTCTGCACTCATTGCTCAAAAAATTCCACTTGCGAATTGCGCAATTTTTATTGACTTTGTAACCGTAACAGCTTCTTTCCATATTTTTGTGTCGTCTCATGTCACAAAATGACTTCCTCAAACGTCTTGTGGTTGTAAAAAGTTCCAATGATGGACCCTGAATTTGAGAAGACATATCGAAGCTATTACCCGAAACTGTTCAGGATTGCGGCCAAGATGCTAAAAGCCACAGAGGACGCAAAGGATGTCGTACAAGATGTGTTCGCCGCCTATTATTTCGCGATGAGCAACGAGAAAGTCATTCGCGACACGAAAAACTGGCTCGTCAGGAGTACCATCAACAAGGGAATCGACTACAAACGAAAAACAGCACGGATTGTCACAATGGAAAGCCCTCTGCCCGACACACATGAGAGTCCTTATGACGAGGCTTCCGACATCCTCAATGCGATAGATCATCTCAACGAGAAGGAGCAAACGCTTGTCGTGCTTTACAGCGAAGGCTATTCCTACAAGGAGATTGCAGAAATAACAGGGCGCAACTGCCATTCCATCGGAAAGACTTTGTCGAGAATCTTGGATAAAATCAAAAAACATGTACTATGAAACACTTGAATTACAGAACGATACAAAGCTATATCGACAATGAATTGCTAGAAAGCGAAAGGAAAAGAGTAGAATCCCATCTTGAAGAATGCTTATCATGCAAGCAAAAAGTTGAATCGCAACGTGCTTTCTCTGACAAGTTGAAGAAGTCGTTGGAAACCTTGGCTCCTGACGACATTACTGTGCCAGAATTCAGTTTTAGAAGGACAACAAAACCCGAGGTGAATGTTACCCGCATTGCCATCATTTCCTCCTTGGCAACGGCTTGCGCCATCGCACTTATCATGTTAGTTTTCAACCTATTGTCGAAGCCGAAACCCAATCCAGCCGATTTCATTTTCGACTATTACACCATCGAAGATTACGATGCCAACAAGCCTTCTGTGGAACAGGATTTCGCCGAATTCAAGATGCGTTTGCAAACAGAAGAAACAGATATAAACCTCTAATCATCAAAGCCATGAAAAACTTACTATTAATCATTGTTTTGGCCATTGCAAGTTGCTGTCAAGTCAATGCGCAAGTGATTACCCTCGTTCCCGACGAAACATACGGACAGGGAAACGATTGGGACAAAATCTTTGATACTTATTACGACACTTTAGATGGTCGTCCATACGGATTGAGAAAACAACTCGTCGTTTTCGATGACGGCAAGGCCATGGTCAGCCACGCCACGAGAAACAAGTATTCTCTTTTCGACTCAAACGGCAAGTTCCTGAAAGACATCACCTTGTATTTCGCCGACAAAGGCAAGAAACCGCGCAACCTTCAGCCCGTGGATGGGAAGTTGGGCGACTTGTATTTTACTCAAGCAAACAACATGGGCGACATTTACCTGTTTGACGACAAAGGATTAATTGTCAAAGAACTTAAAATCAAATACCAAGCCTTAGAAATGTTAGTATTGGACGACCACCATATTGCAATCTTTGGAGGCACGTCCTGGACCAGTAAATGGAGGTATTTTGTCTCTATTTTGGACACAAAAACGGGTAAAGAAAAAATCCTTTGCGATGCATTCGAAGACACGAAAACAGACATCAAAGGAACTGGCTATTACATCTACACAGAAAATCGAAGGGATGAAATGAAAGGTCGGTGGCAAATCGCGAAAGTCAACGGAAAGCTCATCGTTTCAAACCCGATTGACGGACTTGTGAGAATATACGATTTCGATGGCAATAAGATTTCCGAAAAGCTTTTGGATTGGGAACCACAAAATCTGTCCGTTGAAGAACAAATTGCCATCCAAAACGACCGAATCCAACGTTTGAAAGACAATCTTCCACAGGTAACCGACGAAAGATGGCTTCCAAAATACAAGGAACTGATTTCCTGTTACGAAAATGGCATCCAGCACATCAAGGAACCCATCAATATGGGTTGGTTTACCATGGCCATCAGAGGCAACAATGATAACATCCTCTTCTTTGGCGATGCCGAGGAAGCTGGCAAAAACACATTCCACACCTATTTTATTGGAAAAGGACAAAGCATTTCGGAGAATTCCTTCCAATGCGAAGATTACGACCTTGCCATCACGAAAAAACGCTTCGTGTGTCACAATGGGTTTTACTATGGCGTTCAAGTGCTGAAAAACTGTGACGGCATGCCGCTGAGATTGGTGAGGTTTAGGGCGGAATAAGTCAACAAAAATCAGGATAGGAAAAAATCCAATCAATTGACAAACAACTGATTGGATTTTTCATTTGTACCCGAGGCCGGGCTCGAACCGGCACGGCTTTATAGGCCAAGGGATTTTAAGTCCCTCGTGTCTACCAATTCCACCACTCAGGCACTTACACAAAAAATCCCGAACTGCTTCGGGACCTTGTGGAGCGGAAAACGAGACTCGAACTCGCGACCCCGACCTTGGCAAGGTCGTGCTCTACCAACTGAGCTATTTCCGCAAGAGCGGAGCGGAAAACGAGACTCGAACTCGCGACCCCGACCTTGGCAAGGTCGTGCTCTACCAACTGAGCTATTTCCGCTTGCGAATTGCGCGGCAAAAGTACAACTTTTTTCAATACCGCAAGCAATTAATGGAAAATTTTTCTTTTCGTTTTTCTAATACTCTGATTATTAACCATTAACGATTCAATAACTTCTTAATCTCATTCAACTTCATCAGCGCCTCAACAGGTGTCAAGGTATCGATGTTGGTGTTCAAAATGTCTTCCTTGATTTGGAGCAATAGCGGGTCGTCCAATTGGATGAAACTCAACTGCATACCGTCGTCGGTCTTTTTGGTGGCGGCTTTTTCAACGTCCTCGCTGGTGTGTGATTTCTCCAACACGGAAAGCAAAGCCGTAGCGCGTTCAATGACTTTGCGCGGCATGCCTGCCATCTCGGCGACATGGATACCAAAACTGTGGGCGCTGCCGCCACGCTTCAACTTGCGCAAAAAGACCACTTTGTTGCCGACTTCCTTCACCGAAACGTGATAGTTCTTGATACGGGCAAAGGAGTCCTCCATCTCGTTCAACTCATGGTAGTGTGTGGCAAACATCACTTTGGCGCGGCTCACGGGATGGTCGTGCAAAAACTCGGTGATGGCCCAGGCGATGCTGATGCCGTCGTAAGTGCTGGTGCCTCGGCCGATTTCATCAAGCAGCACAAGGCTTCGCGACGACACATTGTTCAAAATGCTTGCCGTCTCGTTCATCTCCACCATGAAGGTTGACTCGCCCGAAGAGATATTGTCCGATGCACCCACACGGGTAAAAATCTTGTCCACCAAACCAATGCGTGCCGATGCCGCTGGCACAAAGCAACCCATCTGCGCCAACAGCACAATCAAAGCCGTTTGACGTAACAAGGCCGATTTACCCGACATGTTTGGACCTGTGATGATAATGATTTGCTGTTTGTCGCGGTCAAGGTAGACATCGTTGGCGATGTAACTCTCGCCCACAGGCATCATCTGTTCAATGACGGGATGACGGCCTTCCTTAATGTCGAGGACAAACGAATCGTCAATGACTGGACGCACATAGTTGTATTTCAGTGAAATATCGGCGAAACTTACCAAACAGTCAATGCGGGCGACGAGGGAAGCGTCCACCTGAATGGGCTCCACGAACTCCGTCACGGCGGTGACCAATTCATTGTAAACCCGCTGCTCGATGACGCTGATTTTCTCCTCCGCTCCGAGAATTTTCTGTTCGTATTCCTTCAGCTCTTCAGTGATGTAACGCTCGGCGTTGGTCAGAGTCTGCTTGCGAATCCATTCGGCTGGTACTTTTTCCTTGTGCGCATTGGTGACTTCGAGATAATAGCCAAACACGTTGTTGTAGCCTACTTTCAGCGAACTAATACCAGTGGCTTCCATCTCGCGGCGTTGTATGCCCATGAGGTATTCCTTGCCCGAGCGTGACAGGTTACGCAAATCATCCAATTCGGCGTCCACGCCGTCAGCGATGTAGTTGCCTTTGGAGAGTAGGGCAGGAGCATCAGAGTTCAGCGTCTTCTTGATTCTTTCGCGGATGGACATGCAGGGATTGAACTGCTCGGCGTATTTCTGCAAAGACGGATGCCCGCTCTCCTCGCAAGCCGTTTTCAGTATCTCGATTTGGTCAAGTGCACGACCTACTTGCAGCAGTTCTCTCGGGTTCACCCTTGACAACGAAACCTTTGAAATCAGTCGCTCCAAGTCGCCCACTTGTCGCACGGCCTCTTGGAACTTGGCAATCAGGTCGCGATGCTCGGTGAAAAACTGCACCACCTCATAACGTGCTTCGATTTGTTCCTTGTTTTTCAAAGGCAGACTCAACCAACGGCGCATCAGTCGACCTCCCATCGGGGAGACGGTCTTATCGATGACATCAATCAGGGTCTTGGCGTTCACATTCGTCGTGTGCAACAGTTCCAAGTTGCGGATGGTGAACTTGTCCAACCAAACATATTGTCCTTGGTCGATGCGTGAAAGGGAAGTGATGTGGTTGATTTTATCGTGTTGTGTTTCAATCAAGTAATGGATGGCCGCGCCCGCCGCCACGATGCCCTTCGGGAAGTCGTCCACGCCGAAACCTTTCAGAGAAACCGTATGGAAATGCTTATTCAGCACCTCGTTGGCGTAGTCGTCGGTGAAGACCCAGTCGTCAAAAACTGTGAGGTAGTATTTCCCACCAAACAGGTCGATGAAGTCTTTGCGTTTGTTGCGTTGCACCAAGACCTCTGAAGGATTGAAGCTCTGCAACAGTTTGTCAATGTATTCGTTAGAGCCTTGCGTGAGATAAAACTCGCCCGTTGAGACATCCAAGAAGGCAATGCCAGAAACCTCTTTTTCAAGATGCACTGAAGCCAGGAAATTGTTCTCTTTTTGCTCCAGCACATTGTCGTTGTAAGTCACGCCAGGGGTGACCAACTCCACGATGCCGCGCTTCACCAACTTTTTGGCCAGTTTCGGGTCTTCAAGTTGTTCGCAAACAGCCACTTTCAGACCAGCGCGAACCAGTTTGGGCAGATACGTGTCCAAAGCATGGTGCGGAAAACCTGCCAACTCCACATCGGCAGAAGCACCGTTAGAGCGTTTGGTCAGCACGATGCCCAAAATCTTGGATGATTTCACCGCGTCCTCGCCGTAGGTTTCGTAGAAATCGCCCACGCGGAACAGCAGCATGGCGTCGGGATATTTCGCCTTGAAAGAGAAATACTGTTTCATCAAAGGGGTTTCGGTTGCTTTGTCGGCCATAAAAGTGAGATTTAAGGGGTACAAAATTACAAAATTTTCACTTATTTTGCCGACAAATTCGGAAATCATGCGCAAACTGACCACCGACGAACTGCACCGTATCAGCAAAGCCGACTTTGAACAAGCCGAGAAGACACCTATTATAATAGTACTCGACAACATTCGCTCGTTGAGCAACGTGGGCGCGTTTTTTCGCACCGCCGACGCCTTCCGCATCAGCAAGTTGTATTTGTGCGGTATCACGGCCTGTCCGCCTCATCGCGAGATACACAAGACTGCCTTGGGCGCGGATGAGACCGTACAATGGCGTTATTTTGAGACCATTGAAGCAGCCTGCCAGCAACTGAAAGCAGATGGTTACCGCGTTTTCGCTGTTGAGCAAATCGAAGGCAGTGTGTCGTTGCAGGATTTCAAGTTTGAGCCACACACAGCCTACATTTTGGGTAACGAGGTGGAAGGCGTTAGCGAGGAGGCTTTGCCTTTTTGCGACGGTGCTTTGGAATTGCCACAGGAAGGCACGAAACACTCGCTCAACGTTTCGGTCTGTGCCGGCATCGTGATGTGGGAGGCCTTCAAGAGCCTGCGGATAGCCCAATAAACCTTTGAGGGAATGGGCCGTTTCTTTGAAAAAAGCACGAAAAGAGAGAAAAAAATCGCTTTTTTTGCGTTGGCAATCAAATAATTTCTTACTTTTGTTCGCTAAATAGTAGTCGAATGAAAATCGATGAACAAGGAGTATAAATTGTAACTAAATAAAAATCAACTAATTAAATAATCAACAAACTTAAACTTTTACGTTATGAAGAAAAATTTGACGTTTGCAAAGCTCGTGATGCTCGTCGTCATGGCAACACTTCCGTTCAGCATGATGGCTCAGGAAGGCAAAAAGAAATCAAGACCCGCCGAGAAGTATTGGTACATCCAGGCTGACGGAGGTCTCTCCATCAACCACGGTGACTTGGCCAACTACGAAGGCTGGGTGTTCGATGATTTCAATCATTACAAGAGCCAGGCTTTGAAGAACTGGAATGCCCATCTTGGCGTTGGTTATCAGTTTGGTAAAGTCGTTGGCTTGAACCTCAAAGGCGGTTATGGTCTCCTTTCTGGTCACAAGCACGGCCAAGCCTTGGTCTTGAACGGCAATGAGAACAATGTTCTTTACAACCTTGCCCTTGACAAGTCCAACTACATTGAAGGTGACCTGAACTTGACCTTCAATCTGTTCAACATGTTCAACTACAACCCGAGAAGAGTCATCAACCTGGTGCCTCATGTTGGTTTTGGTGGCATCTACTACAAAGGCGGTGTTGTTAGCCAACTCAATAACGATGACCAAGTTGAAACCGAATTGGCTCCTGCCACTAATAACCGTGCTCTCAACTTCACCGTTCCCGTTGGTATGGAAATCACCTTCAACATCGCTCCTAAGTTTGACCTCTTCCTCGACTACACCTACAAGTTCACGGGTACCGACAATCTCGACCAAGTGGCTAAGATTCAAGTTGACGAAGCCAAGCACGTCATCAACGACAAGGATATGTACAGCCAGTTCAACCTGGGTCTGCGCGTGAAGTTCAACAATCCTTGCGACATCGAGAAGATGGCCCGCGAGTCGAAGAAGATCACCTATCGCGTGAATCCTGACCCGCTGGTGGAAGGCGAAGATGGCAACGTCTGCTTCGACGTTATCGTCACCATCCCCGAAGAGTACTTCGAGAAGCAAGCTGTCATGAACCTCCAGCCCTATCTTGCCTACAACGGTGGCCAGATCAACATCGACCCCATCACCTTCGTCGGTGAAAAGGTCAAGGGCGAAGGCGACTTCCGCGTCAACTACAAGGAAGGCGGCGAGTTCACCAAGCACTACTGCATGCCTTACCAGCCCGAGATGGAAAACTGCGAGCTGATGGCCGACCCGATGTTCTATGTCTACAACGGCACCATCTATCCCACCCAGGATGAAATCGTGAAGAACGAATACTTCACCCAGGGCGCTACCGAGAAGCTGGCCGACGGCGTGATTGCCAAGGCTGAAGAGCCTGTCTATGACACCATTTGGGAAACCCAGCTGAAGGATGTTGAAGTTCTGAAACTCACGTACTTCTTCAACAAGGATTCTTATGACATCAACGGCAGAAGAAAACTCAACAAGGAAGCCGACGCCGCCTTCAAGGATCTCTTAGGTGCCGGTATCACCAGTTTTGTTGTCAAGGGTTGGGCTTCTCCCGAAGGTGAGGAAGGCCACAACAACGAATTGTCCAACAATCGTGTCAACTCCGCTCAGAAGCAGATGAAGAAGCTTGCCAAGAAGGTTGACGTCGAATTCGACGGCAAGGGCTACGGTCCCGACTGGAACAAGTTCGTTGAACTGGTTCGTAACTCCGACCTGAAGGACAAGGATGCCATCGTCAACAACATCAATAGCTCCAGCAACAAGGAACGCACCATCCGCGAGATGTGCGACATCTATCCGGAACTTGAGAAGGACATCCTGCCTCAAATCCGCCGCGCCGAGGTTTACACCATCGAAACCGTCGAGGAGCAAGTGATGAAGATCGTTAAGAGAGAAAAATAATCTCCCTTAACCCATGAAAAAAGCCGCTCACAACCGAGCGGCTTTTTTTGTGCCTTTTTACAAAGCTATGCGGTGCACCCCGATGTCATACGGGCGGTCGATGGCGTCGATAATCTTGCGGTAGTCGGCTTCGTTAGCCACGAAGTCGAGATGGTTGGTGTCGAGAACCAGGATGCGCATGTTGCCCTGTTGCTCGCGGATGAAATCGAAATAGCCCTGCTGGATATTGGCTAAATAGCTGTCGCTGATTTCCTGCTCATAGCTGCGCCCGCGCTTGCGGATATTGGCTTGCAGGCGGTTTACATCGGAGTAGAGGTAGACAAACAACTCGGGCTTGGGCATATCGGAGAAGATGATGTTGAAAAACCTTGAAAATAGTTGGTACTCGTCTTCCTGCAAGTTGTTGCGCGAGAAAATTAGCGACTTGGCCACATAATAGTCCGAGATGATGAAATTGTGAAACAAGTCGAGTGCCTCAAACTTGTCCTTCAATTGTTGGTAACGCAAGGCCAAAAAGGTCATCTCAAGTTGAAACGAATACTTTTCGGGTTCCTTGTAGAACTTGGGCAAGAATGGGTTTTTGTCACCCTCAAACTCTTCAAGGATCAGTTTTCCGTTGAAGTCGTTGGCGATGCGCGTGGCTAAGGTGGTCTTGCCTGCGCCGAGGGTCCCTTCTATGGCTATATAGTTGTAAATCATAGCGTTTCTTCGTTTTCTTTGGCAATTCTTCTGACGATGGATTCATCGGGGCATTGTTGAAGCAGTTGGGCTTGGGTCATTTGCAGAACGGGATGTCTGAAATCGGGGGCCACCTCGCAAAGCGGAACCAAGGTGAAACGGCGCAGATGCAGGCGTGGATGTGGCACGGTCAACGTTGCTGTGTTGATGACATGGTTACCATAATATAGGATGTCCAAATCGGCAGTCCGTGAGCAATACCCCGCATGTTCGGGATGGCGCACACGCCCTAACTCCCTTTCGATTTCAAGCAACTCCGAGAGCAGGCGCTCTGGGACAAGTTCTGTTTCCAACACGATAACACGGTTCAGGAACCATTCCTCGGCCTCAAAACCCCATGGCTCCGACTCGTAAGCCGACGAAATGGCCACAATCCGCCCACACCTATTATTAATATAGGAGCAGGCTTGGTCGAAAAGTGCCGTCTTGTCGCCCATGTTGGACCCGAAAAGGAGATACGCCGTTTCCATCGTCGAGATTTTCTGCAAAGGTAAGTTTTTTTTCTTATTTTTGCGGCCTAATCACAATAAAGTTCAACGTCATGAAATTCTACAAAGTCGTACTTGCTGCCTTTATCGGCACATTGATTGCATTGGTTATCAATTTCTTCATCAAGGTTGGCGTGGTCTCGTCCATGATTTCCAACCTGTCGAAAGACACGGAAACGTCTACTACCGTGAAACCCAACTCGGTGCTTTACATGAAGCTCGATTACGCCATTCCGGACCGTACTGCCGACAATCCTTTTGGTGGTATCAACTTCCAAACTATGGAGTCGCAGGACATGACGGGACTGAACGATATCTTGCGCAACATCGAACATGCCAAGACCGACTCGAATATCAAAGGTATCTACATGGAATTGAGCTCGATACCGACTTCCACAGCCACCTTGCAGGAAATCCGTAGCAAGCTCATCGAGTTCAAGGAATCGGGCAAGTTCATCGTGACTTACGGCGAGAGTTATTCTCAGTCTGCCTACTACATAGCTTCCATTGCCGACAAGATTATCCTTAATCCTGAAGGTATGCTTGACTTGCACGGCATGGCGACGCAAATCATGTTCTACAAGCACCTGTTAGAGAAGCTGGATGTCGAAATGCAGATTGTGCGTGGCCCGAACAACCGCTTCAAGAGCGCCGTGGAGCCTTATTTCTTAGACAAGATGAGCGAGGCCAACCGTGAGCAGATGGACAAGTTGTTAGGCACGGTTTGGGGTCAGATTTTGGAAGGCATCAGCCAGAGCCGCAACATCAGCGTGGAACAACTCAACCAGATTGCCGACAATTTGGAGACCATGTTCAATGCGGACAAAGCCTTGGAATATGGCCTTGTCGATAACCTGTACTATAAGGACCAAGTGCTTGAGGAACTGAAAGGTCTGACGGGCAGCAACAAGAACATCAACGCCGTGGGCAATGCGAAATACGCCAAGTCATACGATGAGAAGAACTCCAGTAAAAACGAGGTGGCAATCATCTATGCCTCGGGTCAGATTTTCGATGGCAAGGGCAGCGAGGAGAATATCTATTCGGAAGACCTGTCGAAGGTCATTCGCAAGGCGCGTGAAGACGAAAACGTGAAAGCCGTCGTGCTGCGTGTCAACTCGCCTGGTGGCAGCGCCGTGGCCTCGGCCATCATCGGTCGTGAGCTTGACCTGACCAAGGAAGTGAAGCCTGTCATCGTTTCGATGGGTAACTATGCCGCTTCGGGTGGTTATTGGATTTCGGCCAAGGGTGATTATATCTTTGCCGACCCCACCACGCTCACGGGTTCCATCGGCGTGTTTGGTACCTTCCCGAACATGAAAGGTCTTTTGAACGACAAAATCGGTCTGACCTTCGATGTGGTCAAGACCAATGAAAACGCCGACTTCGGCAGTGTGACCCAGCCGCTCACCGAGTTCCAATACACCAAATTGCAAGAAATGGTAGTGAAGACCTACGACGAGTTTACCCAACGCGTTGCTGAAGGTCGTGGCTTGCGTCAGACCTATGTCGATAGCATTGGTCAAGGCCGTGTGTGGGCAGGCGCCGACGCTATCGGTCTTGGTCTCGTTGACCAGTTAGGCGACATGGAAGATGCTATTGCCTACGCTGCCGAGAAAGCCAACTTGGGTAGCGACTATAAAGTGGTGGAAATGCCCAAGCAGAAGGACTTTATGACCCGCTTTATGGAGACCTTAAATGGCGACGACAAGCTTGACGCCGCTATGCGCTCGAAACTGGGTGTTTATTACGACTACCTGCAAGGCTTGGAGAACCTGCAAAAGAACACAGGCATCCAAGCTCGTATGCCGTTTGACATGGTCATAGAGTAATCACTTCATCCATACGGATGTCGAAAGGCTCGGCAGGCACTTCGTCGACCAGTTGGAAATCGAAACAAATGCCGATGCGCTTCACGTTTAAGTGTCGGCAGAGGAAACGGTCGTAATAGCCTTTTCCTCTGCCGATTCGATTACCGTTGCGGTCGAAGGCTACGCCTGGGACAACGATAAGGTCAAAATCCCCTTTGTAAGGCTCGTTTTGTGGCTCAAGGATGTTGAAATCACCCACAGCGAAAGTGGTGTCTTTGCCAAATTCCACGGGGATAATGTCGTCGCCGACTACGGTAGGCAGGATGATTTGTTTCTTCAGATGCCATTTTTCGAGGAAGGCTTGAGTTTGCACTTCATCGGGCAAAGCGCTGTAAAGCATTATCTTATGAGACTTTACGAAGTCGGGGTGTTGCTCCAACTTGGCCAAAATCTTTTCCGATTGCTCCATCAGCTGTTCCTTGCTATGCTGCTTTTTTAACGCCTTGATTTGGGCGCGTAGTTCTTTCTTTTCCATAGGTTATAATTTTGGGCAAAAGTAAGAAACATAATTGACTGCATCAATTTGAAACGAGGAAATTTGTATTTTTACACCCTAAAGAAACGGATATAATGAAACGATTATTGTTTATTGCACTGATATTCAGTTGTTTTATGAGTGTGGTTACAGCCCAGGAGCACAGGCGTTATGCTTTGATTTGGCATGATGAATTCGATTCAGGAGTTTTGGATCGTCAGGTGTGGTCGAAGATATGGCGGAGCAGGGCGGATTGGGCCATCCACATGTCGTCGGCAGATGCGCTTTATGCTTTTGAGGATGGAAGCCTTGTGTTGCGCGGCATGGTGAACGATTTCCTGCCGAATGATACGGCGGCGTTTCTGACGGGCGGCGTGTGGAGCCGCAACAAGAAATCGTTTGGCTTTGGACGGCTTGAAATCAGAGCCAAATTCGATGTGGCGCAAGGTTTTTGGCCTGCCATCTGGATGCTGCCTGCGGTCAACAAGGCCGTGAATTGGCCTTACGGTGGTGAAATTGACATCATGGAGCATTTTAGGGACAATTCTTATATCAATCATACGGTGCACAGCCATTATACTTACAATCTCGGCAAGCGCAACCGACCCTCGCATGTGACCTATCCGAAATACAACGAAGGCGAGTACAACACCTACGGCATGGAGCGTTTTCAGGACAGCCTCGTGTTTTTCGTCAACGGGCGGCGCACGATGAACTATCCGCGTTATCACGATGGCGTTGACGGGCAGTTCCCATTCAGCCAACATAATTTTTACCTAATCCTTGACGCCCAGTTGGGTCGCGACCGTTCGCCTTATATCGATACGGCCCGCCTGCCCGTGGAGCTGTGCGTGGATTATGTGCGTTATTATGAGGTGGACACAAAGACCGATGTCATCCCTGAACCGACAGACTATCAGCAATATACGAGGCAGCGTTTCAAATACAGGAAGATGGTGGTCAATGCCAAGGAAACCTTTGACAATCCTGATGAGTACCACATTATTACCAAGCGTGGCAAGGCCATCGTTTCGGGTAATGTGGTTTGGGCGCAAAGCACCCTCAGGCAACTCATCGGCGAGGACGGCAAGATGGCTAACGTGGATTTCTACGACAGGTCGGCTTGCTCTATCCGTGGCATCAGCCTTGAAAAATTTGACAAAAAAATGACGATCGAAGAGATGAATCGGCTTTTAGACCTGATGGCTTTTTATAAGTTGAACTATTTGAAGTGGAACGACGACGGGGTGCGTTCTGTTGGTGATGTCAGTGTGTTAAGGCAACATGCCCAAGATTTGGGTATCACTATTGTAACTGGCCAAACAAGGACTCCCAATGCCGATTTAGTCGATTTGGAAATGCCCAATGCGAGTCAAATCTTCCTGCAAACGGTTTCAGAGGATGGCGGATGGTTCTATTTGCGAGGGATGGAGGCGGATGACATCGATGCGTTGAGGGCTTTCGCAGAGCGCTATTGGCGGGGCGGCAACGCAGGCGAGGGCATGGTGGAAAACGGCTTGCCCGATGCGCTTTCTACTGCAGGCACCCGCTTGTCCAATTTCATGGAAAAGGTGGCTGTCCACCGCCAACGTTTCCCATATTGATGGTAGAAGACCTGTTATTAATGACAAAGGCCACAACCGTTTGGGTCGTGGCCTTTGTCATGGCTTGTTGTCGGCAAAAGCTTATTTTCTTCCGCCGTAGTTGCCGCTCAAGGTCTCGATGAACGAGTTGGCAGCGGTCTTCATGTTGACGAAGTCGGAGCCAAGTGAGCTGGAGCAGTCGAGTACCAGCATAATCATGGCGCTCTTGTATTCGTCGACGATTTCTGTATTGCCTGAAGGCGTAAATTCGCTATTGCGATCCCACACTTGATTTGATTCCACCCAAATCCATTGTTTCACAAAGTCGGTGCCCATTTGGTTGCCTTGCAAGTCGGTGAGGTTTTGGAAGGAGAATACGTCGAAAATGCCTTCTGACGAAGCCGTGACGTTGGCTCCTGATATGCACTCCAGACCGTGATAGGTGATACCCGTCAACTGGCCTTTGCCGTTGGTGCGGATGTAGGTGCCCTCAATGTAGCATTGTGAGTTGGCAGCATCGTCCACGTTATCGAAAGTGAAGCGAATCAGAGAGTTGGGCTCTTGTGCTGGCAGTTTCAGAGAAACGTTGTAGAACGTGCTTTGGTTGTAAAGCTGTTGCGCAATCTGGGCGAATTTCTCGGAGGCTTCGTTCATGTCGTTCACCTCAAAGACATTGTGCACAGGGTCGCTCGACAGTTTGTTGAGGTTGTTGCGGAAACTCTCGATGTCGCTCACGTCCGAGCCGCGCACACCGATAGAGTAAGCCGAGATGTTTTGTCCGCCGACAAGTTCGTTCATGATACGGTTGTTGACATCGTTGAGGTAGTCGGCACCCGAATTGTAGCCACCCAAAACGTATGAGCCTTGGTCAAGGCCATCGGTGAAGGTCACCACGGAAACGTTGATCAGGTTCTCCGGAATTTTGGCTTTGGAGAGGCTGGTGAGGCCTGTGTTGACGGCGTGGTAGAGGATGGTGCCGTTTTGCATGGCCAAATTGTCAACAAAGTTCTCAAATGTGGTCTTTGTGCTTTGGTTCAAGAGACCGAGCGGCATGGTATACAGTTCGGAGTTGAAACCGACGATGCCCAGATAAAGGCCTTCCTTGGCAGGGGTGTTGTCTTCGGGTTTGTCCTTGTTGCAGCCACTGAAAGCGGTGAGCATGACGGCGAACGCCAAGGTCGCCATGATGATGAGGTGTTTCTTCATATTTTCAGTTTTTAGTTGTTTTCTGTACGATAACGCGAAGTCGCGCAGTAAATTGTTTAGGCTAATGATTTGTTTTGTGAGGCCAAGGCTTGTTTGATGGCTTGGGCCAGTTGGTCGGGGCAGGAAGTGCCTTTGAAGCCACAACGGATGCCTTCCAGTTTGGCAATGACATCTTCGGCTTTCATGCCTTCCACGAGGGTGGCGACGCCTTGCGTGTTGCCGTTGCAGCCGCCGTAGAACTGCACGTTTTTCAAGATGCCGTCCACGATTTCAAACTCGATGGCTTGACTGCAGGTGCCTTGGGTTCGGTAGGTGTATCTCATAAAGTTAGAATTTACTCATAAACTTTTCACTATCAACAACAAACCTCTCGTGGATGCCTTCGCCAACCAGCGTATTGCCCTCGAAGCACTTCACTTCAAAGACCAAGCGGCGGCGGTCCACCTCAACGAGTTCAGCCTCGCAACGGATAGTCGAGCCCACAGGGCTGGCTTTCAGGTGCTTGATGTTGACCGCAATGCCCACGGTGGTATTGCCTTCACCGATTTTGTCGGCCACGGCCTCCAAACAGGTCTTCTCCATTAGGGCAATCATGGCGGGGGTGGCAAACACCTCCAAAGCACCTGAACCGTAGACGGCGGCGGTGTCCTTGTGCTCCACCACGAGTTGCACACTGTGACGGAGTCCTTTCAAACTATCGTATTCCATCAGGCTTGGAAATTCATGGTGATGTTGATGATGACATCAGGATGCAGCGAGCGACCCACGGGGCAACTCTCGGCGGCGGCCCACAGCAGGGCTTTTTGCTTTTCGGTGTATTCCCTCGCGGGGAAGTTGAACACGATATCGATTTGTCCGATGCGGCGCGGGTCGGCGTTCATGGTCTTTTTCACCGTGTAGGTGGTGCCGTCGATGTCGAACTTGTG
>Ga0265300_10001366_pt1 | contig 23013 bp, 12 predicted proteins | sample AusTroGonzalo_MG_FD_193482 | JGI IMG/M metagenome (GOLD analysis project Ga0265300, IMG submission 193482) | Bovine rumen microbial communities from tropical cattle in Woodstock, Queensland, Australia - Gonzalo_03 | ecosystem: Host-associated > Mammals > Digestive system > Stomach > Rumen ...
CCAAAACCGCGAGTATGTTATCACAGACCCGCAGACCCCTTGGCCCTGGATCAACTATCTGGGCAACGAAGACTTTTTCTCTCTGATTAGTAACACCGCTGGTGGATACAGTTTTTATAAAGACGCCAAGTTCCGTCGCATCACGCGTTACCGCTACAACAACGTGCCGATGGACAATGGTGGCCGCTATTTCTACATCAAGGACGGCGACACCGTCTGGAACCCGGGATGGAAACCATGTAAGACCCCGCTCGATTTTTACGAGTGCCGTCACGGCATGAGTTACACCCGCATCACAGGTCGTAAGAATGACGTCGAGGCCAGCATGCTGTTCTTCGTGCCGCTGAAGAAATGGTGCGAGGTGCAGAAGCTCACGCTCACCAACCAATCTCAGGATACCAAACAGCTGAAGCTCTTCTCGTTTGAGGAGTGGTGTCTTTGGAATGCCGCTACCGACATGGAGAATTTCCAGCGTAACTTCTCGACTGGCGAAGTGGAGATTGAAGGAAGCACCATCTATCACAAGACCGAGTATCGCGAGCGTCGTAACCACTATGCATTCTATCATGTGAATGCCCCCATTCAGGGTTTCGATACCGACCGCGAGACGTTCGTCGGCCTCTACAATGAGTTTGCCGACCCACAGGCTGTCATGGAGGGTCGTCCCCATAACAGTCATGCCCACGGATGGAGCCCCATCGCCTCACATTATATCGAAGTCACACTGGCTCCAGGCGAGAGCAAGGACTTTGTATTCCTACTCGGCTATATCGAGAATGAGCAGGACAAGAAGTTCTCTGCGCCTCAGGTGATCAACAAGGACAAGGCTCACGCCCTGATTGCTGAGCTCGACACCACCGGGAAGGTTGACAAGGCTTTTGCTGAACTCTGCGAATACTGGGATGCACTCCTTAATATATATAAGGTACGCACAGGCAACGACAAGCTCGACCGCATGGTGAACATCTGGAATCAGTACCAGTGCATGGTCACCTTCAATTTCTCGCGCTCGGCTTCGTTCTTCGAGAGTGGCGTTGGCCGTGGCATGGGCTTCCGCGACTCGAACCAGGACCTCGTGGGCTTCGTCCACCAGATTCCCCCGCGTGCCCGTCAGCGCATCATCGACATCGCCTCCACACAGTTCCCCGACGGCGGTTGCTACCATCAGTACCAGCCCCTCACCAAGCGTGGCAACAACGATATCGGCGGCGGCTTCAACGACGACCCCTGCTGGTTGATTTTCGGCACCGTGGCCTATATCAAGGAAACGGGCGACTTCTCGATCCTCGACGAGATGGTGCCATTCGACAACCAGCCTGGCTCTGAGGTCACACTCTTCGAACATCTGAAGATATCGCTCAACCACGTCATCAGCAATCTCGGGCCACACATGCTCCCACTCATCGGCCGTGCAGACTGGAACGACTGCCTGAACCTGAACTGCTTCTCGTGGGATCCCAACGAGTCGTTCCAGACCACTGAGAACGTCAGCGAGGGCACCAAGGCCGAAAGTCTCATGATTGCAGGCCTTTTCGTGGTCACCGCCAAGGATTATGTAGCGCTTTGCAAGAAGATTGGTAAGACTGACGAGGCCGACCGCATGCAGGCTGCCGTCGACGCGATGATTGATGCCGTCAAGAAGCACGGCTGGGACGGTGAGTGGTATCTCCGCGCCTACGACTTCTACGGCCGCAAGATCGGCTCCAACGAGTGCGACGAAGCCAAGATCTTCATCGAGTCGCAGGGCTGGTGTACGATGGCCGAGATCGGGGCTGAGGACGGTATGGTGGCCAAGTCATTAGACGCGTGCAAGAAGTACCTCGAGTGCGAACATGGTATGGTGCTCAACAATCCCGCCTTCTCGAAATACATCTACGAATACGGCGAGATCAGTTCCTACCCTGAGGGCTACAAAGAGAACGCCGGCATCTTCTGCCACAACAATCCTTGGGTCATCATCGGCGAGTGCCTGGCCGGTCGCGGCAACGACGCCTGGAGTCACTACGCCAAGATACTGCCTTCGTACGTTGAGGAGAAATACCAGACGCTGCACAAGGTGGAGCCCTACGTAAACTGTCAGATGGTGGCCGGCAAGGACGCCTTCAAGCCCGGCGAGGGCAAGAACTCATGGCTCACGGGTACCGCAGCCTGGATGTGGTACACCATCTCGGAGTTTATCCTCGGCATCAAGCCCGACTACGACGGTATCCGCATCGATCCCTGTCTGCCCGAGACGGCTACGGACTACACCATCAACCGCAAGTTCCGCCAGGCCGACTACGAGATTACCATTCATCCCAATGGCGCACAGAAGGGCGTGAAGCAAATTATGCTCGACGGAAAGCCCATCTCCGGCACCGTCATTCCCTACTCTACAGGCAAACACATTGTCGAAGTCACGATGTAACATTAATCCCCGCTCAGTTTGAGCGGGGATATTTTTTCATACGTAGTGTCATAGAGGTACTTTACGACGGATGCTATATCGTGAACCTGATATAGGTGCGGTCGTCGAAGGAGCGGTTGCCGGGGATAAAGGCCTTGGTAGCCTTGAAGTCGCCGATGTTCAGGGGGTCTGTTTCTTGCTGGCGGCGCAAGCGGGTCTCTGAGGCTTCAAGAGTGGTACAGAGGAAGGGATAGCCGTCGCTGGCGAGCACAATCTCGTGGGGACGGAAATCGAGGGGAACCACCGGTACCAGCTGCTCGGGGATGCGGAAGCCGTCAACAACAGAATAGCTGACATTCTGACCTTTCATCTCCTGCAACATACGGGGAATGATGGCAGCACGAGCCTCATCATTGGTCAGGAGCTGCTCCTGGGTTCTACCCGCTGCCAGCAGCTCTTTCACTTTCTCTGCTCGCAGCTCGGCCAAGGTCTGCTCATACGGCTTGGGATTTTCGAAGAGCTCGCCATCTAACAGACACTGGCAGTCGCCAATCATCCATATCTCACGGCGTAGACGGGAAAAGACAACCACTGAGGCTGTCATCCGTTCCTCAGGATGGTCGACCAATTCTGCCAGCTGCTTTCTGCCGTAATGCCGATTAACGGCACGGGTGACACCGAGACAGAATTGGTGAGACGACGTGTCGGCGGGCATCTTGCGGATATAGCGCGAGATGATCTTCATGGCATAGCGTCCATTACTCATGAAGAGAGCGTAATGGTGGGTGGCTTTCGATGTGGAGCCATCGATCACGGCTATGAAGTCGGGGGTGACAACGAGCCCGTCCTCGCTCTTCTTCTTGGGATTCTTTGCTATCAGGCTCTGCTCGATAATCTTGTTCATTATCTTCAATCTATAAGAATCATTCTTCAGAACCGTATACCGACGAAAGCCCGGGCGCGCCATTTGTTCTGATTGACAGTGACAGCCTGGTCTTTGAACACAGAATTGTTGACCACAGCGTTGACACCAGCGAAGTAACGGGGGGAGAAGTTATAGACGACGGCAACACGCTCGTTGAAGATCATGTTGAGGCGCATGTGTTGGGCATATTTCCGCTCATCGTTGACGGTCATATTGTTGCGGTTGTAGACAACAACTGTGGGCAGAAAGGAGGCGTGAAGGAGCCATTTTTTGCCGAGGACCCAATTGTAGGCATAGCCGCCGCCGATACCGAGGTGCCCGATGTAGATGCGGACATCAGGCGCTTCGAGACTCCTTGCCTTGAGTTCATCGGTGGTCTTGATGCTTCCACCCTGATAGCTGATGCCAGCAAGCCATGAGCCAGCCGAACGGCGCTGGATATAGCTCTGCGTGAAGGCGGCAGGATAGGAAAACCGGCGGTGGTTGAAAGTGTAATAGCCAGCTATGTTCAGCATCTTCAGTGTCGCATCGCCCGATTCCAGACGCCGGTCTCCCTTGTCGCCGACGATATCGCCTGACAGCGACTCAGACCGCTGATAGCTGAGGTCGAGACTCAGACGGCTGCTGTAGTAGTTGAGATTGAACTCATAGTCCTTATAGGCGCCACTCATCTTGGCAGGATTGATGGCAATGGCAGCAGAGATGCCCCGATAGGAGGCACCGATACTCATGGTGGTCTTGTGGCTGGTCTTGAGCTCGGCCTTCGAGTAGATATCGTTCACCGTTCCCTTGGCATTGAAGTCGTTGCCAGTCTGATTCAGCCTGAGCTTCATCGTCAACCGCCCTTCGGGCCTTACCACGTAGTTCGTATCGTATGGACTCCGGTAGTAACGGGCAGCAAGCACACTGTCCACCTTAGCCCTACGCTCGGCACGGGTCAGTTTCTGTGCTGCTGCCTCCTGAATGAAGGCTAAGAGGACAGCTACAAGCATCAAATAATTAAAAGGTCTCATTACCTATATACATTATTATTGCGTGCAAAGATAGTAAATAATTCCAAAAACAATGCCTCTTCCTGTATTTTTCTGCCAATTTGTCGGTCATTTTCTGTTCGGCACAAGCTTTGTTGCTATTTTAACAAAACATAGGAGGACAAAATTATGACATTAGACAAATTTACAATTAAAGCACAAGAAGCCGTGCAGCAGGCAGTGAACACCGCACAACTGAACGGTCAGCAGGTGATAGAACCTGTACATATACTCAAGGGTATATTGGAGAAGGCGAAGGACGTGACGAACTTCGTCTTCCAGAAACTCGGTGTGAACGCCCAGCAGATAGAGACACTGGTCTCGCAGGAGATCCAGCATCTGCCGAAGGTGCAGGGCGGACAACCGTATCTCTCAAATGATAGCAATAATGTACTCGTGCGTGCGCAGGAGCTGGCCCAGAAATGGGGTGATGAATTTGTGGCGTGTGAACCTGTGCTACAGGCTCTGCTCAACGTCAATTCTACAGCCTCACGTATTATGAAAGATGCTGGCTGTACGGAGAAGGACATGCTGAAGGCTATACAGGAACTGCGCCAAGGACAGAAGGTTCAGTCGCAATCGGCCGATGAGAATTATCAGTCGTTGGAGAAATACGCCAAGAATCTGGTAGACCTGGCCCGTAAGGGTAAGCTCGACCCTGTCATCGGCCGTGATGACGAGATCAGAAGGCTGTTGCAGATTCTGAGTCGCCGCACGAAGAACAACCCGATTCTTATCGGCGAGCCTGGTACCGGTAAGACAGCCATTGTGGAAGGCCTGGCAGGCCGTATCGTACGTGGTGATGTGCCTGAGAACCTGAAGGACAAGCAACTCTACTCATTGGATATGGGTGCGCTGGTGGCTGGCGCGAAGTACAAAGGAGAGTTTGAGGAACGTCTGAAGAGCGTCATCAACGAGGTGACGAAGGCTGAAGGTCGCATTATATTGTTTATCGATGAGATCCACACACTAGTAGGTGCTGGTGGTGGTGAAGGTGCAATGGATGCTGCCAATATCCTGAAACCAGCCTTGGCCCGTGGCGAACTGCGTGCCATCGGTGCTACCACGCTGAACGAATACCAGAAGTATTTCGAGAAGGACAAGGCCTTGGAGCGCAGATTCCAGACAGTGATGGTGGATGAGCCAGATGAACTCAGCGCCATTTCCATCCTGCGAGGCCTGAAGGAACGCTACGAGAACCACCACAAGGTGCGAATCCAGGACGATGCCTGTATCGCCGCTGTACAACTCTCTGAACGTTATATTTCAGAAAGATTCCTGCCAGATAAGGCCATCGACCTGATGGATGAAGCAGCAGCGAAGTTGAGGATGGAGCGCGACTCCGTGCCTGAGGAGCTCGATGAAATCACACGAAGGCTGGCGCAGCTCGAGATTGAGCGTGAGGCCATCAAGCGCGAAGGCGATGATGTAAAGATTGCCCAACTGGATAAGGATATCGCAGAACTGAAGGAGCAGGAGACTCAGTTCCGTGCTAAGTGGGAGGGTGAGCGTCAGCTGATTAACAAGATTCAGCAGGACAAGCAGGAGATAGAGAACCTGAAGCTGGAGGCGGAGCGTGCTGAGCGCGAGGGCGACTATGGTAAGGTGGCCGAGATACGCTACTCGAAACTGAAAGCCCTCGAGGACGATATAGAAGTGAACAGTGAAAAGCTGAAAGTGAATAGTGACAATAACCGTCTCGTTCGCGAGGAAGTGACGGCGGATGATATCGCAGAAGTGGTATCGCGCTGGACGGGTATCCCTGTGACGCGTATGATGCAGAGTGAGCGTGAAAAGCTGCTCCACTTGGAGGAGGAACTGCACAAACGCGTGATTGGTCAGGATGAAGCCATTACAGCCGTATCAGATGCGGTGCGCCGCTCTCGTGCCGGTCTACAAGATCCCAAACGACCAATTGCCAGTTTTATCTTCCTCGGTACGACGGGTGTAGGTAAGACGGAGCTCGCCAAGACACTGGCCGACTACCTGTTTAACGACGAGACCATGATGACACGTATCGATATGAGTGAGTATCAGGAGAAGTACAGCGTGAGCCGTTTGATTGGCGCACCTCCAGGCTATGTAGGCTACGATGAAGGCGGACAGTTGACAGAGGCCGTGCGAAGAAAACCATATTCTGTCGTGCTCTTCGACGAGATAGAAAAGGCGCATCCAGATGTGTTCAATATCCTCTTGCAGGTATTGGATGACGGTCGGCTGACGGATAACAAAGGACGTACCGCCAACTTCAAGAATACCATTATCATCATGACCTCGAATGCCACCCGTGAGCAACTGCGAAACACGATGCGTCCGGAATTTCTGAACCGTATCGATGAGATTATCACCTTTACGCCACTGACTAAGGAGCAGATTGCCGACGTGGTGCGCCTACAGATAAAGAAGGTGACAGATATGTTGGAGCCGCAGGGTATCAAACTGGAATACACACCGCAGGCCATCGCCTATCTTGCTGAGGAAGGTTACGATCCAGACTTCGGTGCAAGGCCTGTGAAACGTGCCATTCAGCAATATGTGCTCAACGACCTGTCGAAGAAGTTACTGGCCGACGAGATTGATCGCGACAAGACCATCATCATCGACGAGTTTGGAGAAGGGTTGGTTTTCAGAAATGGATAATGGATGATTAATAATGGAGAATGGAGAAATGCATCTGCTATCTGCGGATGCATTTCTTTGTTGTACCATCAGAATATTTTATGATATATAAGCCTGAGGATAAGGATTTCTCAGCTATTCCAAATGGCAGGGAATGGCCATGAAGGTCGTAGACTGCCAGAGGGGCAGCCTCTGCGGGGAGGGTTGTAATGGCGTCGGGCGAGTCAGAGAAATGGAAACTGATCAGAGAGCCAGTCTCCTGAATCTGCGTAATGGGCTTGCCCATGAAAAGACTGCCATCGCTACGGGCATGGTATAAGTGGGCGGCGGGCACAGTGGTATCGGTGAGGGCTCGGTTCACCACGCCGAGGCTGTCGGTAAAGGGATAGGGCGAATGCTGCAGACGGATGCTGCGGCCATAGGCGTCGAGCTTGTTCCTGGTGCCATAAAGGCTTTGGAAATAGTTGAAGTCGAGGCCGTCGGCATGGAAGAGATCATAACGATGGTGAGCGGGATCGACGTTGACGGAATTGCCTTCCCAGACACCATTATCGTAGTCTACATGAGCAATCACCAGCCCATGACCAGGAAGCATCAGATCCCAACCCACATGCTGACGGTTCTCAAGAAGGTAGAATTCATTAGGGTAGGCATCGTTGAGAATGCGATAGGCCAGACCACTCTGATCGAATGGCGGCATGTCGGTGACATCGGTGGTGGTGATGAGGTCGACAGGCGTCTGCCACTTCATCAGCTCCCTTTCGTGACTGGAAAGATTGACGGGACACCATCCGTCACCAGAATAACAGCCACCATCCATCAGGTCCCATTCGTCGACAACAGCATACTCACTGCTGTTGTCGGAAGTGGGATAGAGGTCGGGCAGGCCGAAGGTATGGCAGTATTCATGGATGATGGTGCCAATGCCGGCTGAAGCGTTGTTCGACCACAGTTCGTTGCTGACAGAAAAATACCGCAGCCTGACCCCATCGGCACTTACGCCCAGATAGCCCGAATTAGGCCAGATGCAGCCGTCGGTGACATTGTCCTTGGTAAGCTCGTTGCCGCCATAGCCGGCATAGATCAGGATAACGGCGTGAACCGCACCCGCGCCATCCCAGTCGTAAAGGGAATAATCCACCTCAGGGTCGACGGCCCGCAACGCCTCAGTGATCTGCGAATAGCCACGGTTCTCTGCGTTACCGGAAGTCTTCTGCTTCGACGACAGCTTGACAGGGCCGATGACATCGAACTGCACATGGAAAAGCCCACCAGACTGCGCCAGGAAATAGTCGGCCACACAGCCCGGACCCACACCGAGGTTGTAGCCGCGCTCATTGAACATACGGTCGTAATACGCATGGGGATCATCCCAACTGAAATCACAGTCTGCAAAAGAAAACAGCACCACCGGTACACGATAAATCTTATTGGCTTGCCAGGCGGCATCGGGCGAAGGCGAAACAGGCTGAAGCGCCTGATGACGCAGGAAGGTGAGCTCCTGGCCATTGCGCATGCGATGGGTGATGCGGCCTCCGGCAAAAGCAGAGGGCAGGACGACGAAGAGGAGAAGAAGAGAAATCGGAAGTTTTCTCATTGAATAACTACTTTATGACGATCAACAATATACAGGCCCTTTTGCCGAGGGAGGTCGGGCAGCCGACGGCCTTGCAGGTCGCAGATCACGGCGGCGGGGCGATGATGGCCCGCAGCGAGCGAATCACGACGCGAAAGGACAACGTGGCTGGCTTGTATGGCCGACGGATCGACCATAAAGGAGAACGAGGCCAGGCCAGAGCTGTCGACGGAGAGGTTGGACAGGGGTTTCGACATGAGCGTGCTGCCGCAGCTACGGGCATGCCACAGAAGGGCAGCGGGCTGGGAGGTGTCGGTAAGACTGTTGTTGCCCTGATAGGGATAGGCCCAGCCCGACTGGTAATAGTAGGGCGACAGGTTGTTGGCAGCGAAGATGGTGTAATGCTGGCGTTCGGGGGAATTAACTACTTTGCTACGATCGTAAGTAGCCCATAGAGAATCGTCGAAATCGATGTGGAAGATGATGATGCCTGATGCAGGGAGTTTCGCATCCCAATGCGTACGCTGACGGTTCTCGACCATGTAGTATTCGTTGGCATGGTCGTCGTTGCGAATGAGATAGGCACGCGGTTCATCACTTAAGGGAGGCATACCGGCGACGGAGGTTGGCTGATTCAACTCGATGGGCGAAAGCCATCCCATCAACCAACGCTCATGGGCAGAGAAGCCGACAGGACAGTAGCCCTGACCTGAGGAATGGCTGTAGCCATAGTCCATCAGATCCCAGTTGGCGACAAACTTCCTGGAATCATCATAATAGAAATCAGGGAATCCGAAACAATGGGTGTACTCATGACAGAGGATGCCAAAGGCGTCGTAGCCACCACCACCCCCGATTTCAGGAACTGCACAATAGGCATCGACGGTATAGGTGACGCCATCGTTCTGGAACTGTCGGGCATCGCGGTAGTCATAAAGATCGGCTGTCGACAGGTCAAGATGTTCATTAAGCCGCCACTGGTGGGGCCAGATGGAATTTTTGTCACCGCCGAATCCACCATAAGAACTTCCCCTTCCTGCGAAGACAAAAACCAATTGGTTGATAAAGCCGTCGTGGTTCCAGTCGTAGAGGCTCCAGTCGATATCACGCGTCAACAACAGATCGAGGGCGTCGTCGACTAAATATTGGGAGTTTTCATCGTCATCACGTGTACTGCGGTATTTCACATACGAACCGACCTCGACATACTGCAGGTCGAAGATGACATCGAACTGCCCATAGCTCTGCGCATAGAAATAGTCGTGTACGGAGCCACAGAACGGAGGCTCCGAAAGATTCCTGGTGTTTAGAATCTTATTCCACTGCGCTATCGTGGCAGACTCATCGCCCTGAAACGGACGGTCCGCGAACGAAGCAAGAACCACGAGCTGGTGACGGACGCCCTTATAGAAATCGCCGCCACAATGGAATGGCGCATACTGGCCACGACGAAGCGCTGACGGCTGACGCGGTGTCCCCCGCCGGCACCCTTGCCGTGAAATATCCTCTGCTGCTGCCGTCAGCATGACAAGCAGCAGCAGAATCAACGCGGTAGCAAACTTTCCACTATTCACTATTCACTATTTCGGGCACCAGGGTTTGAGTGTCTTGAAGAAGTCATTGCCCTTGTCATCGACGAGGATGAATGCGGGGAAGTCTTCGACGTCGATCTTCCAGACAGCCTCCATACCGAGTTCAGGATATTCGACGCACTCGATGCGCTTGATGCTGCTCTGAGAGAGAACGGCTGCCACACCGCCGATGCTGCCCAGATAGAAACCACCATATTTCTTACAAGCCTCGGTGACAACGTCGCTACGGTTGCCCTTTGCTATCATCACGAGTGAAGCGCCCAGTGACTGGAACTCATCCACATAGGGATCCATACGGTTGGCCGTGGTGGGACCCATCGAACCACAAGGATAGCCCTCCGGCGTCTTGGCCGGTCCGGCATAGAGCACGGGATATTGCTTGAAGTAGTCGGGCAATCCCTCGCCGGCATCGAGACGAGCCTTCAGCTTGGCGTGGGCGATGTCGCGGGCCACGATGATGGTGCCCTTCAGGTTGACACGGGTAGAGACGGGATACTTCGACAGTTGCTTGCGAACGGCATCGATACCCTCATTCAAGTCGATGGTGATGGTGTTGGCACCCTCACCGGCCTTGGCATACTCGGCGGGAATCAGCTCTGAGGGGTTCGAGTCCATCTTCTCGAGCCAGATACCGTCGGCATTGATCTTCGCCTTGATATTACGGTCGGCAGAGCAGCTGACACCCATACCGATGGGACAGCTGGCACCATGACGCGGCAGACGGATGACACGGATATCGTGAGCCAGATACTTGCCACCGAACTGGGCACCAAGACCAATCTTGTGAGCCTCTTTGAGGAGCTTCTCCTCGAGGTCGATGTCGCGGAAGGCACGACCGGTCTCATCGCCTGTCGTAGGCAGACCGTCGTAGAACTTGATGGAAGCCAGCTTCACGGTGAGCAGGTTCTTCTCAGCAGAGGTACCACCAATGACAAAGGCAATGTGATACGGCGGACAAGCAGCTGTACCCAGCGACTTCATCTTCTCTACGAGGAAGGGAATCAGCGTACCCTCGTTCTGGATAGTAGCCTTGGTCATCGGATAGAAGTAGGTCTTGTTGGCAGAACCACCGCCCTTGGCGACCATCACAAACTTATACTCAGCACCCTCGGTGGCCTCGATGTCAATCTGTGCAGGCAGGTTGCAACGGGTGTTCACCTCGTCGTACATGTTCAGCGGCGCATTCTGCGAATAACGCAGGTTGTCCTGGGTGAAAGTGTTGAACACACCCAACGACAGGGCCTCTTCATCCTCGAAGCCTGTCCAGATCTGCTGACCCTTCTCACCATGGATGATGGCGGTGCCCGTGTCCTGACAGAAAGGCAGGATGCCACGTGCTGCCACCTCGGCATTACGCAGGAACTGCAGGGCTACATACTTATCGTTCTCTGAAGCCTCGGGGTCAGAGAGGATCTTTGCCACCTGGAGGTTATGCTCACGGCGCAGCATGAATTCCACATCGTGGAACGCCTGCTGGGCGAGCAGCGTCAGCGCCTCTTTCGAGACCTTCACAATCTGCTTTCCTTCAAACTCGGCGGTTGTCACGCCTTCCTTACTCAACAAGCGGTACTCCGTCTTGTCTTCGCCCACCTGAAACATCGGGGCATACTTAAATTCAACTGTCTTAGCCATAATATTTTGTTTTAAATAAAGTATTCTTAATATCCAAAGACCTCCTCTGTTTTCAGCCTTCTGATCGGTCCGATCTGGCCTAAAGCCTTCATATCAAGCTCCTTCTCATCACCGAGGATGATGTAGCGATAAGGCTTGTTGGCGATTCGCTGTCTGGCAAAATCCACCACATCCTGAAGCGTGAGTTGTGGCAGCTGCTCGTAGATCTTGGCATTCAGATCATAGTCGATGCCCAGTTTCTGGGCTGCGATATAATCCCAGATGATGCCCATCTTTGTGGTGCGGTTGCTGGCCAGCTGCTTGGTGAGCGCCTCCTTGGCTATCTTGAATGCGGCCTCGCTGGCAGGCATCTGGTTCATGATCTCATTGAAGTGGTTCACGGCATCCATCATCTTATCGTTCTGGGTAATGATATGTGTGAAGAACGACTCCTTGCGCCCCTTTACCGCTGGGCGGTTGTAGAAGGCGTAGGCATTATAAGCCAGTCCGCGGGTCTCACGCATTTCCTGGAACACGATGCCATTCATGCCGCCTCCGAAGTACTCATTAAACAGCGCCCGGACAGCCGACTCGTCAGGATTCCAGTCGCGACCTTCATTATGGTACATCCGCATGTAGATGTTCTTGGCCTCGTATGGGGCAATCCAGATCTCGTTTTCGATAGCCAGCTGATCCAGATAAGGTTTGTTGTCAAGTGCCGGTTGCAGATCCTTTGCAAACAGGCTGCTTACTGATTCAGACACCTTATCCATATCCAGCGGACCATAGTAGAGCACCTTGTGCTGATAGGTGGCCAGACTTTTCAGCAGATCGACGAACACCTGCGGATCGGCCTCGTTGAGCTCCTGCGCGGTCATCATGTCACGGTAGGCGTTATGCTCGCCCTGGGCACCATATCTGTAAAGGTATTCGAAGTAGTTACGCTGATTCTTCTTGGCATCGCTTCTGTTCTTCAGGATCACGTTCACCAGCTCGCGATAGGCATCCTTATCCACCTTGGCATTCTGCAGCACATCCTGCATCAAGGCGATGGCAGGCTCCATATTCTCACTGAGGCCATAGAGACTCACACTGATATTCTCGGCCCCTACGCTCACGCTGCAGTCGCAAGCCAGCTCGTAGAACTTCTGACGCAGATCGGCCGCAGAGAGTTTTTCGGTGCCCAGATACCTGAAGTATTGGGATGCCACATCGAAACGGCGATCGGCACTCTGACCGAAATCGTATTGGAACACCAGTTCAAACAGTCCGTTGACAGTGTTCTTAACATAATAGAGAGGCTGATCGCTGGCGGACTTGCCGATGGTCAGGTCTTTCTGATAGTCCACAAACCGGGGCTGGATCGGCTCCACCTTCGACTCCTGTATTTCCTTGACAAAGTCGCTGATCTGGTCGCGATTGGCCTGAATGGGTGTGATAGCAGGCTTGTCGATCTTCTTCTGAGTGGTGTCGACGCCCTGCTTCTTGAATACCGTGACATAGCCTTCGGTAAAGAAGCGGTTGGCAAAGTCTGTCAGTTCCTGCTTGGTGATCTTCGAGATACGGTCTATACGGCCCACTTCCTGCTGCCAGTCGGTTTCGTTGATAAAGGCTTCCACAAACATGTCTGCCCTGCCCTCGTTGCTTTCCATCAGCTCGAAATGGTTGCGCTTCATATTGTTGATGATGCTCGGCAGCAGGTTGTCGGGGAAGTCGCCCTTCTTCAGTTTGTCAATCTCGGCAAGCATCAGGCTTCTTACCTCTTCAAGCGTCTGTCCCTCCTTGGGCACACCCATCAGGATGAATCCGCCGTGATCGTGCAACAGCTCCGGGGTTGCATAGGCGCGCTGCACCTTCATGGTCTGGTTGAGATCGAGGTCGAAGAGTCCTGCCTTGCCATTACTCAGCACATTCTCCATCAGCGCCAGGGTATCGGCCTGCAGCGTGTTGGCCTGCAGGGCACGCCATCCTACCCATACCTGCTCAGCCTCCTGACCGATCACGGTCGAATCCTTTGGCGCGTTCAGTTCAGGCAGCGGGTCGAACACGGGCTGACTCACGTCGTCGCCCGGTTTCCATTCAGCAAAGTATTTCTCGATGATGGCCATTGTCTTGTCCGGATCCAAATCACCACTCATACAGATGGCCACATTGTTAGGCACATACCACTTCTTGAAATAGTTTTTGATATTCGTGATCGACGGGTTTTTCAGGTGCTCCTGTGTACCGATAGTGGTCTGCGTGCCGTAGGGATGGTTGGGGAAGAGCATCTTGCACATGGTGTAGTAGAGCTTTCGCTGGTCGCTGGTCAGTCCGATGTTGTATTCCTCATACACGGCCTCCAGCTCTGTGTGGAAGCCTCGGATGACCATGTTCTGGAAGCGGTCGCTCTGGATTCGGGCCCAGTTTTCCACCTCGTTGGCAGGGATGTCCTCCGTATAGCAGGTCACATCGTTCGAGGTGTAGGCGTTTGTTCCCTCGGCACCGATGGCAGCCATCAGTTTGTCGTACTCATTGGGAATGAAATACTGTGCCGCCACCTGCGACAAGGAGTCGATTTCGTGGTAAGCCTGCTTACGGGCCTCCGGGTCAGTCAGTTTGCGATAGGCCTCATAGCGTTTCTCTATCTCATCCAGCAGCGGTGCCTCGGCCTCAGGGTTATTGGTACCGAACTTGTCTGTTCCCTTAAACATGAGGTGTTCCAGATAGTGGGCTAGACCCGTGGTCTCAGCAGGATCGTTCTTAGAACCCGTCCGCACGGCGATATACGTCTGAATACGCGGTTCTTCCTTGTTCACACTCAGATATACCTTCAGACCGTTCTTCAGCGTATAGATCCGCGTCTGCGCCAGATCGCCGTCGACAGTCTCATACTTGTACTTACTGCATGATGTCATGCCAAGTACCACCAGTCCCAAAACCAACAATAACTTTTTCATATCCCTATTCACTTTTCACTATTCACTATTCACTATTTTCAGTTTTCGTAATCAATCTCATGGTCGAGCTTCTCCAGGAAGTCGTCGAACACCTCGCGCTCAACATCGCCCATAGCAAACTCCTTCTCGGCATCCTTACGGATCTCTGCAATCCAGGCACGACGGGCCTTGACATAGTCGTCATGGATGCGCTCACAGGCAGCAGCATCGAGCTCATCGAGTTTGTAGTAGTCGAGGATCATCTGGTAACTCCAAGCCCAACGGTAGTCGCTGTAATGGTTGTTGATATCCGCAAAGCGGTCGAGCACCTGCTGGATATTGTCAACAGCACCGCTCTTGATGTCGTTGATCAGGCGCTGTTCCTCACTCTCAGGCAACAACAGTCCGCTCAGGTCTACCCATCGGCCCTGTCCCACACTGCTCACAGGCTGTCCGATATAGCCTTCCTTCTGGGCACGCTTCAGCACTGCACCCATATAGATGCGCAAGGCAATGTCATAATACTTCAGACCTTTTGTCAATGAAGAGCAGGCGATCACATATTCATGGAAGTTATATCGCGACACATTGTCACCAGAAGCCTGACGCAGATCCTTGAGTATCTGAATACCCTGCATGATCTCACCCACGGTAAAGGGCGAGAGCCAGTCGAAATTGATGATACTCTTCCTCGACAGCTTCGAGCGCTTGTCACGCTTCGGCCATTTCTTGATATCACGATACAGGCCCACCGTTGTGATGTTACGGCCAGGCACCAGCACCATCTCGTCGCCGTAGGCTATCAGATAGGAGAAAGGCAGGTTGCGGGTGTCGGGATGGTGCATCAGCTTACCAAAGCACACACTGAAAGCACCTATCGTGGCAGGCATCAGGATATAAGCGCCGGAGGCAGTCTTGGTACCACGCTCCAGCGTACCCCAGTGCAGAGGCCCCATCTTATACGCATGGTTCGAGAAGTTCGTGTTTGAACCGGCATTATAGAACGAGAACTCACCACCAATCAGCAATGAACACTTATGGTGTGAGGCAGAGAACGGTCCGCAGAACGCGGCACAAGCCTCACCATTGGCCATATATGAATTAGCGAAGAACAGACTGGCCTCAGCGGTAAAGCCATTGGTAATCTGACAAGCCTCACCCACGAAACAATCCTGCATCTTCACTGAGTTGTTGATTGAACAGCCGTCGCAGATAATCGAATTCTCACAGATCACACCCGTGCCGATAAATACCGGCGCATCCGTCGAACTCATCACCGTACACTCGGACAGACGGGCAGCCCCGCTGATCTCGCAGTCGCCTTTGATAATGGTGTTGGTAATATCCTTGGCGTTGATGATCTTCACATTATTGCCGATATAGCCCCGGTCAGGCCGGGTCACCCGAAGTTCGTCCTCAATCATCTGCTGCATGGTGTGCTTCAGTTGCTTGTCGGCATTGTATTTCACCATCAGCGAAGCCAGCTGACTGTTCAGTTCACGGAAGATAGTCACATTACCATCACCCATCTCGTTCAACACAGAGATCACCGAACCCTCGCCGTAGGTGGCGTCATCGGTGGTTTCCAACGTACAGATATTCGAGATATAACAGTCGTTACCGATCGTATAGTTGTTGATGTAATTGCCCACTTTCTCTATCAGGCAGTCATTGCCTACGGTGACATTCCTCAGCGTGGCATCGTTGATGCCCGAGTGTTTCAGGAACCCCTTTGTCACCTCTACCATCTTATGGAAAGCTCCTAGCCGTATGTCGCCATAAAACACCACACGATGGAAGTTATAAGGTTTAAAATCCTCTGCCACCAATACACGCTGCCAGTCCTCAGCCCAGCAGACATTATTCTCCAATACATCAATCTCAGTCTGTGTTAAGTTTCTGTAATTACTCATAGTCATTATATAAAAAATCGTTATACGGATATTTCTGTACGTGCAGCTCGCGCACCCGTTTATAGAGTGTTTCGCGCAACTCGTCAATATTCTCTTTCTCCCGGGCAGAAATGAACAAACACTCCAGGTATCCCCTTTCCCCTCCTGAGTAGGAGGGGTGCCCGTAGGGCGGGGTGGTCTGATCCGCCACCATCTTCCCCATCCACGTCTTTTTGAGGTCTTCCAGCGTTATGTTCTCCCTCGTCTCAGGTGTCAGGTCGTCTGCTTCTTTCTCCACCCAGGTATAGGCATCTATCTTATTGAACACAAGCATGGCAGGCTTGTCAGCACATCCCAGATCCTTAAGCGTCTCTTCCACCACGCGGATCTGCTCCTCAAAGTCGGGGTGCGAGATATCCACCACATGCACCAGCAGATCGGCCTCTCTCACCTCGTCGAGGGTACTTTTGAAGCTTTCTACCAGGTCGGAGGGCAGCTTACGGATAAACCCTACGGTATCCGCCAACAGGAAGGGCAGGTTGTCGATGGTCATCTTTCTGACGGTCGTATCGAGGGTGGCGAACAGTTTGTTCTCTGCAAACACCTCACTCTTGGCCAACAGATTCATCATCGTCGATTTACCCACGTTGGTATAGCCTACTAGCGCCACACGGATCAGTCGACCGCGATTCTTCCGCTGCGTCGTCTTCTGCTTGTCAATCTCAGCCAGACGTTGTTTCAGCAGGGTGATGCGCTGCAGAATGATACGACGGTCCATCTCCAACTGCGTCTCACCAGGACCACGAAGTCCCACAGAACCCTTTCCGCCGCCGGAACCAGAGCCACCACCCTGACGCTCTAAGTGCGTCCAGAGCCGTTGCAGTCTGGGCAGCATATAACGGTGCTGCGCCAACTCCACCTGAGCCTTGGCTTCTGCCGTCTGAGCACGCATGGCGAAGATATCTAATATAAGTGACGTGCGATCGAGAATCTTTACTTGCAGTTCCTTCTCGATGTTACGCATCTGTTTGGCAGAGAGTTCATCATCGAAAATCACCATTCCTACAGGCTGTGGGGCATTGGTTTCATCCAAAAGTCCCTCAGCAAAGAGAGATGCATCCTGAGCATCAAGCCAATCATCATAGGCATCCTGACATTGCTTAATGTATTGTCTGATTTCCTGTAGCTTTCCACTGCCCACATACGTTGTCTGACTCGGCCCACCCACTTTCTGGGTAAACCGTTTCACAGTGACAGCCCCGGCCGTATCTGCCAGGAACTCCAGTTCGTCGAGATATTCTTTAGTCTTGGCTTCGTCCTGTTCCTTAGTGATGAGTCCTACCAACACCGCAGTCTCAGCCTTTGCTTCTGATATTACAAATTCCTTCATATTTGCTTGCAAAGATACGAATAAGTAAGCACCTCTGAAAAAAATCCGTGTTAATCCGTGTTAATACGTACATAAAAAAAATTTTTCGTTGTATATTTGCAGCAAAATTTTACGAACCAAATCAAAAACAATTATGAGAGTAATTATTCAATCAGACTACCAGAAGTTGTCTCAGTGGGCTGCTGAGCATGTGATTAAGCGTATCAATGAGTTCAATCCGACACCAGATCATAAGTTCGTTCTCGGATTGCCAACAGGTTCTTCACCCGTAGGTATGTACAATTACTTAGTAGCGGCTTGTCGCGAAGGTCGCGTGTCGTTCAAAAATGTGCTGACCTTCAACATGGATGAGTATGTCGGCCTGCCCGAGACCCATCCTGAGAGCTATCATGCTTTCATGGCCCGTAACCTGTTCGACCACATTGACTGTCCGAAGGAGAACATCCACATTCTGAATGGTAACGCTCCTGACCTGGTTGCCGAATGCGCCCACTATGAGGAGATGATCCAGGAGGCTGGTGGTATAGACCTGTTCATTGGAGGCATCGGCCCTGATGGTCATATCGCCTTCAACGAACCCGGCTCTTCATTGAGTTCAAAGACCCGTATGAAGACCCTCACCACCGATACCCGTATTGCCAACAGCCGTTTCTTCGGTGGCAATCCTGAGAATGTACCTGCCCATGCCCTGACAGTAGGCGTAGGTACGGTGATGGCTGCTCGCGAGGTGATGATTCTGGTAAACGGCCACGCTAAGGCCCGTGCCCTTCAGGCTGCCATCGAGGGAGCTGTGAACCACATGTGGACCATCAGCGCCCTGCAGATGCATGAGCATGGCATCATTGTCAGCGACGAGGATGCTGCAGATGAGCTGAAGGTAAGCACCTATAAGTACTTCAAAGATATAGAGAGCGAAAACTTGTTATAGTGAATAGTGAAAAGTGAATAGTGAATAGTGAAATGAGAAAACTGTTCTTATCAATTTTACTGACGTCATCAGTCCTGGCTTGGGCTGATGACGTTATTGTTTCTTCACCCAACAACAAGCTGCAGGTGACTGTCAGTGATGCAGGGGGACGACTACACTATACCGCCACGCTCGACGGACAACAAATGCTGCTACCCTCCGCCTTAGGCCTCAAGACCTCTATCGGCGACATGACCCGCGACATATCAATTGTCAATTCTCAATTATCCATTATCAATTCTTCATACCAGATGCGGGGCACCAAGGCTTCTGCAGCTTCATATCAGGCCAACTGCCTGCTGATGGATATCCAGAATAAGGATGGCATGAAGATGAGCATCACTTTTCAGGTGAGCGATAACGACATTGCCTTCCGCTATGCGCTGCCCCGACAGAATGTAGGTCGCAAGGAGATGAAACGTACAAGAATCATGAGTGAACTGAGCAGTTTCAATTTCCCTGACGGGACCACCACCTTTATCTCGCCGCAGATTGGGCCTGAGACCGGCTGGGAACAGACCAAACCCAGCTATGAGGAAGGTTACTCTGCTGATGCCCCGATGGCAACGCCTTCACAATATGGACATGGGTATATCTTCCCCGCCCTCTTCCATCTGCCCTCCGGATGGGCCTTGGTCGCCGAGACTGGCGTCGGAAGTAATTACTGTGGATCTCACCTGTCAGATTATCAGGCAGGCACGGGTTATACCGTAGCCTATCCTGACCGAGGTGAGAACAATGGCTTCGGCTCTGACTTCGCTGCCATTCCCCTGCCGGGAGAGACACCCTGGCGCACCATCACCCTGGGCAGCTCGCTGAAACCCATTGTCGAGACTACTATCAGCTACGACCTCGTAGAACCGCTCTATGCCCCAGCCACCAACTACAAACCAGGCCGTTACACCTGGAGCTGGCTTATCTGGCAGGATAATTCCATCAACTACGACGATCAGGTGAAGTTCATCGACCTCGCCGCTGCCATGGGCTTCGAGTATTGCCTTGTCGATAACTGGTGGGACACGCAGATCGGGCGTGACCGGATTCCCGAGCTCTCCAGATATGCACAGTCGAAAGGTGTCCACCTTTTATTATGGTATAATAGCAACGGCTTTGCCAACGACGCCCCTCAGGGACCCCGCGACTGTATGAACACTGCTATCGCCCGTGAACGGGAGATGAAGTGGATGCAGTCGATAGGCATCAAGGGCATCAAGGTCGACTTCTTCGGAGGCGACAAGCAGGAGGTGATGCGTCTCTATGAGGATATTCTCTCCGATGCCAACCGTTATGGCCTGCAAGTGGTATTCCACGGCTGCACCATCCCAAGAGGCTGGGAGAAGATGTATCCTAACTACGTAGCTTCAGAGGCTGTCTTGGCTTCAGAAAACGTGTTCTTCAACGAAGGTGCTGCCATCAAAGAGCCCTTCGACCTCACCCTCCATCCCTTCTGTCGCAATGCCACAGCCTCGATGGACTGGGGAGGCATCATCATGAACAAGTATCTCTCGAAAGACAACAAGAGCCGCCACTCCCGCAAGACTACGGATATATTCGAGATGGCGTCGGGCATTATCATGCAGACCTCTGTTCAGTGCGTAGCCATGCAGCCCAACAACCTTGAGGAGCTGCCACAGTTTGAGATGGACTTCCTCAAGACGCTGCCCACCACCTGGGATGAGACGCGCTACATAGACGGCTATCCCGGTAAGTATGTGGTATTGGCGCGCCGACATGGTAACGACTGGTATGTGGCAGGCCTCTCTGCCGGGAAACAGCCTTTGCCACTGACTCTCAATCTGCCGATGTTCGCGCCAGGACAGACGCTCCAGTATTATGTCGACGATAAGAAGACGAGCGAGCCCTCGCTCACCACCCTCAAGGTCGACAAGAAAGGTCAGGCGAAGGTTGTCCTGCAGCCCAATGGCGGACTGATTCTGAAACAATAATAATAAAAAACAGTATATGAAGAAGATTACATTGTTCTTACTGGCCGTGACCAGCTGCCTCAGTATGATGGCTGAGGACGGAAGCCGTCTGTGGCTCCGATACGACAAGGTACAGAAAGCACAGGTTACAGGTCCTGAGTGTCTCGCTGCCGAGGAGTTGCGCAACTACTATTCCGGCGACAAGGCCACGCTGGTCATCGATCCTACCATCGCCAACGACGAAGGCTATCGCATCAGCGGCAGCACCGTCAGCGCCAAGACGGAGTTAGGATTGCTCTATGGCGCATACGCCCTCTTGCGTGGCGAACAGGGTGCCTCCGCCCCCTATTACAAACTTCGCATCCTGAACCACTGGGACAATCTTGACAGCAGCATCGAACGTGGTTATGCCGGACTCAGCATCTTCTGGGCACTGGAAGATCCGAAAACCCGCAGAAACAGCGACCTATGGAAACCCAAGCCCATCAACGCCGAGCTCATCAAGGAATATGCCCGTGCCAATGCCTCCATCGGCATCAACGGCACCGTGCTCAACAATGTGAATGCCTCGCCGAAGATGCTCTCCGCCCTGTATCTTAACAAGGTTAAGGAGATTGCCGACATCCTGCGCCCCTATGGCATCAAGGTCTATCTGTCAGTGAACTTCGCCTCACCGATGTCGATTCCCGCCAAAGGTTTCAACGGTGGCAAGCCTGTGAAGACAGCAGATCCACTGAATCCACAGGTGAAGGCTTGGTGGAAGGCCAAGGCCAAGGAGATTTATGCCTTGATTCCCGACTTCGGCGGTTTCCTGGTGAAGGCCAATTCCGAAGGTCAGCCTGGTCCCTTCGATTACAACCGTACCCATGCCGACGGTGCCAACACACTGGCTGATGCCGTAAAACCTTTCGGAGGCATCGTCATGTGGCGCTCGTTCGTGTATGGCGCTGCCCATAAGGGTGAAGATCGTGTAAAACAGGCAGTATCCGAGTTCAAGGACCTTGATGGTCTGTTCCGCGACAATGTAATCCTGCAGTCGAAGAACGGTCCCCTCGACTTCCAGCCCCGTGAGCCATACGCCCCCATCTTCGACACGATGAAGAAGACCAAGCAGATGGCTGAGTTGCAGATCACTCAGGAATATCTCGGACAGTCGCGCCATCTGGTCTATCTGGCCCCGATGTGGCGTGAGTTCTTCGGCTTCGTGGAGCCCTCACGACTCGTAGGCATCGCCGGTGTCTCAAACATCGGTCTCGACAAGAACTGGTGCGGCCATCATTTCTCACAGGCCAACTGGTATGCCTTCGGCCGACTGGCCTGGAACCCGGAGCTTACATCAGAGGCTATTGCCGAAGAGTGGCTGAAGCAGACGTTTAATTTAGGGAGCGCGGTAACAAATTCTTCACTTCTCAACATGATGTTGAGATCCCGTGAGGCCTGTGTCGACTACATGATGCCCATCGGCCTGCATCACATCTTCGCCTTCGATCAGCACTATGGACCTGAGCCCAATGGTTTCATCGCCCGCTACCCCATCGAATGGTGCCCTGTCTACTACCACAAGGCCAACAACGACTCGATTGGTTTCGACCGTACCCACACGGGATCCAATGCCACCGCCCAATACCGCGAACCTTATTGTACGCTCTACGATGACATCAACACTTGTCCGGAGCGCTACCTATTGTGGTTCCATCGCGTGCCCTGGACCTATCGTCTGAAGAGCGGCCGCACCGTCTATGAGGAGATGCAGTACCGCTATGGCCGTGGTGTGAAGGAAGTGGAGGATTTCATCCGTATCTGGAACGAGGCCAAGTCCTTCATCGACGAACAACGCTGGCAGGAGACCGATGCCCGCCTGCAGCATCAGTTGGAGAATGCCAAGCAATGGCAGAAGGTCTGCCTCGACTATTTCGGAAGCTTCAACAAGAAATAAAGCAAATCCCGCCAACTCGGCGGGATTTCTTTTTTATACCGTAATCTCGCCGGAGCCCAGGCACCGGTGATGGCGGTCGTCATAGATCACGCAGAACTGCCCAGGTGCTACGCCGTGAATCTTCTCTTTGGAATGCACCACAAAGCTATTCTCGCCTGTCCACTCCAACGTCGCAGGATGGTATTCAGGCGTATGACGGATCTTAAATGTCACATTGGGGTCAGGAAACTTTGTGACATTTTCAT
>Ga0265300_10001368_pt1 | contig 22965 bp, 7 predicted proteins | sample AusTroGonzalo_MG_FD_193482 | JGI IMG/M metagenome (GOLD analysis project Ga0265300, IMG submission 193482) | Bovine rumen microbial communities from tropical cattle in Woodstock, Queensland, Australia - Gonzalo_03 | ecosystem: Host-associated > Mammals > Digestive system > Stomach > Rumen ...
CGTCCATTTCGACCAATCGTAGCCATTGCTCAGCGTCGCATTGATGCTCACGCTCGCTCCATACTCATACGTGCCGGCTCCAGTTACATTCGCTATGCCAGTGCCCGACGCCAAGGTCACATTGTGGCTGTCACGGCTGTAGTACAGGCTTATCACCCGAGAGCCGTCTGGCAGGATCGTCGTCCCCGTCACTGCCGTAGTTGCATCAGGCATCGTCGCACTTGTCGTCGTACCTGCAAAGCCCTTGTCATACGTGAACCCGGTTATCGTTCTCTTCAAACCCGACAGCGTCACACTTGCATCTGACGTACCCGTCAAATTGTCAACATCTCCGTTTTGCGTGTATGTCGTCGCTCCGAGATCCTTGGTGTAGTGATATACCTTGTACGCCGTGTTCGTGTTCGGGGTCCATGTTGCCGTGAACGCGATGTCACCACACGTGCCAGTCGCTATCGTGAAGTCCGTCGCCCCACTGGTGGACGAGCCCGTGCCCCACGCCGTAGGAGGCGTCGTCACTGTCCAGCCTGCGAAGCCGTAGCCCGTGCGCGTCGGGTCACTCAAGGTTATGTTGGGACTCGTCACGTTATAACTTTCCGGATGGGTCGAGCCATGGCTGCCGCCAGCAAGCTCGTAGCTGATGCTGTAGGTGACGATGTTCCACTTCGCCCAGAACTCCTTGTTGCCAGTCTCGGTGGTCAAGATAGCCGTTACGGCTTCGCCCGTGAGTCCAGCATTAGCGTACCAGCCACCGAACGTGTAGCCCGTCTTCGTTACGTTCATCGGAAGAGTGGCGCCTTCGCCATAGGTGTAGGAGGTCACGTTGCCTTCGTTGATGGTGCCATCATTGGGGTGTAGGGTCACGGAATATACATTCGCAACAAAGTTCGCCGTCAAACTTGTATTGGCGGTGACAGTGACATGGGCGGTGTCATAATTGTTCGGATCATGTACGGGGTTCCAACTGGCAAGATGATAACCCGTGTTGGGAATAGCTTTGACGGTCACCTGGGTGCCATAATTAACAGTGTAGGTGCCGTCATTGTTGTCAGTCACGCCATCGGGATTACCCAGTATTTCCACGTTGCCGTTGCCCTCAACCTCGAGGGTGAGGGTGGGCTTCTGGGCGAAGTGAGCCGTAATGGTAGTGTTCGCATTGACCGTGACATCCTTGTTAACAGGCACGTTGCTGTTCAGATCCGTCTCGTTGTTCCAGTTCTTCATATAGTGGTTAGTGGCAGGTGTGGCAGTGACCGTTACCTCAGTGCCGGGATAAACGCTGTAAACGTTGGGATTGTCGGTGGTAAGGATGTTGAAGGATACGGGATCGCTGCCGCTGCCAGTACCGGTGCCATTGTCGTTGCCATTGTAGGTGAGAGTACTTTGGGTGAGATAGTTTGCACCATCGTTCTTGTATACATACGTGGCCTCTTCATTCGGGTTTGAAGTAAGTCCCCAATACACCGTGCCGCCGATGGTCACCGTGCCGCAGGTAACTTCGCTACCACCACCTCTTCCGATGGCATCGATGGAGGAGGAGTGGATGCCCTTGGTGGCCGTCACGCTGGTTACGCCGTTAGTGATGGTGATGGCGCCACAATGGCCGTTTTGTCCAGTACCGATGCCGGCACCAGAACCACATCCCGAGGCATTGACAGTGCCTCCGTTAATGGTAATATCGCCACAAGTGCTACTTAATCCAGTACCGATGCCGGCAGTGGACGAACCACTTCCGCTAATCACGTTGATAGAGCCCCCGCTGATGGTAATATCGCCGCAAGAACCAGAATAGCTGGCTCCAATACCAGCAGCGCCCCCGCCGCACGTGGCGTTGATGGTGCCGTTCAAAATAGTGATGTTTCCGCAAGAACTGTTCCATTCTGAGCCAATACTTGTAGCACTTCCATTACTGCTGGCATCGAGCCTGCCCGTACCCTTGATGGTGAGTGTTTTTCCTGTGGGACCCACCTCAATACCAGGCCAGTGGTTATGGAATCCCTTTACAATGTTTGTAGAACCATCAGCCAACACTATGGTGGCATCGCCCAGACAGGTGATGCCCGCCCAATAGTTATAGTTCGGGGAGGTTCCTTCTACACCACTAATGTTCATACCCGCCAAGGTTACCGTAGCGCCGTCGGCGACGGAAATCTTCACAGGGTAGTTCGCCACATCAAGTGTACCGGTGAGGATGTCGCCATCCTGCGCCGTGTAGTTGGCCGTCAGTGTCGAAAGGTCGATCAACCGCTGAGCACCCTCAACTGTCACCGTACCGTCGCCATCAGCCACTAAGGTGAGGGTGGGATTTTCGGCAAAATAAGCCGTGTAAGTCGTATTCTCGGTGAGGGTCACTATGCGCGGATTGTCGGTGTTGTTGTCATTCCAGTGGTCGAAGTGGTAGCCAGGTTTCGGAGTGGCACTGATCGTGTATTCGCGGAAATGTTTGGCATTGTCGGTGCCGCCGCTCACATTTCCCATCGTTTCGTTGGCCGAGAGCACGGTCAACACATAGACGTTGGTGTCAAAACTAGCCGTATGGGATGCTGCCACAGTGGTGGTGCATGGGTTGGCGGTCACATTGCCGTTCCAGTTGGAGAAGTGGTAGCCAGTGACAGGCGTTGCAGTTACGGTGGTGGTGCTTCCGCCCAAGGCGGTAGCCACAACGCTGGTACCCGGTGTTGTGGTCTGTGGATTTCCATTGCCGTCGGTGTAGGCAATCTGCACCGTGCCGCGCTCGCTCTGGCCCTCAGCCACGGATGCGCTCACCACATAGTCGTTGATGCCGAAGATAGCCTTAGCGGTGGTGTCGCCCGTCACAGTGAAGGTAAGAGATGAATTGGCGGGGAATTTGTTGTCGGGACTCGTCACCGAATAGTTGCTGTAAGAGGCGGTGGCGAGCGTATGGTGCAGCTCGTCCTCCCAGCCGCTGACGAAATGCAGGGAGTTGGCTGTGGCGTTGACGGTTACCTCGGTATTAGGATAGACCTTGTAGGTGCTGCTACCGTTATCAATTATGCGACCTGATATGGGAGTTAATGCTACGCTGCCCCAGTTGCTGTTGTTCACGCCGAGCGTCAGCGTGTAGGGATTATCGACAGTGAGCGTGTAATAGACCGAGTCGTAGTAATTTTCATCGTTATAGACAGCGTAGATGACCGTTTCGCCGACAGTCACGAAGCTCACATCACCCGTTGCTTCATCAATGGTGGCCACGGTTGGATTGGAGGAACCGTAGTGCCCGTGTGCGGCGAACTGTCCAGCGATGTCGCTGTTCATGAAATACAGTTCGGGAAACGTGACGGCATTCTCGAACCCGAGGTAGCCGCTCACGCTGCTCACCACATCCTCACCAATCTTCCACGCCAACCCTATTTCCTGCTTCCATGTAGTCCGCAGCGTTCGGTTGCCGGCGGGCATGGTGAATTTCCAGGTGCCGTTAGACTGCTGTGACGGTCCATCGGATAACGTCTGTGCCCACGCGCCCGTGGCACCGAGAACCATCATCGTGAAAACCAGAATCTGTTTTGCTATATTTTTCATGATATATTGAGTTTCTTGTTTGTTAACGTTTAATCTCATCTCAAAATAAGGACTATTGTTCTGTCACTGTCCAGCCAGAGGGGATGCCGCTGGCGTCACCTGTTGGCCAATACTGACCACTAGTACCACTACCAGTTGGGGTGGATGCGTTTTTTGTAAACGTGCCCGAAGAGGCCACGTTATACAACCAGTTGGATGTGCTATTATTGCTCGAATTGATTTCGGAAGTGGCAAAGCAGGTCACGCTATTTAGGTGGGTGCAGCCATGGAACATATCCTCGTAGCAGGACATGGTGAGCGTCGGGGCGGGCAAGGTGGGTGCTGTTGTCAAACTCGTGCAGCCATAGAACATTTTTTCGTAACAGTGAACGCTGAGTGTTGTGGCGGGTAATTCGGGTGCAGTGGTCAAACCTGTGCAACCATAAAACATTTCCTTGTAGCAATAGGCTCCAAATTCTGTGGCGGGCAGTTCGGGGGCAATGGTCAAACTTGTGCAGCCATAGAACATTCCATTATAGCAGCTATTGGGTAAGATCGTGGCGGGCAGTTCGGGAGCAGTGGTCAAATGGGTGCAGCCACGGAACATCTCACAATAGGTGTCAATGTTGGGTGAGGAAGAAATGTTTGTGGCGGGCAGCACCAACGTTTTGGAGGGATGATTATAAAGGTTCGAGTTATTATAAAACAGTCGACAGAAATTGTTATAACCACCCTCTAGCGTTATGTTTGTAGCGAAACTACTCGCATCGATAAGGCTCATGATGTTGCCATAGACATAGCAGGGACTGGTAAAAGCAAACTTGCTGTAGTAGCCTTCACTTGTACTCGTGGCATAGCTGACGTTGTTGCCACGGAAAGAGACCTTGTCGCCAACGTTGGTGAGGGTAATGCCTGTTCCCGATGCGTATTCCGTCCATGCGCCGCCGTTTAGGCTGTATTCAACAGGATTAGTCCAAGTAACATTACTACCTTTCGTAAATGTTACTGTGGCGGGAGCAATTTTAGCCTCAATGGTGAGAGGTATCTGCAGCGGTGTTGCAGGAGTCACCGTCAGCGTATAGCTGGCCGTGTTCGTGGCGTAGTTAAAGAACGGGCTGTTGGCCACCGTGGCGGTGATGGTGCAGCTGCCGGTATTGCCATTCAAGGTCACCTCGCCGGTGTTGGCATTCACTGTGCAGATATTATTATTGTCATCGGATTTGGCGTAGGTCACCGTTCCGTCACCCACCATCGTCAGCGGATTGGTGAAGGCCGCGTCTGCCGTCGTCTTGTTCACCTCAGTCGTGGCATAGCTGAGGGAGCCAGAACCAGTGATGTTCTTCACCAAGCGGACAGATCTACCCATGTATCTCATGCTCGATGAGTTGGTGGAGAGATTCCACTCATTAGTAGTGGAACCAAAACCGATACCGTATGCACTGCCATCTCCGGCTAAAGTACTCGACCAGTAAAAAGCAGAGCCCTTGTTGCTGTTATCGTAATTGTAGTAGAATTTTACTGTATTACCCTCACGCTGACCTGCCATCGGAAGGAACACGGCTCCGGCCTTCTCCATTTTGGCCCAATCGCTTGTAGAGTAATTCGTTGTAATATTAGTCCATGAAACGTAATATTGATTGATGTTGGCAATTGGGGTTACACCATCGGGATGCGTATAAATGTCTGGAAAGATAATCAAACCACAGACACCATCGACTTTGATATGCGAGAAACGGGCATTTGCTACGCCATTGACGGTAGATGATGTTCGGCAGTTGGTGCCCGGAACATTATTGCCTGCGGGGCTGTTGCCAAGCAGCCACCTCCATTCACCGTTATCGTTGCCTGTGAGGGTACGCCAACCTGTGCCGATACGACTGCCCCAATCGACAAAGTCGCCCGTATAAGCACTGCTTTTGCTATTGTGAATTCCATATTCCGTTGCGGCGGTACTCCATCCGAAGAGGTCAACCGTGCCATTGGTGGAAACCGTGCCATTGCCGATGATGCTATTGTTGGCGGCGTTGTTGCCGATAAAAACGTACTGGTGATTGGCAAACGACCACTTCCAGTTAGTACCGAGATCGGAAGTCGAGGCCTGCAGGTTACCCATCGAGAAGTTCACCTTCCCTCCGTTAGCGTTGACGGTGAACTCGCCAGGAAGGGCACCTTCATTAACCACCGTCCAGCCGACGGGGATGCCGTTAACATTGTTACTGTTGTATGGCCCAGTTGGCCAGGTGGTCATCGATGCCGCCTTGTTGAACGTGCCTGTGGCGGCAACGCCGGAGAGCCAGTTGCTTGTGCAATTCGATGCGGAAATGTCGGTGGCGAGGCAAGTCACGCTATTCAGATTAGAACAGCCATAAAACATCGAGGAATAACAAGAACTGGCTAATGTCGTTGCAGGAAGTGCTGGTGCGCTTGATAAGCTAGTACAGTTCTGAAACATTTGCCTATAGCAGGAACTAGCTAATGTCGTGGCGGGTAGCGCAGGCGCGCTAGTGAGGTTAGAACAGCTCTGAAACATACCTTGATAGCAGCTTTGGGCTAATGTCGTGGCGGGCAGCGCAGGTGCGCTAGTGAGGTTAGAACAGCCCTGAAACATATAAGCATAGCAGCTATGGGCTAATGTCGTGGCGGGCAGCGCTGGTGCACTGGTTAAGCTAGAACAATAATAAAACATGTTATAATAGCAGCTTTGGGCTAATGTCGTGGCGGGCAGCGCTGGTGCACTGGTTAAGCTAGAACAACCATAAAACATTTGATAACAGCAGTCTTCGGCTAATGTGGTGGCGAGCAGCGCTGGTGCACTGGTTAAGTTAGAACAATTATAAAACATACGACCATAGCAGCGGTAGGCTAATGTCGTGGCAGGCAGTACCAGTGTTTTGCTTGGATGATTATAAATCTTATCGTTGCCGGTGAACAAGTTACAGAATGCAAACGAGTTGTCGCTGGTCAATACCGTCATAGTGGGGTAGTCGTCAGCATCAATCAAGCTCATGATGTTGCCGTAAACAGAGCAGTTTTTGGTGCAAGAAAAATTGCTGTGTTCAGTTCCATTATCACTCATACTTATGGCATACTTGGCGTTATTGCCTCGGAAGGAGACTTTGTCGCCAACGTTGGTGAGGGTAATGCCTGTTCCTGATGCGTATGTCGTCCATGCGCCGCCGTTTAGGCTGTATTCAACGGTATTGGTCCAAGTAACATAAGAACCTTTCGTAAACCTTACCACCGCGCCAGCCGTCATTGCCTCGAAGGTAAGGGGCGTGGCGAGAGGATCGTAGTAATCATCCACCGTCCAGCCTTGAGGGATGCCGCTGACGCTGTTAAGTGCCCAACCACCTTCTCCGACTGCAATTTCCGAGGCTTTGTTAAACGTGCCCGTGGCGGCCACGTAAGCGAGCCAGTAGTTTGTGCAATACGATGCGGAAATGTCGGTGGCAAGGCAGGTAACGCTGTTCAGGTTGGTGCAATTCTCGAACATAGACTTGTAGCAATTACTGACCAAGGTCGTGGCAGGCAAAACAGGTGCTGTTGTCAGGCTGGTGCACTCCTGGAACATGCTTGAGTAACAACTTGTAGCCAAAGTCGTGGCTGGAAGAGCAGGTGCTGTTGTCAGGCTGGTGCACCCCTGGAACATCCCTGCGTAACAATATTCCGCCAAGGTCGTGGCAGGCAATTCCGGTATTGTTTCCAGTTTGGTACAATCACGGAACATCCCTGCGTAACATATTTCCGCCAAGCTCATGGCAGGCAAAACAGGTGCTGTTGTGAGTTGGGTACAACCCCAGAACATACCTCTGTAACAACTAGGGGCTAAAGTCGTGGCAGGTAGTGATAGCGGTTTGGATCCATGATTATAAATCTTGTTATTGTTATAAAACAGCAAACAAAAAGTATAACCATTAGTCAATATCGTAGTGTTGGCGAAATTGTCCTTATTTACGAGACTCATAATGTTGCCGTATATGTAGCAGTCGGCGGAACAAGAGAAGTTGCTATATCTATCGTGGTAATAGTATAATGCGTCTGTGGCATACGTGGCGTTGTTGCCCCGGAAGGAGACCTTGTCGCCAACGCTGGTGAGAGTAACAGGCTCATCATAGGTCTTCCATGTAGTGCCGTCGGTGCTGTATTCTATTGAAAGATTGTTTATGGTAGTTGCCGCCGTGAACGTCACCGTGGCATTGGCCTTCTTCGCCTCGAAGGTGAGGGGCGTGACAAGCATGACATCCGTAGGTGTCCAGCCATAAGGGATACCGCTAGGATTGTCAATTAACCAGCTTGTCATTGAGGAAGGTTTGATGAAGGTGCCCGTCCCGGCCACGCCGTCAAGCCAATCCGTTGTGCAACCCGTTGCGGAAATATCCGTGGCTAGGCAGGTGACTTTGTTCAGATGTGTGCAGTTCTTAAACATGTTATTATAGCAATTGTTTTCCAGCATCGTGGCGGGCAACTCGGGAGCAGTTGTCAAGTTGCTGCATCCTATGAACATATAGCTGTAGCAATTTGAGGCTAGGGTGGTGGCTGGAAGAGCAGTTGCTGTGGTTAGATATGTGCAGCCTTGAAACATATTCTTGTAACAGCTAGTAGCTAGTGTTTTAGCTGGCAATTCGGGAGTGGCGATGATATTGGTGAATGCAAACATCTGGTAATAACAAGAAGGGGCTAGCGTTTTGGCTGGCAGTTCGGGGGCCGTTGTAATCCCGTGACAATACATAAACATCCCGAAATAACAATGATCGGTTAATGTGGTGGCTGGCAAAACGGGTGCATTTGTCAGGTTAGAACACTGATAAAACATGTTATCGTAACAATACGCTGATAACGTTGTGGCAGGGAGTATTAGCTCCTTGGAGGCGTGAGAATAAATATTATTGTTGGAAAAGAAAAGTTTGCAGAACGCATAGGCGCCTTCCAACGTCTTGTTGGTTGCGTAATCGTTCGTGTCACTATTGATAAGGCTCATGATGTTGCCGTAGACATAACATTGATTGGTGCAGGAAAACCTGCTATAGCTGTCGTTATTGTAACTGGTTGCGTAGGTTGTGTTGTCTCCGCGGAACGAAACTTTTTCACCGATGTTGAGGGTAATGGGCTCTGAGTAAGCAGTCCATTCTTCGCCATTTTTGCTATATTCAATGGATAGATCTGGCAGGGTCGATGCTTTCGTGAACGTCACCGTAGCATTGTCCACTATCGCCTCGAATGTAAGCGGAATCTCTTCCGGTGTCAACAGCTCGACATCCTTCACGCGGGGTTTGTCGGGGGTGGGAGGGGTCAGCACCACGGTGGCACCCACAGGAATGGATGCCACACCATCGGTAACAGTCACATTGTTGTTGTCGGCCCTCACCGACCAACCAGTAGGGATATCATCTAAAATATAGGAAGGGTAACTATAGGGATTTGTCGTAATACCATTCGAGACGTTACCGTTGACGGTCACTGTACCGCAGCTGCCACCTTGTCCTGCGCCGATGCTATATGAAGCTTGGGCAGAGCCTCCTCCCTTAACAGCTCTTATACCCGTAACAGTATTGGCAATGGTAATGGTGCCGCAACCGCCACTTTGTTTACCTCCTATGCCGGGTGCGGAATTACCGCCGGTGGCTGTCACCATCCCACCCGAGATGTTGATATTGCAGCTGCTACCACCACCCCCTATGCCAGGTGCGGAATTACCGCCGGTGGCTGTCACTGTGCCGCCTGTGATACTGATATTTCCGCAACTGCCGCCTTGTCCACCTCCTATGCCTGATGCGGAATTACCACCGGTGGCTATCACTATGCCGCTGGTGATACTGATATTGCCGCATGAACCACCTTGACCTCCACCAATTCCTGCACATTCGTTGCCTCCAGTAGCTGTAATGGTGCCACCTGCAATGATAATATTGCCACCGCTACCGCTTTTGTTGCCACCGATTCCAACACCGTTGCCATTGCTACTGGCTGTGAGCGAGCCGCTTCCTTGGATGGTCAGCGTACTGTTCTCAGGCACATAAATACCAGAACGATAGCTATAGAATCCTTTGACAGTGTTTTCGCCAACAAGGATGATGGTGGCATTGCCATTACAGGTGATTCCGGCCCAGTTATAGCTACTGTTGTCCACACCATTGATGGTTACATTATTTAATGTCACTGTGGCACCATTAGCGATGGAGATTTGCACATTCGCCCCGAGCGTGCCGGTCAACGTATATCCGTTATTTACGGTGATGTCGCTGGTCACCGTCGAAAGATCGATGGTGTTGTTGGTCTGCGCCCACACACCTGCCGCGCCAAGCACGATCAGCGCCAGGAACATAAAGTGTTTTACAAGAGATTTCTTGCTATGTAGATTTTTTCTTTCCATTAATATTGAATTTTGCTCGGTTTTAAAATAAAACTACACGAGAGAGTGTTCCCGTGTAGCTGTTGGTTCTTGATTTCGAAAAAGGGGCTTCTTCACGTTTGAGGAATAAACAGGTGAAGATGCCGAAGATGTCGCAAGAAACGCGGGGTGAAAGTAGCTTTTCAGATAATTTATTATTCCTAATCATCTGAAAATCAGTGTAAATATTATTTCCTCGCGTCAAAATCACTTCTCTATTTTAAAGTGCCAAAAATACATTTTTCACCCGAAAAATCACATGAAAAATATCAACGGAAGGCGGTGAAAAATGTTGATAAGTAGTTAGCAGTTAGTAGTTAGCAGTTAGTAGTTAGTAGGCTATCGCCGTATGCAGAAAGCACATTTCCGTTGGCGGAATAATTCTATGCTGCGGACATTGACACTGGCAAAAGTATCATCAGTAGCGCCACAAATATCTTAAGCAGTCTTGTGCTCATAAGGAGTATATATTGTTGTTGTTTCTTCGCATTTTCTTGTTTCTTGTTTTTATTCTGCGTCGCGCACCAGGCGCACCGAGCACCCGTTGTAGCGGTCGTTGTAGTTCGTGGGAGACATAGAGCCATAATAGAAGTACACGCGGTAGGTGTAGTTCGTAGTGATGAACGATGACGACCAGTAGTAACCGTAAGAACCAACATCACAGACCGTCGACCCACTCCGGTAGCCCGCAGCGGGCAGGAAGACACAGCCGGCGGCCTCCATCTTTGCCCAGTCATCAGCGCTGTACTTATTTGCATCCCAACTGGCATAATTAGTAGCATTAATACCCGTAGGAGCAGCTACGCCATCGGGATGGGTGTAACTGTCCGGGAAGAGAATGACGCCATGCTTGGTGCCGAAGAGATAAGCCTTTGCATAGCGAGCATTTTCGGTGCTGTTAACAGTTGATGCATTGCGGGTGTTGAAGACGTACTGCCACTCATCCGAGGTCAGCGTGCGCCAGCCGGAGCCGATGGTGGCGCCCCAGTCTACGAAATCGCCACTATAATTACTAGAAATGGTGCTGTTGAGGATACCAAAAGTAGTTGCAGCAGTACTCCAGCCGAAGAGGTCCACGGTGCCGTTGGTAGCAACCGTACCATTGCCGTTGACACTGTTATTGGCGACTGCATCGCCGATGTAGTCCCACTGGTGTGCAGCAAAGGCCCACGTCCATGTCGAACCTTTGTTGCTTGTAGTGGCCTGCAGATTGCCCTGCGAGAAGTATACCTGCTTGGTACTACTGACGCTGAACTTTCCCGAAATAGCGCCAGGTATGTAGGTGTACGGACTGGTGCTGATAGCGCCCTCTACGCCGCCAATGGTTACAGTGCCACAAGTGCTATTATTGCCAGCTCCAATACTGTTAGTCGCACCTGAGCCCTTTGTGGCGGTCACACGGGTCACAGTGCTCACAATAGTGATGTCGCCGCAAGAGGAACTATAACCACCACTACCGATGCCGGCAGCATTCCCGCCACCTGTGGCCGTAACAGTGCCGCCGCTGATGCTGATGGCACTGCAAGATGAAGTGGAACCCTTACCGCTACCGATACCTGCACCACCTTCTTCTCCTGTACCTGTAGCCATGATGTTACCACCCTTAATAACGATGTTGCCGCAGCTACTATTAGTAGCGCCACCGATACCTGCACCACCGTGAGACCCCGTAGCCGTGATGTTACCACCCTCAATAACGATGTTGCCGCAGTTAATGCTGTAGCCGCAGCCAATGCCTGAGCACCATCCGTTGCTGCTTGCGATAAGTTCGCCGGTACCTGCTGTTTCGCCCTTAATGGTCAAAGTGCTCCCTACTGGAACAAATACGCCAGGATATTCTTCATTAAACCCCTTCACGGTGTTTGTTGCCTCATCTGCCAAAATAATAGTAGCGTTGCCCAAGCAGGTAATACCTGCCCATTTGTAACTGTTGTAGCTGTGCACACCGTTGATAGTCACGCCATCAAGGGTCACTGTGGCGCCATCGGCGATAGAAATCTTAACATTGCTTCCGAGCGTACCCGTGACAGTCCAGCCGTTCGGCACTATAGTGTCGGTTGTGACCAAGGAGAGGTCAAGTATCTTATCAATCAGTTCCAGCTTGCTCACCAATGGTTTCTGCTCGTTGCTGGGGATGATCAAGAACTCAGCGCCGACGGGAATCATCACGTATCCGCTGTCTGGATGTTCATCGCCGTAGGGCGTCGGGGCGAAAGAGTCGCCTTCGCCAATCTTCACCTGCCAACTTGTCGGGATACTGTCGATACGATACTCGTCGATGGCGAAGATGGCGGTATAGGTAGCGTTTTCGGTAACGGTGATGGTACGAGGGTTGTTGCTATTGTTGTCCTGCCATTGCACGAAATGGTAGTCGGTGGCGGGGGATGCTTCTAGCTGCAGTTCAGTGTTGTTGTCGACCGCGTAGCTGCCGTTCTGGTTGTTGGTTACGCCAGTGGGCAGCGGAGTCTTTACGACCGCAGTGCCGTTACCATCCGAAGCCAATGTCAAAGTGAACGCGAGGTTGTCCGGCAAATGGGTAGTAGAAGCGTTGGTAGAGAGCCAGATGGTATTCGCCTGCGACAAGTTGTATTGGTGTTTATTCGTACGACTGATGGGTAGGAATTCATCGTTTGTACTGTCATATATCCAGTCGCGGTCGCCATCGAAGAAGATGACACCTGCGCCATCGGCATTGTCTGAATGGATGTACTTGATGTCATTCAGCGTCGCATTATACGCAATCTTGGCATCTGCTGAAGATGGAGTCCAGTTAATCGCATATACATAGACATCCGCATCGCTGTTGAAACCGCCCGTCAGATCAAATGCCTGCGTCTGAGCAGACGCCACGTTGATATTGATGTTATTGTTCGGACCGTCGTTTTCGCTCTGGTTGCCGCGAACAATCACGCTACCGGCAATAGCACCCGGGGTACCGTTACTGATAATCAGACCACCGCCCACATCGGAGTTGTGATTACCCACGGTATAGTTGTTGATAATAGTACCACCGGTCATGTGGATATAGTTCGCTCCGTCGGTATGAATACCTCCACTGTGATTGCTACTAAAGTTATATTTAATCAAACCATTATTAATCGTGGCCGATCCTTTATTCGGATTTGAACTATTATTGTCCCACCAGTCATTATGCACAGAGAGTCCACCGCCATATCTGGCAATGTTACCAATTATTGCACCGCCGTTCATCGTGAACGTTCCGTACTTGACTTCTACAGCGCCACCCTATCCAAGACGATTTCCACTGCCGCGGTCGGCATCATTGCCGATGAATGTACCGCCATTCATTATGAACGTACCGCCACTCATCAGCACACCTGCACCACCATTGTTGTAACCGCCGGTGATATAACCGCCTGTGAAGGTCTCATAACCGGATGTCAACGCGTCATTGACCATGGCCTTACCGGCACCGTTCGCTTTCGGATTGGATATGGTGAACTTATGTTCTTTCGTCGGGTCACTGTCCTTCAGTGTGAAGTTAGCACCGCTGGAGAGATTGATTACACCGCCGTTATTACCGGTTCGCGTAAGACCATAACCATTCAAGTCCAGCGTACGCGTATTGCTGATGTTGATGGTGTTGTTATATGTCACATCTGCCAGCAAGGTGAGCGTGCTGTTGGCTTCCCAAGCAGAGATGGCAGACTCCAGCGTTGCGTGATAGGAGGTTACGCTGGAAGAGGTGGTTACCGATGCCACAGGCAGAACAATCTCGCTGTTGGCTGCTGCCATGGTCAGCGTATAGGGGTTAGCAGAACCGGTAAGCATACCCTTGGTGGCCGCATAATGTTCTGCACCACTGAGGTTGAGGCTGACTGCATCGCCGTTGCCGCCATAACGTACACCGTTGAAGGTGAAACCGTTCGTGCCGTAGAAGGCTAATCCGCTGACATCATAGGTCGCAGAAGGAGTGCCTGCAGCAGCTACCGTCACGGCTGTTCCGGCGGTGACGGAATAGCATTGTTTGCCTTGTGCTCCACCCAAGAGCTGCGTGTAATAACAATTAGTGGTGGATATGTTGCTAAGATTGGAGGTGGAGGTACGTGCGAAGGTATAACTGTCCGATCCGCTGATGGTTACTTCTTGCGGAGCAAACAAGCAATTTGTAAGACTAACACTGACATTGCCATTGCCCCAACCAACGAAACCGCCACAACAATTCGTGTTGCTGCCAAGCAGTTTGCCGTCAAACACACAACCTTCAAAAGAGGTGGTGACAGTTGACGAACTCTCATTGTCGCCGATAAAACCACCGTGTGTACCGTCACCACTGACGGAACTGGTGATATAGACGCTGGAATGGCAGTTTGTAATGGTATTCGCATCATAAGCAAAGGCAATGAGACCTCCGGCAAACTTGCCGGAGGTAGTGATCGTACCAGCAGTATGCAGATTCTTGATAGTAGCTCCGAGGGTATATCGGAACGGACCCGTAGCTCCTTCAGTCGTATTGTAATCAACCGTCAGAGTATGGTTGTAGCCATCATACGTACCGCAGAAAGGATATGAATTGGTTCCTACCATCGTCGTGACGCTGATGTCGGCTGTCTGACGGAAGAACTTGCCACTGTAATTTGTGCCGCTGTTTACTTTAGTGGCCAAACGGTTCCATATTTCCGTCGAAGGAATGAGATACGGATTGTCTTCCGTACCCGCTCCTTCGAAATCCTTTTGGAAATTAGCTGTCAGTACCGTATCCTTCGTTATCGTAATCATATATGTCGGTTCGGTCGAAACCACTACATTGTTCGATGTCCAGTTTACAAAACTGTAAGCTTCGTTTGCAGAAGCGGCAAGGTCAACGATTGTACCATGTTCCAACCCAATAGAGGAAGCAAAAGGCAAGTTCTCAAAGAGTATGATATCGTCGATAAAGAACCCATCGTCTCCACTACTTACGGAAACATCTTTCGTATATTGCCATTCAAAGGTATGGGTGCCGGATGTTACTGCAAAAGTACCGGTTGTCCATCCTACGCTACCACGAAGCTGATCAAGCTTCGTTGCCCCATCAATTCGGAAATATCCTTTATCACAGCAATTCTCACTGGAAACCCTATAACGAAAACTGATGGATCCATCATGTGTGAAATCAAAGCTTGCCCGAAGAGTGGAACTGGAATTATCATGATTCCTATTACCGCTTCGTAAGCTATTGCCTTCTAATAGCCACGGGTAAGTAGCATCATTAGTCCATTCGTCTGTCAGATCGAGTTCTCCGCTATTGAAATCCTCGCTGAAAATAGAAGCTTTGACATGCATTTCACCCATACCAACCTCATCTATAGCAAGGTTAAGATTATAAACAGGTGGTTCCTGAATATAGGTTGTCACAACGCCTGGGTCACTGTCTTTGTGGAGTTCGTCACCTAAGACCTTATACCAAATATAGTGATTACCCCATAGTTTGGATACAGGCAATTCTGTGGACCATCCGTCGGTCGGAGCGGTTACATCATCAGTTCCTTCCGCATAGGCCATCGTCTTGCCTCCCGTTGCAGAACCGGCTGTGATGAGCGTATGCTTATGCCTGTCATAAATCAGACCTGTCACCGGAGTCGGCGGAGTAATGGTTATATCATTCCAGAAGGGCAACTTGTCGATAAAGACTGTTGCTTTCCGCTTCTCCGTGGTATAACCTGGGGCACTGACGGTATAATAAACATAGTGCGTACCGGGTTCCATAAAGGTCGGACTGATCGCCAAACTGCAGTCATTGTAAGATGCTCCGTATGTCAGCGTATAACCGGTCGCCGGTTCCGTCACCACAGCAGTAATACCCCAAGAGTGAACGCCGTCATATACTTCGTTCACATCCTCTGCCGTCACGCTGATGGGCTGGTTGACACTAATCTCGATATCGGCACCCGGGTAGTCTTCGTGATAAACAGCTATCGAGGTTACCGTTCCTCCTATACACTCTTCAGGAACCGTAAGGGTGAAATGTTGGCCGGTAACAGCCGTCATATCCACTTCATGAGGAATATTGTTAATATCAATGATGAGATGTTTGCTGGCATCATCCTCACCCCAGAAACCGCATACCACAATAGAGCCGTTCTCACCATACGAGGCGGTAAGACCACCGATGATAGTGGTGAAGGTGAGGTCATCCAAGAGGTTTCCCATGTTATTAGTGGCGGTCTCTGAGATGAAACCAAAGCGAGTGACCGTTTGTCCTTCGGGAATCAAATAGATGCCTTGCGCAGTCCACCAGCCATTACGTTGGTCGGAGGTTGTATTGTGCAAACGAAGGTACTGCAAGTCTGATGCCGAACCGAAACCAAGAATACTGGTATGGCCATCCTTGTCGGTCACCCCGTTATAACGGTAAATAGCCTTGGTGTTTAAATTAATTTGAGGGTTAAGGTCATTCGCCCAACCGGAAGCATTGATGATATGTCCTTGTCCGTCCCGGTTGGGTGCTCCTATCTCCACACGGATGGGCTGGTAATCATTTCCATTTGTCGTTACAGCATGCTTGAGCGTCCAACGGATGACATCATGGCTGTAGGTCGTCAAATCCTGGTAGAGCATACAAGAATGGAAGTTGTTCATCTCCACATACTTGTCCGTACCTGGAATGGAGCTGTTGTGTATGTAATCGTGCGTACCACTGTTGGTGTTGGTGTACTCAAACAACGAACTGCGCCAAAAATAGCGATCTGTAGTGTTCCAACCGCCATCTACGCCGTTAAACACAATATTCTGTGCATAACCATTCTCGTCATCGCTTGGCGAATTAAAATCCTTGTCATCTTTACAGGTAGTGTATGTTACATTGTTATAGGTAAACACCATCCACGGCTCTTCGTCAAAATTGCCGTTGACAATCTGTGTGGGCGTATAACCGGCAGTCGGGTCAGGCACGGCGGTGATGACGCATTGTCCCTTCGCCACGTTGATGACGCTCGTAATACATAATGCCGTAAACAGTGTAAATATGGTTTTTCTCATTGATATAGGTTGTTATTTCTTTCCATTAGTGTAAGAAACGATTCGGTGTCTATTTGAAAATTGCACGACAGAGAGGTTTTGTGTAGTTAAAGGAATCAGATTCTTAAAAAAGTAATTCACCCATTTCTCATTTTTCATTTTACATCGCGCACCAGGCGGACGGGGTTACCAGTAGAACGTTGGCCGGGGGCATCGGGATTTACAGAGTCGCCAGGAATGTACACTACGTGTGCATTATTGGAATTTCCTGCTTGATAATCGCTTGACCAGCAGGAAACAAAGCCGGAAGATGGAGAGTGGGCGCCATCACGGTTGCCGGAGACGGGGAAGAATACTGCGCCGTGCGCTTCCAATTGATTGGTCCAGTCATAAGCAGTAATGGTATTGGATGTCCAAGCGGCATTGCCAACATTGGTGTTGGTCAGAGAGTAGTATGTTGTGCTCCAGTCATCGGGGAGAAGGATAATGCCATCAACCCCATTTACACGGGCCTTCGCATATCTGATTCCGGAGGACGTAGCTCTTGAATTGAAGAGATACAACCATTCATCTTTCTTCAGAGTGCGCCAGCCGCAGTTCTCGGTGTTGCCGCCGTTGCTGATGGCATTGTAACCCCAGTCGGCCTTTCCGTCACCATCGTAAAGATTGGCTGTGGCAGAACCGTAAGGATAGTAATCCGTGTTTGTCATGCTGGAACTCCAAGGCTGATAACAGACAGCACCGTGGTTGTACCCGCTGGTACCCCACCCGAAGAGGTCTATCCAGCCGGAATAGCTTGACGAGATGTTGGAATTACTAGCACCGATATTAGTGTATTGATGCTCTGCAAACTGCCAGGTATTTGTTGAAGCCTGGTACTGCAGGTTGCCTGGAGCAAAGTATACCTTCTTGGTACTGCTGACGCTGAATGCTCCGGGGATAACAGGAATCGTTATCCAGCCGGAAGGGATGCCGCTGGCACCTGTTTTACCGCTCCAGTCAGTCGATTCGGCCTTGGTGAACGTGCCCGATGTGGCTACGCCATAGAGCCAATAACTTGTGCAACCCGATGCGGATATATTGGTAGCGAGGCAGGTCACGCTGTTTAGATTGCTGCAATTATAGAACATACTGCTATAGCATTCGGAGACCAGTGTTGTGGCATGCAATTCGGGAACCGTTGTCAAATTCGTGCAACCATGGAACATACCGCAATAGCAAGAAGAGGCTAGCGTCGTTGCAGGCAATGCCGGCGCCGTTGTCAAACTCGTACAACCAGAGAACATTTGGTAATAGCAACGATTGGCCAGCGTCGTGGCAGACAATGCCGGAGCCGTTGACAAACTTGTGCAACCTCTGAACATTGCCTCATAGCAACTAGCGACCATTGACGTGGCCGGCAATGTTGGAGCCGTTTCCAAACTCGTGCAACCATAGAACATTTGGTAATAGCAGGAAGAGGCCAGCGACGTGGCGGGCAATGCCGGAGCTGTTTCCAAACTCGTACAACCAGAGAACATTTGGTAATAGCAACAAGTGGCCAGCGTTGTGGCAGGTAATGCCGGAGCCGTTGCCAAGCTTGTGCAACCATAGAACATTTCCCGATAGCAATCAAGGGCCAGCGTTGTGGCAGGCAATGCTGGAGCCGTTGCCAAACTTGTGCAAACTCTGAACATTGCCTCATAGCAATAAGTGGCCATCGTCGTGGCAGGCAGGTTAGGAACCGTTGCCAAACTCGTGCAATGAGAGAACATATAGCTATAGCAATGATCGGCTATCGACGTGGCAGGCAATGCTGGAGCTGTTTCCAAACTCGTACAATAAGAGAACATATCCTGATAGCAATAAGAGGCCAGCGTAGTGGCAGGCAATGCTGGAGCCGTTGCCAAATTCGTGCAACCATAAAACATTCTGTGATAGCAAGAATAGGCCAGCGACAGGGCGGGCAATGCCGGAGCTGTTGTCAAACTCGTGCAATTATAGAACATTTGATCATAGCAGTTATTGGCCAGCGACGTGGCAGGCAATGTTGGAGCTGTTGTCAAACTCGTGCAACCATAGAACATGCTTTTATAGCAATTAGTGACCAACGTCGTGGCGGGCAATGCTGGAGCCGATTCCAAACTCGTGCAACCATAGAACATGCTGCAATAGCAAGAATTGGCCAGCGTGGTGGAAGGCAATTCGGGTGCCGTTGTCAAACTTGTGCAACCATAGAACATATCGGAATAGCAAGAAAAGGCCAGTGTGGCGGCAGGCAATTCGGGAGCTGAGGTCAAACCAGTGCAACCAGAGAACATTTCGGAATAACACTCGCTTGTCAGTGTCGTGGCTGGCAATACCAACGTTTTGGAGGGATGGTTCACAATGTGTGCGTTGTTGTAGAATAGTTGTTGAAACGCATAGTTACTTGTCAATGTTTTGTTATCAGCATAGCCTGTCGAATCGACAAGGCTCATGATATTGCCGTATAGATAGCAGTCTTCTGAACAAGAGAAGTGGTAGTTTTGGTAATTATAATAATACGTGGTATTATTACCCCGGAAAGAGACTTTGTCGCCAACATTGGTGAGAGTGATAGCAGATGTATAAGTAGTCCATGCACCGTCGTTCAAGCTATACTCCACGGTGGGAGGCTCTGGATCATCAAAATAGATGCCACCGAACGTCACCGTTGCCCCTTCCGTCTTTGCCTCGAATGTGAGCGGAATCTTCTCCGGTGTTAACAGTTCAACATCCTTCACGCGGGGCTTGACGGAGTCAGGGGGAGTCAGTACCACGGTGGCGCCGCTCGGGATGGATGCCTCGCCGTTGTCGGGCGTCACCGTCTGCCCGTTCGCCGTCACCGTCCAACCCTCGGGGATGTCCGTCAAAATGTAGTTGCTGGGGGTCCATTTGGCATAGAGGGCAGTGTTATGGGTTAAAGTAGTCCCCGAGACTGCGGGAATTGTCAACTCTTCATCCATGTACCATCCTGCAAACTCAGCTGCGCCATCAGAACGTGTCGGCGTAGGAAGAGTTTCCGGAATAGTGATTTCAAACGTGCCAATAATGGGATCACCACCGTTGGTGGCATAAGACAGCAAGTAATGATAATCGACTCCATCGAAATATGGCATCAGCGCACCTTCCGCCGTTTGGAAACCACGAATCTTGCCGATAAAGTAGCCGTCCGCATTGATGCCTGCCGCCTCAAAAATGGAGGTGCCGATATAGCATACATTAAAATTATGAATGTTATTCAAAACAGTCGTGATTGTACTGATTTGACCGGACGAGGAATGAGTTAACAACGTGCCATTGACATATAGCGTCGTATATCCCCCGGGAGCAACGACCAATGTGATGGTGCACCATTGATTCCAATACGTATTTCCGGTATTGTTTGGCGTGTACGCTTCACCCTCATACCCTAAGCGCAAGTCCCATCCCAAATGGGAACTACTACCCGCATTAAGATAGATACAATGTTCTTGGTTGCCGTCACTCAGATCGAATAAACGCTGCCAACCATTCATCGTTGTATGATAACCATCGTATCTATAGTATGGATAGCCATAGTTGTTATTGCTGCTAATCCATACATCCGTAGTCAATGTGAAGCCTGTGTTGGCATTGACATTACCCAAAGGATTGGCTATCTGAAGGTACGCTTGACCATCAAATACGGCGCAGTTCTCTTCAGAATTCCACCATACACCGGATTGGGTGGTGTTATTAAGCTCCACTTGGTGAGTGCCGTTTTCGTCAACATCGAAATTAATTCCTTGGGTTATGCCATTGTTAAAGAACGACTTAAATTCTATAACTGATTTGATGGTATAAACCACCTCGGCAGTTGCACCACCGGCAGAAATAGTCGCCGTGTAAGTCCCCAACATACTCGGTGCATGCTCCTTGCCGTTATACAGAATGGTCGGAACGGTCAGACCAGCTGCCGTCCAAGCTGCTGTGTTGCTTAGCGTGGCGGGTTTGTAATTGCCGTTGAACTGCAAATCAGCGGGAGCAGATATAGTGATGCTCAGCGGATTCTCAGCAGTATAACCGCTTTCACCGTAAGCGGAAAGCACGTTTCCGTTGGCGGAATATTCCCAAGCTGCTAACATCTGCATAGGCAAAAACATCACCAGCAGCGCCGTGAGTATAGTAAAAAGGCTGGTTTTCTTCATTTTTTTGCTAATCAAAACGCAAAAATACATTTTTCACCCGAAAAATCACGTGAAAAATATCAACGAAAAATGGAGGGAATTGTTGATAATTAGTAAGGATGGCCTTCGGCCAATCTGTTTGCGTCACTACCCCGGCCTAAAGGCCACCCGCTGCAGGCAAGCCTGCTTTTCCTCTTCGCTCGGCAGAGCAAAAGCAAGCTTTTCCTCTGCCCTCGCTCATTCGTCAAATCTAATAGAAGGGGAACGGTGCCGTTGCCAGAACTTTCCGGTGTGTAGTCGAACTTGCATCCGGGAAGGAATGTGCGATACCCCTGCTCGTTTCATCCATTGCTCTTGCGACAGAGCAGTTAGAGACGATAGAGTTGGTGGTTGGGAGGCGACAGGAGGTGAGGCGCGAAAGAGAAGGGTTCGGGGCGACTGCCAGATGATGACAAATCACCCACGGAAAGAACCGGCCACGGCCAATTCCCCTTCTTTTAGAAGGGGTGCCCGCAGGGCGGGGTAGTGACATAAGCAATCGGCGTAGCCGACTTTATTATTCAACTGTCTCGCAATGATCCAAAATAAACGCTTCCAGCTCCTGCATTACAAAAACCGGGTGGTTGAGCACGTCGTAGTCGGTAGTGCGAAACGTTAAAACACCAAGAGAACTCATAAAAGCCTCTCTGTTTTCGTCGTAATCCTCCCGCCCGTTGTGGCTTCTTCCATCTATTTCCACCACAAGCCCCAGCGATCGGGCATAGAAATCCGCGATGTAATTGCCGATAATAAATTGTCTGTTGAAATCAATTCCGTGGAATTTTTTCTTGTGCACCTGTTTCCAGAACATTACCTCTGCCATATTGTAGCCTTTTCGGTTCTGTTTCGCAAATTCCCTTAGCTGTAGGTTTTGCGGCAGGTCTGGAATTGTCCTCTTCTTGATATGTTTTCCGTTGATGTCGAATGTTTCTGTTTTCATAATGTTGTTTTTAAGGATGGCCTTCGGCCAATCTGTTTGCGTCACTACCCCGGCCTAAAGGCCACCCCTTCTAAAAGAAGGGGAACGGTGCCGTTGCCGGAACTTTCCGGTGTGTAGTCGAACTTGCATCCGGGAAGGAATGTGCGATACCCCTGCTCGTTTCATCCATTGCTCTTGCGACAGAGCAGTTAGAGACGATAGAGTTAGTGGTTGGGAGGCGACAGGAGGTGAGGCGCGAAAGAGAAGGGTTCGGGGCGACTGCCAGATGATGACAAATCACCCACGGAAAGAACCGGCCACGGCCAATTCCCCTTCTCTTAGAAGGGGTGCCCGCAGGGCGGGGTAGTGGCATGGGCAATCGGCGCAGCCGACTTTATTATTCAACTGTCGCGCAATGAAGGTTTTACGGTAGGTCTGGGATTGTTTTCTTCTTGATATGTTTCCGTTGATGTCGAATGTTTCTGTTTTCATAATGTTGTTTTTAAGGATGGCCTTCGGCCAATCTGTTAGCGTCACTACCCCGGCCTAAAGGCCACCCCTTCTAAAAGAAGGGGAAAGGTGCCGTTGCCAGAGCTTTCCGATGTGTAGTCGTGCTTGCATCCGAAAAGAAATGCGCGTTAACCCCGTTCGTTCCATCCATTGCCCATGCGACAGAGCGGTTAGAGACGATAGAGTTGGTGGTTGGGAGGCGACAGGCGGTGAGGCGCGAAAGAGAAGGGTTCAGGGCGACTGCCAGATGATGACAAATCACCCACGGAAAGAACCGGCCACGGCCAATTCCCCTTCTTTTAGAAGGGGTGCCCGCAGGGCGGGGTAGTGACATGGGCAATCGGCGCAGCCGGCCTTGTTATTCAACTGTCTCGCAATGATCCAAAATAAACGCTTCCAGCTCCTGCATTACAAAAACCGGGTGGTTGAGCACGTCGTAGTCGGTAGTGCGAAACGTTAAAACACCAAGAGAACTCATAAAAGCC
>Ga0265300_10001375_pt1 | contig 22909 bp, 16 predicted proteins | sample AusTroGonzalo_MG_FD_193482 | JGI IMG/M metagenome (GOLD analysis project Ga0265300, IMG submission 193482) | Bovine rumen microbial communities from tropical cattle in Woodstock, Queensland, Australia - Gonzalo_03 | ecosystem: Host-associated > Mammals > Digestive system > Stomach > Rumen ...
AAGGGTACCTACATCAAGAGCATTTATCTTTCAAGTACTATGAGTAAGGGTATCAAGGTTGACCCTAAGTCTGTTGAATCATAAATTTAGATCAGAATCATGAAGAAAGAAGATAAAGCTTTACTTATCGATAGTCTTGTTGAGAAGCTCAACAACTATCCTCACTTCTACGTGGTAGATGTGACTGCTCTTGACTCTCAGACTACAAGCGACCTTCGTCGTGCATGTTTCAAGAATGAAATCAAGCTTCAGGTTGTTAAGAATACCCTTTTCATCAAGGCTCTTGAGAAGGTGGGTAATCCTGAATTTGAAGGTTTGAAGCCAATCCTCAAGAATACGACTGGTATCATGTTCTGTCAGGTTGCCAACCAGCCTGCTAAGCTGATCAAGTCTTTCGGCAAGGATCATGGTGACATGCCTGCACTGAAGGGTGCATACGCAGAAGAAAGTGTTTACATCGGAGCAGATCAGCTCAGCGCTCTGGCATCTATCAAGAGCAAGAACGAACTCATTGCAGAGGTTGTTTCTATGCTCGAAGGTCCTGTCAACAGCGTGCTGTCAGCACTCGATGGTGGCACTACCATTCACGGATTGCTTGATGCAATTGAGAAGAAGGGTGAATAAAAATAAAAAATAATAGTAACACATAAAAAACATTTAAGAAAAATGGCAGATGTTAAAGCTATCGCTGAAGAGTTGGTTAACTTGACAGTGAAAGAAGTAAGTGAACTTAAGACTATCCTCAAGGATGAGTACGGAATTGAGCCTGCTGCTGCAGCTGTTGCTGTTGCTGCTGGTCCTGCAGCTGAAGGTGCTGCTGCTGCTGAAGAGAAGACTTCATTCGACGTTGTTCTCAAGAGCGCAGGTGCTGCTAAGCTTCAGGTTGTAAAGGCTGCTAAGGAAGCTCTTGGTCTCGGTCTTAAGGAGGCTAAGGATCTTGTTGACGGTGCTCCTTGCAATGTTAAGGAAGGCGTTGATAAGGCTACAGCTGAGGCAGTTAAGGCAGCCCTCGAGGCAGCTGGTGCTGAGGTTGAGATTAAGTAATTTATCACCTTAGAATACGATGGTTAAGAATCCTCAGGTTGAGGGTTCTTAACCTTTTTGTGTCTTTTAGGCACCTCCTCTCCCCCTTTAGATGTGCTCATGTCACATCGCATGGGCATTCTATCTTAAAAATCTGAATTATCATTCAAATCAAATATACAAGATGTCTCAAATCATCAACAACCGAGTAAACTTTGCAACTGTAAAGAACCCGATGCCATATCCTGACTTCTTGGACGTTCAGCTCAAGTCGTTCAGGGATTTTCTTCAGTTGGACACTCCACCTGAGAAGCGCAAGAAGGACGGTCTTTACAAGGTTTTCGCAGAGAATTTCCCTATTGCTGACACTCGCAATAACTTTGTGCTTGAGTTCTTGGACTACTACATCGACGCGCCACGCTACTCTATCGAGGAGTGTCTGGAGCGCGGTCTGACCTACAGTGTTCCATTGAAGGCCAAGCTGAAGTTGTATTGCTCTGACCCTGACCATGAGGACTTCGACACCGTCATTCAGGATGTGTTCCTGGGTTCGATTCCTTACATGACAGACAACGGAACGTTCGTTATCAATGGTGCCGAACGTGTCGTCGTATCTCAGTTGCACCGTTCTCCTGGCGTGTTCTTCGGCTCAAGCGTTCACGCCAACGGTACTCCTCTTTTCTCTGCACGTATCATCCCATTCAAGGGTTCATGGATTGAGTTCGCTACCGACATCAACAATGTGATGTATGCGTACATCGACCGTAAGAAGAAGTTGCCAGTGACAACCCTTCTGCGTGCCATCGGATTCGAGAATGATAAGGATATCCTCGACATCTTCAACCTTTCTGATGAGATCAAGGTGAACGCCACCAATCTGAAGAAGGCTAAAGGTCGCAAACTCGCTGCTCGTATTCTCCAGTCTTGGAATGAGGACTTCGTGGATGAAGATACTGGTGAAGTTGTTTCCATCGAGCGTAACGAGATTGTGGTGGACCGTGACAATGTCATTGACGACGATGTCATCGAGAAGATTCTGGATTCGGGTGTTGAGACCATTCTTGTACAGCGTGAAGATGCCAATACGGCAGACTTCTCCATCATTTTCAACACCCTTCAGAAAGACCCAAGTAACTCTGAGAAGGAGGCCATCACTTTCGTGTACCGTCAGCTCCGCAATGCTGATCCAGCCGATGATGCTTCTGCTCGTGAGGTCATCAATGGTCTGTTCTTCTCAGACAAGCGTTATGACCTTGGTGATGTGGGTCGTTATCGTATCAACAGAAAGTTGAACCTTTCTATCGATCCAGAGATTCGTGTCTTGACGAAGGAAGACATCATCGAGATTATCAAGTATCTCGTTGAGTTGGCTAACTCAAAGGCTGTGGTTGATGATATCGACCACCTCTCTAACCGTCGTGTTCGTACGGTGGGTGAGCAGCTCTCCAACCAGTTCGCCAGTGGTCTTGCTCGTATGAGCCGCACCATTCGTGAACGTATGAACGTACGTGACAATGAGGTATTCTCTCCAACAGACTTGATCAACGCGAAGACCATCTCCAGCGTGATTAACTCATTCTTCGGAACCAACCCATTGTCTCAGTTCATGGATCAGACCAACCCATTGGCCGAGGTGACCCACAAGCGTCGTCTTTCAGCCCTTGGTCCTGGCGGTCTTTCTCGTGAGCGTGCAGGTTTCGAGGTTCGTGACGTGCACTACACGCACTACGGTCGTTTGTGTCCTATCGAGTCTCCCGAAGGTCCAAACATCGGTTTGATTTCTTCTCTTTGTGTCTATGCAAAGATTAACAACCTCGGTTTCATCGAGACGCCTTACCGTAAGGTGATTGACGGTGTTGCCGACATCAATAATGACCACATTGTTTATCTTTCTGCTGAGGAAGAGGAGAACAAGATTATTGGTCAGGGTAATGCTCCTTTGAAGGAAGACGGTCACTTCATCCGTAAGGTCGTTAAGTGCCGTAAGGATGCCGACTATCCAGTCGTACCTCCAACAGAAGTGGATTATATGGACGTGGCTCCACAGCAGATTGCTTCTATCGCTGCCGCCCTCATCCCATTCTTGGAGCACGACGATGCCCACCGTGCACTCATGGGTTCTAACATGATGCGCCAGGCAGTTCCTTTGATTCGTACTGAAGCTCCTATCGTTGGTACAGGTATTGAGAAGCAGGTGTGTGAGGATTCACGTACCATGATTGTTGCAGAAGGTGACGGTGTGGTTGAGTATGTTGATGCAACAACAATCCGCATTCTTTACAACCGTACTGAGGATGAAGAGTTCGTTAGCTTCGAACCTGCTCTCAAGGAGTACAAGATTCCAAAGTTCCGTCGTACCAACCAGAATATGACCATCGACCTCCGTCCTATCTGTGATCGTGGTCAGCAAGTGAAGAAGGGCGACATCCTTACCGAAGGTTATGCAACAGAGAATGGTGAGTTGGCATTGGGCCGCAACCTCCTCGTGGCATACATGCCTTGGAAGGGTTACAACTATGAGGATGCTATCGTGCTGAACGAGCGCGTGGTTCGTGAAGACCTCCTCACTTCTGTTCACGTGGACGAGTACTCTCTCGAAGTGCGTGAGACGAAGCGTGGTGTGGAGGAACTCACTGCCGATATTCCAAATGTCAGCGAGGACGCTACCAAAGACCTCGATGAGAACGGTATCGTGCGTGTGGGTGCTCGCATCGAGCCAGGTGATATCCTCATCGGTAAGATTACACCAAAGGGTGAGTCTGACCCAACACCAGAAGAGAAACTCCTCCGTGCTATCTTTGGTGACAAGGCTGGTGACGTGAAGGACGCTTCGCTCAAGGCTACACCATCTTTGGCTGGTGTCGTGATTGACAAGAAACTCTTCTCGAAGGCCATCAAGACCCGTGCTTCGAAGGCTGAGGACAAGAAGATTCTGCCTAAGTACGACCAGGAATATCAGGACAAGATGGATGGTCTCAAGGAAATCCTCATCGACAAGATTCTTACGCTGACGAAGGGTAAGACTTCTAAGGGCGTGAAGGATTACATGGGTGCCGACATCATTCCTGCTGGTGCTAAGTTCATCGCTGGTGCACTGCATAACATCGACTATACTGCTGTTCAGCTCAGTGGATGGACCAAGGATGAGCACACCAACGAATTGATCCGCCAGTTGGTCATCAACTACCTCAAGCAGTACAAGATTCTGGCTGCTGAACTTCATCGCAAGAAGTTCGCTCTCACCATTGGTGATGAACTCCCATCAGGCATCATCCAGATGGCAAAGGTTTACATTGCCAAGAAGCGTAAGATGGGTGTGGGTGATAAGATGGCAGGTCGTCACGGTAACAAGGGTATCGTGTCAAAGATTGTTCGTCAGGAGGATATGCCATTCCTCGAGGATGGTACTCCTGTAGATATCGTGCTCAACCCGCTGGGTGTGCCTTCACGTATGAATATCGGTCAGATTTTCGAAACCGTGTTGGGTGCAGCTGGTAAGAAACTCAATGTGAAGTTCGCTACGCCAATCTTCGATGGTGCTCGTCTGGAGGACCTTTGCGAATGGACTGATAAGGCAGGACTTCCACGCTACGGACGTACTTACCTCTACAACGGTGAGACCGGTCTTCGCTTCGACCAGCCCGCAACAGTGGGTGTGACCTACATGTTGAAACTCGGTCACATGGTTGAAGACAAGATGCACGCACGTTCCATCGGTCCTTACTCTCTCATCACTCAGCAGCCACTTGGTGGTAAGGCACAGTTTGGTGGTCAGCGTTTCGGAGAGATGGAGGTATGGGCACTCGAGGCATTCGGTGCAGCACATGTTCTTCAAGAGATCCTTACGATTAAGTCAGATGATGTCAACGGCCGCAGCAAGGCATACGAAGCCATCGTGAAGGGCGACCCAATGCCAACTCCTGGCATTCCAGAGTCACTCAACGTGCTTCTCCACGAGCTTCGTGGTCTCGGTCTCAGCATCTCATTGGATTAACAGATATAAAGATACTTATATAACATGGCTTTTAAGAAAGAATCAAAAATCAAGAATAATTTCACCAAGATCACCATCAGTCTCGCTTCTCCTGAGGAAATCCTCGAGAACAGCTGTGGTGAGGTGCTGAAGCCAGAAACCATCAACTACCGCACTTACAAGCCCGAGCGCGATGGTCTCTTCTGCGAACGTATCTTTGGTCCTACCAAGGACTATGAGTGCCATTGTGGCAAATACAAGCGCATTCGCTATAAGGGTATCGTCTGCGACCGATGTGGTGTGGAGGTGACAGAGAAGAAAGTACGTCGTGAGCGCACTGGTCACATCGCACTTGTTGTGCCAGTAGCCCACATCTGGTACTTCCGCTCATTGCCTAACAAGATTGGTTATCTTCTTGGTCTTCCTACTAAGAAACTCGACGCTGTCATCTACTACGAGCGTTACATCATCATTCAGGCAGGTGCCGCTGAGGATGCCGACAAGAACATCCTCGATGGTGAGCTTCTTGCTGAAGAAGATTACTACGAAATCGTTGACAACCTCGATCCTAACAACGAACTCCTTCCTGACGATGACCCCAACAAGTTCATCGCTATGATGGGTGCTGAGGCCATTGAGTACATGCTCAAGCGTATCGACCTCGACCACCTTGCCAATGAGTTGCGTGCTGCAGCCGACAAGGATGGTTCTGTTCAGCGCAAGACAGAGGCGCTCAAGCGTCTGCAGGTGGTGGAGTCTTTCCGTGCAAGCAAGGGAAAGAGCCGTCCAGAGTGGATGATCATGCACAATATTCCTGTGACACCTCCAGACCTCCGTCCGCTCGTGCCACTGGATGGTGGACGTTTCGCCACTTCCGACCTCAACGACCTCTATCGTCGTGTCATCATCCGTAACAACCGTCTGAAGCGACTCATTGAAATCAAGGCTCCTGATGTGATCCTTCGCAATGAGAAGCGCATGCTTCAGGAGGCTGTCGATTCACTCTTCGACAACTCTCGTAAGAGCAGTGCAGTGAAGAGCGAGAGCAACCGTCCGTTGAAGTCTCTCTCCGATGCCCTCAAGGGTAAGCAGGGACGCTTCCGTCAGAACCTCCTCGGTAAGCGTGTTGACTACTCTGCACGTTCTGTGATCGTTGTAGGTCCTGAGTTGAACATGGGCGAGTGCGGTCTTCCAAAATTGATGGCAGCTGAATTGTACAAGCCATTCGTGATCCGCAAGCTCATCGAGCGTGGTATCGTGAAGACGGTGAAGTCAGCCAAGAAGATAGTTGACCGTCGTGATCCTGTTGTTTGGGACATCCTCGAATACGTGATGAAGGGTCATCCTGTGCTCCTCAACCGTGCACCTACACTGCACCGTCTGGGTATCCAGGCTTTCCAGCCACGTATGATTGAGGGTAAGGCTATCCAGTTGCACCCACTCGCATGTACAGCGTTCAACGCCGACTTCGATGGTGACCAGATGGCTGTTCACCTCCCACTCTCCAACGAGGCAATTCTTGAAGCACAGCTTTTGATGCTTCAGTCACATAACATCCTTTCTCCTGCCAGTGGTGAACCTATCACCGTTCCTTCTCAGGACATGGTGCTTGGTCTCTACTATATCTCTAAGATTCGTCCAGGTGCCAAGGGTGAGGGTCTCACTTTCTATGGTCCAGAAGAAGCCATCATTGCTTTCAATGAAGGTAAGGTGGATGTGCACGCACAGATCAAGTGTGTGGTTCGTGATATTGACGAGAATGGCAACTACTACAAGCATATGGTGGAAACGACCATTGGTCGTATCATCATCAATGAGGTGGTGCCAGAGGAGATTGGCTTCGTCAATGAGGTCATCGGTAAGAAGGCGCTCAAGCGTGTCATCACCCGTGTGATCAAGGGTGTAGGTATGGCACGTGCCTGCGAGTTCCTCGATGGTATCAAGAACCTCGGTTACCGCAAGGCATACGAAGGTGGTCTTTCCTTCGTGCTCGACGATATCATCATCCCTGCTGAGAAGGAGAAGATTGTTCAGGATGGTCACGATGCCGTTGACCAAATCACCATGAACTATCAGATGGGTCTTATCACCGATAAGGATCGTTACCAGCAGGTGGTGGAAACTTGGACGAAGGTGAACGATTCGCTCAAGAAGACCCTCATGAAGCAGATGACAGAGGCCGACCAAGGTTTCAACGCCGTCTTCATGATGCTCGATTCTGGTGCCCGTGGTTCTGCCGACCAGATTTCTCAGTTGGCAGGTATGCGTGGTCTGATGGCTAAGCCTCAGAAGGCAGGTGCTTCCGACAATAACATCATCGAGAACCCAATCCTTTCTAACTTCAAGGAAGGTATGTCAGTGCTCGAGTACTTCATCTCTACGCACGGTGCTCGTAAGGGTCTTGCCGATACAGCCTTGAAGACAGCCGACGCAGGTTACCTGACTCGTCGTTTGGTCGATGTGTCTCACGATGTCATCATCAACGAGGAAGACTGTGGTACACTCCGTGGTCTCATTTGCACCGCTCTCAAGGATGGCGACCGCGTGGTGGCATCTTTGGCTGAGCGTATCCTTGGCCGTGTATCAGTTCACGATATCGTCAACCCCAAGACCAACGAACTCATCGTTGCCAGTGGTGAAGAAATCACCGACCGCATTGCAGCAGAGATTGAAGGTTGTGGCATTGAGAGCGTCGAGATTCGTTCCGTCCTCACTTGCGAGAGCAAGAAGGGTGTCTGCATGAAGTGCTACGGACGTAACCTCGCTACCCAGCGCATGGTTCAGAAGGGTGAGGCTGTCGGTGTCATCGCTGCACAGGCCATCGGTGAGCCAGGTACGCAGCTGACCCTCCGTACATTCCACGCTGGTGGTGTGGCAGGTAACGCTGCAGCCAATGCACAGATTAAGGCAAAGAATAAGTCTAAGATAGAGATTGATGAGTTGCGTACTGTCGCTCGTCCTACTGCTGATCATCCTGAAGGTCAGGTGGTCGTAGGTCGTTTGGCTGAACTCCGCTTCCTCGATATCAATACAGGTATCATCCTGTCCACAGTTCCAGTACCATACGGTGCTAACCTCTATGCAAAGCCCGGCGATATCGTTGAGGCTGGTCAGGTTATCGCAGACTGGGATCCATTCAACTCCGTCATCGTCACCGAGTTCGATGGTGTGGCTGAGTTCGAAGGTGTGAAGGAAGGTCTTACTTACCGTGTGGATGTCGATGAAACCACAGGTTTGCGCGACCTCATCGTGACCGAAGCAAAAGACCGTGCCGCAGTGCCTTACTGCCACATCCTCAACAAGAAGGGTGGGGAACTGCTTCGCACCTATTCCTTCCCTATCAACGGTCACATCGTTGTGGAAGATGGTCAGAAGCTCAAGGCCGGTGACATTCTCGTGAAGATTCCACGTTCCGTTGCCAAAGCAGGTGACATCACGGGTGGTCTTCCACGTGTGACCGAGCTGTTCGAGGCACGTAACCCATCCAACCCAGCCATCGTTGCAGAAATTGATGGTGAGGTGACTATGGGTAAGGTGAAGCGTGGTAACCGCGAAATCATCCTCACCTCTAAGGTGGGTGACGTGCGCAAGTACCTCGTGCCACTGTCCAAGCAGATCCTGGTACAGGAGAACGACTACGTTCGTGCCGGTACACCACTTTCCGATGGTGCCATCACGCCAGCCGACATCCTGGCCATCAAGGGTCCAACTGCCGTGCAGGAATACATCGTTAATCAGGTTCAGGATGTGTACCGTATGCAGGGTGTGTCCATCAACGACAAGCACTTCGAAATCATCGTGCGTCAGATGATGCGCAAGGTGAAGATTGAAGATGCCGGTGACACTCGCTTCCTCGAAGAGGGTATCGTTGACAAGCTCGACTTCCTTGAGGAGAACGACCGCATCTGGGGCAAGAAGTTCGTCACCGATGCAGGTGACTCTGAAACCCTCGAACCAGGTATGATCATCACTGCCCGCAAGCTGCGTGATGAGAACTCTATGCTCAAACGTCGTGACCTCAAGCTCGTGCAGACACGCGACGCCATCCCTGCCACTTCCGTGCAGATTCTGCAAGGTATCACCCGTGCAGGTCTCGGCAGCAAGTCCTTCATGTCTTCTGCATCATTCCAGGAGACCACGAAGGTGCTCAACGAGGCAGCCATCTGTGGCAAGAGCGACTCGCTCGAGGGCATGAAGGAGAACGTGATTTCTGGTCACCTCATCCCAGCCGGTACAGGTATGCGCGACTTCGAGAAGATCATTGTGGGTGCCAAGGAAGACTTCCAGGCTGTTGAGCGTCGTCCGTTCGATGCCGACACCGTATTTTCTTCCTTCGATAACGATTTTTAATCAATTAGGCATAGTATAAATGAAATTGGGGCAGACTCTTGATTGAGTTTGCCCCGATTTTTGTGGTATTGATGTTTTCGATTCTACGTGATGCTTGACAGCCTTCCCATACTATTTTTAGGCTGTTCCTTCTTCGGGAAACAATAAGTTAGAAACGATTGGTTAAAAAAAGAGAGGGTTGCTCGTGCAACTCTCTCTTGGCGCTTCAGGATGGGCTTGAACCAACGACCCCATGATTAACAGTCATGTGCTCTAACCAACTGAGCTACTGAAGCGGGTGTCTTTTTGTAAGACGTTGCAAAGGTAAGAAAAAATGTGAAAAGGGAAAAGGGAAAAATGAAAAAATTGCTACGGCAGTCCTAAAAAATCTTTTTTAATGCCTTCTTCTCCTTTATTTGCACTGCTTGAGTTCCTCTTTCAGTTGTCCTTGTGGGATGCCGAGTTGGATGGCACGCTGGAAGTCCTGTTTGGCAAGGTGCTTGCGCCCTTCGTGCAGATGGAGGTAGGCACGGGTGAGGATCATGTTTTTGTTCTCTGGCTCCAGGGAGATGGCTTTGTCGAGATCCATGATGGCGAGTTCGGGCTGTTTGGCTTCGGCCTCTATCTCGGCACGGATGGAGTAGAGTTCAGCCTTGTCGGGATGTTGGTCGATGAGGAGGGTGAGGCGGCTGATGGCCTCTTGGGGTTTGTTTGCGTTCTGGAAGAGGATGGCGACGCCAAGCAGCGCTGCGTAGTGGTCGGGTTGGAGGGTGAGCAGACGCTCGTAGTCGGTCTTGGCACTTTGGTAGTTGCGCTGCTGCTGGTAGATGTAGGCTCGGTTGAGGAGGGCGTCGATGTTGTTGGGCGCAACATCGATGATTTTGGTGTAATTTTGGAGGGCTTTGCTGTAATTGCCTAAGGTCATGAGCAAGTCGGCTTGTGCTTGAAGGATGGGCACGTTGAGGGGAGCGATGCCGAGTGCCATATCGTAACTTTCGAGTGCCTTCATGTGCTCGCCTTTGAGTTCTTGGATGTGGGCGATGTTGGCATAGGTGAGGGCATTGCGGATGTCGTCAGGAGCGGTTTTGAGGGCTTGGCGGAAATGGTTGATGGCTTCATCGTAGCGCTGGGCTTGGGCGGAGGAGAGGCCTTGCTCGATGTAGGACTCGTAGGATTGGGCGATGGAAGCTGAAAGGGAAAGGCTAAGAACTAAAAGTGAGAGGATCCGTTTCATTTCAATAGGCAGGGCGATATTTGTCTTCTTTTTCATCTTCGAGCATAGAGAGATAGGAGTTGTAGCGGCTTTCAGAGATGTCGTGCTGTTCGACAGCTTCGCGCACAGCACAATGGGGCTCGTGGGTGTGGGTGCAGTTATTGAAACGGCAGTCAGCGGAGATGCGAAAGATTTCCTTGAAGTAGTGGCTGACTTCCTCCTTCTTCATGTTGAAGGTGCCGAAGCCCTTGATGCCCGGGGTGTCGATGATGTAGTCTCCGTCGCCCACTTCATACATCTCGGAGAAGGTGGTGGTGTGCTTGCCTGTTTCGTAGGCATCGCTGATTTCGCTGGTGCGGAGGTTGAGGTGAGGGAAGAGGGCGTTGATGAGGGTCGATTTGCCCACACCGCTGTTGCCTGAAAGGAGGGTGATTCTACCGTTCAGTTCATCCCTCAATGCCTCCACGCCTTCACCTGTGGTAGCTGAGATGCGTCGGCAGGGGTAGCCGATAGTTTCGTAGAGGTTCACCACACCATCGAGGTAGTCCTTCCACTCCTCATCGACGAGGTCAATTTTGTTGAAGATGAGGGTGACGGGCACGCTGTATGCTTCGGCGCTGGCGAGGAAGCGGTCGATGAACTGGAGGGGAGTCTCGGGCTGCTGGATGGTGATGATGAGGAAGCACATATCGACATTAGCGGCGATGATGTGCGACTGCTTGGAGAGGTTGGTCGATTTGCGGATGATGTAGTTCTTGCGGTCGTCCAACTCTGTGATGAGTCCTTGTCGCGCCTGTTCTATATCACCTTCCACCTCTTGGGGAACGAAGGTCACCTTGTCGCCAATCGCCACAGGGTTGGTGGTGCGGATACCACGAATGCGGAAGTTGCCTTTGACTTTGCATTCAAAGACCTCTCCCGCATCTGATTTCACGGTGTAGCTATAGCCAGTGTTGCGTATGACGAGTCCGTGCATTACACTGTCATAATCTCCTTGTTCTTGGCTTCGAGCATACCATCAATTTTCTTGATGTACTTGTCGTGTGCCTTCTGCACCTTGTCCTCATAGTCCTTCTCCATATCTTCCGGAGTGCCGGTCTTGATGGACTTCTTCAGCTTCTCAATGGCATCGCGACGAGCATTACGGATGCTCACCTTGGCAGTTTCAGCTTCTTTGGAGCACTGCTTGGTCAGTTCCTTACGACGCTCCTCAGTCAGGGCAGGGATGCCGAGACGGATGATTTCGCCGTTGTTCTCTGGCATGATGCCGACAGAGGAATCGATGATGGCCTTTTCGATGACCTTGAGCATTGACTTGTCCCAAGGCTTGATGGCGATGCTGCGTGCATCGGGGGTGTTGAGCGATGCCACATTGCTGAGTGGCACCTTGCTGCCGTAGGAGTCAACACGAATTTCATCGAGGATATGCACGTTGGCACGTCCTGCACGGATGCGGCTGAGAGCTTCGTCGAGGTGCATAGCTGCGAATTCCATCTTCTCCTCAGCGTCTTCCAAATACTTTTTTACTTCTTCCATATTGTTTAGTGGTTTAGTTATTGAGTTAGAATTCTATCTTCATTTGTGCGTCTTCTGCCACCTTGGTGCGGTCGAAGAAGAAGTGGCCGCGTTTGTTGGGAACATAGTGGTAGGGCGAATCCGCCTTTTTGTCTTCCTTTCTGAGGAACTGGTAGATATCTTTCCAGGCTTCCTCGTAGGGATGTTGTTCGCCAAAGAGTTGCGGCTCCATGTTGCAGATATTGCGAACGATATGATTGATGCGCAGACCTCCTTTGCCTGCCTCCATCAGCAGTTTCTGCAGATTGGGTTCAAACCATCGCACGTTCATCGTTCTCGTCATTGACTATGTTACCTCACAAGAAACGTTCTCATTTCAGGAAAGCCTTCCGCTTCGTCCCATCGCTATAGAGGGTGATGTACACGCCTGGCTGGATGGGCTGAGCCGTCAGCAGCTGTCCACTGAGGTCGAACCATCCCACGATGGTCTTTTCTGCCGTCAGGACATCTTTCACATCCACAGCCTCCATCATGAAGTCGAAGGAGATAGTTCCGTCTTCTGCCATCTGGATGTTGGTGATGGACTTGCCCAGCAGTTTCTCCCCCTCGGCGTTCTTGTTGAACATGACGGCAGCGGGTGTGGAGGTGTCAGTCAGCGCACGATTTACGACAGAAGTCTGCGTATCCGTCCAAGGGTAGGGGGAAGTGCTCAGGTGCTTGTTGTGCATTCTGCCTTCTCCAGCCCATTGCGCTGATGTTCTCGGCTGAATCTCGTTCCATTGTTCATAGTCGAGGTTGTCGGCGTGGACGATATCGAAGCGGAGGTGCCCCTCTGTAATATTGACATCGTTGGCTTGCCACTCATTGGCATTGAAATCGACGTGGGTGATGAGCAGACCACGTCCAGGCAGTCCAGCATCCCATCCTGTCCATTGGCGGTTTTCCAGAAGGTAGTACTCTTTGTCGGTGTGATGGATGATGTAAATATCGCCTCCTTCCGACACGGGCTTCATGTCTGTGATGGTCGTCGGTTCAGTCAGCTCTATCGGTTCCAGCCAATTCAGATACATCTTTTCCTGAGCCGTATAGTTTGGCGGACACCAGCCGAAGCCTGTGAAATTACCTCCGTCCATCAAGTCCCACTCGTCACAGATAGAATAGGCCGTGACATCGCCGCCTGTCGGATAGATGTCGGGCAAACCCAAACTATGTGAGTACTCGTGGCAGATGGTGCCTATACCGCAGGACGTGTTGTTGGTCCAGAGCTCAGCACTGCTTGTATAGTTCCGGATATAGACGTTGTCGTGCGTCTTGATGGAACTGAATGAACTGGTGGTTGGCCAGAGGTAACCATAACTCTTCGAACCCTGGTTGCCAGCATAGCCCGCAGCGATGTAGATGACTTGTTCTATGTTGCCATCACCATTCCAGTCATACTGTGTGAAATCCCAATCAGGCTGCTCTTCCAGCATTTTCTGGGTCGCCTCCCTGAGGGAGTTTTCTCCATTGTTTTTCGTGAAGCTCGTTGGATTGTTGTAAGGTTGTGCCTTTTGGGACACCTTGTAGGGACCGAATACATCGAACTGCACGTTGAACAGTCCGTTGGATTGCTCCCTGAAATAGTCAGCGATACATCCAGCGGTGGGTCCATACTTGAATCCGGGCTCGTTCAGCATCTGGTTGTAGAACGTCGGCGTGTGCGCCTCTTGGAAATCCAGATCAGAGAACGTGATCAGAATGACCAATTGCTTGTAGGTCCTGTCGGCATCCCACAGTTTGATGGGTGCTGCCAGTTTGTTTCTGCTGGACGAAACCCGATTCCTCGACTCGGAACTACCGCCCGTGAGGTCAGGGGTACAGCCACCCTTCACGAACTCTATCACCTCTTGTGCTTGGAGGCGCAGAGGCAACAGAGCCAGTGACAGCATGATGGTGATGATGGTTCTATTCATTTTTGATGGTTGATGATGATAGATTAAAGGATGGTGCATCCTTCGCAAGGCTTCAACTGCTTGAAGAAGTCGTTGCCCTTGTCATCCACGAGGATGAAGGCAGGGAAGTCTTCCACATCAATCTTCCAGATAGCCTCCATACCGAGTTCAGGATATTCCACGCACTCGATGCTCTTGATGCTCGACTGAGAGAGCACAGCAGCCACACCGCCAATCGTGCCGAGATAGAAACCGCCGTGCTTCTTGCAAGCGTCGGTCACCTGCTGGGTGCGGTTACCCTTCGCAATCATCACGAGCGATGCGCCGTTTGCCTGGAACTCGTCCACGTAGGGGTCCATGCGGTTGGCGGTAGTCGGACCCATCGAGCCGCAAGGATAACCTTCTGGTGTCTTGGCAGGACCTGCATAGAGCACAGGATAGTCCTTGAAGTATTGTGGCATACCCTCACCTGCATCCAGACGCGCCTTCAGTTTGGCGTGAGCGATGTCGCGCGCCACGATGATGGTACCCTTCAGGTTCACACGAGTCGAAACAGGATATTTGGTCAGTTCGGCACGTACGGCGTCGATACCCTTGTTCAGGTCAATCTCGATACCCTTGCCGCCTTCGCCTGGACGACGATACTCCTCTGGGATGAGTTCCGTTGGGTTGCTGTCCATCACCTCGAGCCAGATACCGTCCTTGTTGATCTTCGCCTTGATGTTGCGGTCGGCAGAGCAGCTTACGCCCATACCAATCGGACAACTTGCACCGTGACGGGGCAGACGGATCACACGGATGTCGTGTGCCAGATACTTGCCGCCGAACTGTGCGCCCAGACCAATCTTGTAGGCCTCCTTCAAGAGCTTCTGCTCCAAGTCGATGTCGCGGAAGGCACGACCCGTCTCGTCGCCCGTGGTGGGCAGAGAGTCGTAGTATTTGATAGATGCCAACTTCACGGTCAGCAGGTTCTTCTCAGCCGATGTGCCGCCAATCACGAAAGCGATGTGGTAAGGAGGACAAGCGGCTGTGCCCAGATGCTTCATCTCCTCCACGAGGAATGGGAGCAGGGTGCCCTCGTTCTGAATCGTAGCCTTCGTCATGGGGTAGAAGTAAGTCTTGTTGGCAGAACCACCGCCCTTTGCCACCATCACGAAGCGGTATTCAGCACCCTCCACAGCCTCGATGTCAATCTGGGCGGGGAGGTTGCACTTCGTGTTCACCTCGTCGTACATATTCAGCGGAGCGTTCTGGGAGTAGCGGAGATTGTCCTGCGTGAAGGTGTTGAACACACCCTTCGACAGCGCCTCCTCATCCTCGAAGCCTGTCCAGATCTGCTGGCCTTTCTCACCGTGGATGATGGCTGTACCCGTATCCTGACAGAAGGGGAGGATGCCCTTGGCGGCAGTCTCTGCATTGCGCAGGAATTGGAGCGCCACATATTTGTCGTTCTCGCTCGCCTCTGGGTCGCGGAGAATCTTAGCCACTTGCAGGTTGTGTTCGCGGCGCAGCATGAACTCCACATCGTGGAAAGCCTGCTGAGCCAACAGCGTGAGTGCCTCCTTCGACACCTTCACGATTTCCTTGCCTTCAAACTCGCTCACGGTCACGCCTTCTTTCGTCAGCAGGCGATACTCTGTTGTGTCCTGTCCCATCTGAAACATGGGTGCATACTTGAATTCTGGTGTTTGAGCCATAAAATGTTTGTTTCTTTAATGTTTTGTGATTGATATGCAAAGATACACCAAATAATCGAAAATAAAATCGTTTTCGCGCTGTTTTTTGCTTTTTTTCTTCCCAAAACGTATAGACATTCAGAAAAAGGTTGTATATTTGTGCGCACAAACTCAAAAAAAGTGGTAAATATGACAAAAAAAATCCTAACCATTGTTTGCTGTTTCGCAACAGTCTTGAACTCGTTTGCGCAACCCTACAAAGATGCGAACCTCTCAGCAGAGGAGAGGGCGAGGGATCTGCTTGGCCGTCTCACGTTGAAAGAGAAAGCCCAACTCATGGAACACACGTCTCCCGCGATTGACCGTCTCGGCATTCCCGCCTTCAACTGGTGGAACGAGGCGTTGCACGGTATCGGCCGAAACGGTACGGCGACGGTCTATCCCATCACGATGGGACTGGCTGCCACGTGGGACGATGCGCTGGTGGAGCGTGCGTTTGCTGCCTCCAGCGACGAGGCGCGCGCCAAGAACAATCTCGCCCGTGAGAGCGGCCGCATCAGGCAGTACCAGTGCCTCTCGTTCTGGACGCCCAACATCAACATCTTCCGCGACCCTCGCTGGGGACGCGGACAGGAAACCTATGGCGAAGACCCTTATCTCACCACGCGGATGGGATTGGCTGTGGTGCGTGGATTGCAGGGTGCACAGGGCGACGAGGGGATAGCCTACGGCAGCAAGGGGCAGTACAGGAAGTTGCTGGCGTGTGCCAAGCACTTCGCCGTGCATAGCGGTCCAGAGTGGAATCGCCACCAGTTCAACGTCGAGTTGCTGCCGGCGCGCGACTTGTGGGAGACCTATCTGCCAGCGTTCAAGGCGTTGGTGCAGGAGGGCGATGTGCAGGAGGTGATGTGTGCCTACAACCGCTTCGAGGGTGAGCCCTGTTGCGGAAACTCCCGTCTGCTCACCGACATCCTCCGCAAGGAGTGGGGGTTCAAGGGATTGGTGACGAGCGACTGCTGGGCCATCAATGACTTCTTCAACAAGCAGAATCACGGCACCTCCGACTCGAAAGAGTCAGCCATAGCCACCGCGGTCATTGCCGGCACCGATGTCGAGTGTGGCGGCACATTCCGCAGCCTGACCGACGCTGTCGATCAGGGCAAGATCACCGAAGAGAAAATCAACGAGAGCCTGCTCCGACTGCTCAAAGCCCGCTTCGAGTTGGGCGATTTCGACAGCGAGGAGCTCGTGCCTTGGAAGAAGATAGGCGAGGAGGTCATTGCCAGCAAGGAGCACCATCAGATAGCCCTCGATGCCGCCCGTCGCAGCATTGTCCTCTTGCAGAACAAGCAGAACATCCTGCCGCTGGCGAAGTCGGCGAAGGTGGCGGTCATCGGTCCCAACGCTGCCGACTCCGTGATGATGTGGGGAAACTACAACGGATTCCCTCGCCACACCGTCACCATCCTCGACGGCATCAGGCAGAAGGGCAATGTGATTGGCTATCTGAAAGGTTGCGACCTCGTGGAGGGCATGGGGCGTCGCCAGCGTCGGGGCGAGGGTGGTCCTGCTATGGACTACGGTCACGACACCGCGTTGCAGACCCAGACCGAGGATGCCACCAAGACGACCAACGAGGAAATCCTCGCCTGTGTGAAGGATGCCGATGTTGTGGTCTTCGTGGGCGGCATCTCACCCCGCTTGGAGGGAGAGGAGATGCGTGTGACGCTGCCGGGATTCAAGGGTGGCGACCGCACGAGCATCGAGTTGCCGCAGCTGCAGCGCGATGTGTTGAAGATGCTCCACGACGCCGGCAAGAAGCTCGTGTTTGTCAACTGCTCGGGCAGCGCGATGGCGCTGGTGCCTGAGACCACCACGTGCGACGCTATCGTCCAGGCTTGGTATGGTGGCGAGGCAGGCGGCGAGGCATTGGCGGAGGTGCTCTACGGCGAGGTCAACCCCACAGGCAAGCTCCCCATCACCTTCTACCGCAGCACCGACCAGTTGCCCGACTTCGAAGACTACGAGATGAAGGGCCGCACCTACCGCTTCATGAAGGACGCGCCCCTGTGGTACTTCGGCTACGGGCTCAGCTACACCACCGTGCGCTACGGCGCGCCGACCTACAAGAACAACGTGGTCAGCGTCAGCCTCACCAACACCGGCAAGCGTCCCGCCGAGGAACTCGTGCAGGTCTATCTCAACAAGGTGGGCGACACCGACGGACCTCGCGCCACGCTTCGTGCCTTCCAGCGTGTCAGCGTGCCCGCAGGCAAGACCGTGCAGGCAGAGATTCCGCTGCCCCGCAACAGCTTCGAGTGGTGGAACCCCGCCACCAACACCATGTGCGTCACCGCGGGCAAGTACAACGTGATGGTGGGCTCGTCCAGCAACCCCGCCGACCTCCAAACTGTGGCGGTCACGCTCCCATAGTTTACACATTATATTATATATAGAGATTTACACACTGACCTATGAAAAAGATTATCATTATGATGGCAACGCTGCTCACTTTGGCAGCCTGCGACGTCACCCTCAAAAAGCCTGTTGAGGGGGAAAAGAGTTCGGAACCGTCTGTTGAGGCGACAGACACGATTAGTGAAGAAACCAAACAGAAGAACATGGAAGAAGTACAAGCTTTCCTGAAGGAGTGCAACGCATTCTTCATCGCCACCGTCGATGGCGACCAGCCCCACGTGCGTCCGTTCGGCGTGTCGGAGATCATCGGCGGCCGTCTCTACATCATGACGGGCAAGGTGAAGGACGTTTACAAGCAGATGGCGGCGAACGGCAAGTTCGAGATTTGCGCCCTCAATCCGTCGGGCAGCGAGTGGATACGCATCTGCGGCACCCTCGTCAGCGACGATGCCCTCGACGTGAAGACCGAGTTCTTGGAGCGCAACCCCAGCCTCAAATCCATGTACAAGGCCGACGACGACAACATCGCCGTGCTCTACATGACCGACGCCTCCGCCCGTTTCTGCTCCTTCTCCGCTCCCGAGCGCAAGGTGCGGTTCTGAACTGGCAATCAAACCAATGCTGAGAGAAGAGGGTCCTGCGAGGCTCTCTTCTTTTTTTGCGGAATGTTTGGTCGGAATTTTAACTTTTCGTACCTTTGCCGTCGAATTACTATAACAATTCTATATCCATCACAATAATCAATCAGAACACAATGAAAAGGAAAAAGAACTATTTGCAGCCCGCGATGAAGATGACCGAGCTGCAACACAAGCAAGTAATGCAAACAGGCAGCAAAATTCTCATTAGAACCACAGGGAGGCGCGAATCCTTCAACGAGACTATCAACTATGGCGTGGATAATAATGAGATAAACCAAACGACTAAACTTTGGGAGTGGAACTAAACAGGAGGGAGGACAAGACAATGAAGAAGTACATCAACTGCATCTGCACACTGGCTGCCCTGCTCATCGCATCGGCCACATTCGTTGCCTGCTCAAGCAGCGACGACATCCCCAGCGCACCGGAACAACCCACCACGAAGACCTACACCCTGACCATTCAGGCAGGATGGGCAGAAGACGGCACCCGAACCATCGCGTTCAACGATGAATGCACGCAGATCAACACTTTTTGGACGGAGGGCGACGTGGTGAAGGCGTATTATTATTTCGAGGATGATGAAGGTAACTTTTGTTATGGGTCTTTCGACCTGGCCGTCACGGACGTAAGCGACTACGGCCAGTCCTGCACACTGACGGGCAAGGTGGAGGGCGTCGACTTCAAGCCGGAAGATGAATTATACCTCGTTCTTGAGCCTAAGAACGATACTTACGGTGGTGACGGCACGTTCGCCTATATATCCGAAAACCAGGACGAAGCTGGCTGCACTGTCACGGTGAAGGCAGTGGGCGCGGATAACTCCATCACCATCGAGGAGGACTACGCCAAGTTCACGCCCACTTATTGTGTGGCGCGCTTCCACCTCTTCGACAAGTCCACGGGCGAGCCAATCAAACCCCAAACGTTCAGAATCAATTATAGCACTACTTCTACCACCTACAATTTCGAAGGCTTGACCAACGAAACCTATGCAGCCAATGCCTACGAAGGGGACAACGGCGACGCCGTGCTGTATGCGGCCTTACCCCCGACCGCTAAGAACAGCCAAACCCCCTCCATCTCCCTGACGGCAATTATGGACGGTGATGCCTACACCTGCACGAAGCCGAACGTGCGATTATGGGATGGCAGGTTCTACGACATCGCGGCGAAGATGACATACGACCCGACGGTCACGCCGCTGACGATGCAGGCCACAACGACCGGCACCATCGTGGTGAACAACCAGCCGTCGGGCATGCAGTACTCGGTGAACGGCGGCATGAAGACCACCATGTCCGCGGCGACCACAACCATCAACGTTAATGCTGGCGACAAGGTGCAGTTCTACGGCAACGGCACCCAAATCACCTGTTATAATGGCACCAAAATTGCCGGTGGCACGGCCGAGGTAAAGGTGTATGGTAACATCATGAGCCTGGTGGACGAGATGGGCTTCGCATGGAATAAAATGTTGGAATACGAGCATGCTTTCGAGTGTTTATTCCAACTCAACACCAATCTGACCGACGCAAGCGGTCTGCTGCTGCCCGCCACGACGCTGACTAATAGCTGCTATAAAACCATGTTCTACGGCTGCGAAAACCTGACCGCCGCCCCCGTGCTGCCCGCCGAGACGCTGGCCCAAGCGTGCTACGCCGAAATGTTCCAGAACTGCTATAAGCTGAACTCCGTGACCTGCCTGGCCACCAACATCAGCGCAACCGACTGCACCAGTAGCTGGCTCGAGAATGCTGGCAGAGACGCGATGGAGACGAAGACGTTCACCACGCCATCCACGACAGTCTGGCCAATTAAATCTGGCTCCGGCATCCCCGAGGGCTGGACGCGAGTGGACTACGTTGCGCCTTAAGGATAAACACATGGGGACAGACCCTCTGTGCTCGAAGGACAAAGAAAATAATGAATAAATGAAAGCACTCGTGCATGATAGGTTGCACGGGTGCTTTTTTGTGACTAATTCTCAAACAAGTTCGACTTTAGCGGCTTGCCGCAATAAACATCTTACATCTAACATTTTACATTTAACATCTCACCTCTCAAACGCCAGCTCATACCCTTTCCTGATGTCCTCCCTCCTAATGAGGTCGGCACATCCGTTGCCGTTCTCCACGAGTGCCATTGCTCGGACCAGTTCGCAAGCCCAGTAGGCATCGTCATCTTCGAGGCTGCCCACATTCAGGATGAAGTGAGGCGGCACACCCATCTCCTCGCACACGAAGCCGATGTAGGCACGAGTCTGGTTCTCGTTCGGCGGCGCCCACCGCTCGATGATGGTGCGGATAGATGTTCGTTTGTACTTCACTCGGTACGTTCTCAGCAGTCGGAAGGCGGCACGATAGCCCCATTCCATCGCCTTGAACTGAAAGAAACTCTTGTCGTTCTGCACTTTCAGCAGACCTTTCCACTGATCCTTACTTCTGCGGATGTTCAGCGGATTGCAATTACGGATTCCTCTTGGTATCATACTATAACCTATAAACTATATACTTTACCTCACCTTATATTAGAAAATAAATGGAGCCATTTTTCTTTTCAAATTCGGCTCGAATCTCCATAATGCTCTTCACTTTTACCCGCTTTCCCGATAGGATGTCTTGGTCTTCTTTTTCACGCACTGCCAAGAGAAACATCAGATACTCCTGACGCTTTACCATTCCAAGTGCTTGACCCGCCATTTTCAGTTGTTCGCTCATTTGCCATTGCTTACACACACCGCAAGGTTTTACATCCTTGTGCAAGTCTTTGCAATGTCTCAGTGAATAAGCCCTTGTCAAGTCCTTGTACTTGCAACTGGCACAAAACACTTTAACCACCATGCCAAATTCATTCTTTACCCTTTGTACTTTCATTGCTTTTAGTTTTTTTTGATTATTAAGATGTTCGTTAACGCTATCGTTTCCGATTTCAGCCGCAAAGGTATTGGCATCAAAAAAAACTTGCAACAAAAAGTCGCAAGGGTAAAGAATGGTTAAGTAGAAATAAGGAGCGTTAAGCAGAGTTTAGCAGCGTGAAGCCAATTGCAAACTCCACTTGACAAATTGCCTCATTTCAACATCTTGAAACGCTCCTTCAGAGGATCTATTTCATGGGGGGCGTAGCTCGCCCCTCCAGTTCCCCTCAGCCAGTTGCTCAAGTTCACCTTGTTCAGATTGGTGCCGAAGCGAGTGTTGTACCATTCCGCGTCAATCGGTGGAAGCATCACCTCCGCCTCCATCGCTGCCCGTTGGGGCATTAGGATGTATTTCGCCTGTTTTCCAGCTTCCACAGCCTCCTTCACCAGTTGACAGAGCAGTCCCATGGCTGGATATAGAGAATATTCGTCCGTGCATTCCTCCCCTCCGTTGTCCTTTTTCTCTCCGTAATAGTTATGCTGATGCTGTATGCTGTCCACATGTTGTGCTCCCGAAGCCACATACACCAAATTGATGTGGCAGCCGCCTTGTTGTTCTCCGTCCGTCTGCCGCAGCTGTTCTTGCAGACGTCCTAATAAATTGATGATCTCCTCTTCTTTCTCTATCTTCATAATACAATCGAAAGGTTTAAGAACCTCTCTAAACCTTAAAGTCTTACTGAATAATAAAATTTTAGTGGATAAAAAGAAACGGAAAACGTGGACTGTGAGTTGGGAGTATAACAAATCTTCTCTGGTCGGCTAAAACCAATTCTCGGTATTGTCATAACTGCCAAAGCCCACGCCTCCGTTTATAGGATGCGTGAGCAGGCAGCCGTCTTTCCGAGAATAATCTTTTGAATTAGCCGTTCGAGAAGATTTCAAGAAAGCTGTCGGTTGCTCCTTATATTATCTTATGTCGTGCAAATTTACATGAAATTATTCACACGCCCAAATGTTTTGTGAATATTTTATGGACTCACGGTGATTCTTATTTTTTGTTTTATATAATTATTGACTTCGTTGAGACTCTCTTATTCATTCACCAACACCAACCCGTCTTCTGTCATTCCTTCCACACTGATGTACATTTCCTCGCATGTGGAATTATTGAAGAACTCAACTTTGGCTTTTCCTTGTGCATCCGTGGTGATGTTGGGTTGCCACCAGATGGTGCGTCGGAAATCTGCCATCGGAGGAATGACGCTATAGTCCTCCGTCTTGAACGTGGAGGCTTGGTTGAAACCTTGGAAGTAGGTGCGGCGAAGTCCCT
>Ga0265300_10001381_pt1 | contig 22831 bp, 15 predicted proteins | sample AusTroGonzalo_MG_FD_193482 | JGI IMG/M metagenome (GOLD analysis project Ga0265300, IMG submission 193482) | Bovine rumen microbial communities from tropical cattle in Woodstock, Queensland, Australia - Gonzalo_03 | ecosystem: Host-associated > Mammals > Digestive system > Stomach > Rumen ...
TGTACAGGATTGTGCTCAGGCACCTCTTCCGACTGCACATACTCCGTGATCTCCGCCTTGGGACTTCCCTTCTCCAGCACCTCTTCGCGCTTGGCACGAATCACGATGCTGTTGAGGGCAGCCTGCGTCAGAGGACGGTATTCCAAATCTGCCTCATCCGAGGCGCACGAGAGACTGCCGAAAGTATCGGCAGTGTTGCCTTCAGCCTTGTTGTCAGCCTTTGGCAGAACCGCAAATTCCACCTTCCCGTTGAGGATGTTTCGACGGAAACGGTAGTTCGACATGAGGAACTGCTCGATCACAAGCATTCCCTCCTGAGAGGCTCCTGGAGTCTCTACAGGCAAAAGTTCACAATGCTCCATAACTATAGTAAAATCAAAAGTCTAATCCTGCTCCTTACAGGTGTCATCTGTAGTAATATGGCGCGCTTTTCACAGCGTGCTTTTCTGGGTGCAAAGATACAAAAAAATATCGAGTCCTGCAAATTTTAAAGCAACAATTATCAGTAAATTTGAAAGATTTTTATCCAATCTTTTACATCTTATATAAATAATGTACGCGCGAGGAGAATCGAGGGAAGGATGAAGGGAGGGATATGGGAGAGATGACGGGAGGGATCAAGGGAGGGATGAAATTGGATCTTTCCTTTGTTTAAAGGCTTTTCGAGCGAAGGACGGGAGGGATAAAGGCTTTTTTGAAAATTCTATCATTTTTATCAGGAATCGTCAAGCACATCTAAAATCGTTTGACTAAATCTGCTTGATGATTCCCACTTTGGGAATGGTATGTTCCCACACTGGGAACATAACCGTCCCAGCCTGGGAATATATGCTTTGCCTATGTATGCACAGCGCTCACCTTATACTCCTGGCCGTTGAGCTTGGCTGTCAAGCGCATGGCACCGTTACCCATCTCTTCCCATTGTGCATTCTCCACATGCACGCCTTGTGTGATCACAGGAACCCTCCCCCTGATCCTACAGCGTTCCTGTCACCTTGTGTGGGGACAGGAACAGGTTCGGGTATATATAATTTGGGAATATTCGAGTATATCAAGTTTACGATTATATCAATGTCTGTTTGGTCAATCTTTCCTTTTTGATTCAAATCCGCATAACTAAATTTGAATTTGGTTGATGTTTTGTCATTCATCGCATTGACCGCTTCAACGACATCAGCGACATTAACAACTCCATCGCCATTGGCATCACCCATGTTGGGACTAATTTCCACTATTTCCTTGAATTCTTTCCAATAATCAGCAGCCGCGTATGCAGTCTTAGCACCTTTTGGCACATATAGTATAGCATTTGCACGGTTGGAAAACGTACCTTTTTTTATATTAATTGGAGTTTCATTTTTAATGGCTACAGAAATAAGACTGCTGCAACGATCGAAAGCATAATTTCCTATATTAGAAACGCTATTGGGAATAGTGATAGAGGTCAGGCTGACACAATTATAGAATGTGCCTTCACCTATGCTTGTCACGCTATTGGGAATAGTTATAGAATTTAAACCGCATTGACCGAATGCATAATCACCAATGCTTGTCACACTATTGGGAATGGTCACGGATGTCAGGCCACTGCAACCAAAGAATGCGCCTTCCCCGATACTATTTACACTATTAGGAATACTTGTATTGATACAGCCCTCAATCAACTTATTATCACTAGTTCTAACAATAGCATTACATCCCTCACGAGAATCAAAAACAGGATTCCTATCATCTACAATAATGGAAGTCAGGGCGCTACAAGAGGAGAAAGGACTTACACCAATTTTACTTACGCTACTGGGAATCGTGACGGAGGTCAGTCGGCAACCAGAAAAAGCTCCACTCCCTATACTCGTCACGCTGTTAGGTATATCTATGGAAGTCAGGCCACTACAATTATAAAATGCCTCATAACCTATGGACGTTATGCTATTAGGAATAGTGATTGATGTCAAACCGCTGCAATTCCGGAAAGTATAATCTCTAATAGACGTCACATTGTTAGGAATCGTGATGGAAGTCAGGCTGCTGCAACCTGAGAAAGCCGCAATTTCTATACTCGTCACACTATTGGGAATCGTGACAGATGTCAGGCCGCTGCAACCTGAGAAAACCCCATTTTCTATACTTGTCACGCTGTTGGGAATCGTGATGGAAGTCAGGCTGCTGCAACCTGAGAAAGCTCCACTTTCTATACTTGTCACACTGTTAGGAATCGTTATGGAGGTCAGGCTAATACAGGCCCTGTATTTGCAAGTCGGTTAATATCAACAAATTGTACGTTAAACGGTAGAAAAGTGGTGTTGGAGATTCTGCAATACGCTGAATTGACAAAGAATTAACATTTTTAACTTACATTAATTCGTTATACGGCACAAAATTGTAATCTCAAACGACATTTTCTACAAATCAAAGATGTTCTCATCTTCATTCTTCACGAAATCTATATAGTCCTGCAAAGCGATATTAGAATGTATTGAGATTGCATCCTTGGGGGCTTTGGCCACACTTGCAATTGCCGCTAAAAGGCCAGAGCTAAGTTGACTATACTTTCTCTTGACTAATTCTGTAATATCTTTTTCTTCCACTAATACCAGACTAATAATAGAAAACAAACGTTCTTCTCCAAATGAGTCCGAAATCTTTTTATCCTGAGCTACTATTGTAACATCAAGTTTAGCGTCATTTTCAGGGATAAGATATATCACATCATCTTTGTATTGTTTCAGAATCGTTCGTATAAATTCAAAGGACTTCGCATAATCGGGATGTTTCCTCAGTGCCATTACTTCATCAAAAAAGTAATCTTTTAATTGAAGTGAACGAAACTCTCCATGACTGTCGAAATAAATCTCGAATAAAATGCCGTTTAGCACATGATTATCTCCATCGTTGCATCTATACTTGCGAAGGTTCATTGATAAGGAGTTCATGAACTTTTGAGCACTGAAAGACCAACTTGAAGATTGAAGAAGATTTCTTCCAAATATAAATTGCTGATTCCTGTCCAAATCAGAAGCTTTCTTTGCCAACATTTTTTCAACGGCAGGATTTTGCCTATTATAGTCACATGATTTTATTTCATTAATTAGGTCAGCAATCTCCCCAGTCTCACTATAATCTGCATCACGAACCACATCTTCTTTATAAGGTATTTGTGGGGAAGCAACCATCTGTCCAGTATTGAAACAGAAGTTTGCTATTAAAGAAGTATGTTCCCAAGGTATTTGTTCGTTCTGCGTCCATTGAGCAACTGTTCGCCTAACTTTCTTAAAAAGTTCCTCTACCGTAATTTGCTCACGCCCAATATAACTTAACAATGCTTTCGTATAAACACTATGCCCTTCACCTGAAGAGTCCTTAGCTGCACAGTTTGGAGATGTGGAAAAGGCAATAAGTGTTCCTGGTGGAGCATCAACGGGAGCAAAGGTATCATAACCTCCTCGACCTTGAGAGCGTTTTCTACAAGCATCCAGTATAGCTATATGTGTCTTCTTTTCGCTTTTCTTATAAATTTCCATCAACTCAGATAGCCTGATGCTGTAACGCCCCAGAATGTGTTTATTAGCTTGACTGACTTGACATTCGATAGATGGGAGATAGTTTTCTCCTTCTTCTTGAAAGCCGTGCCCTGCGTAAAAGAATATAGATGCATCATATTGTGGTAAACTCTGCTCAAAACTTGTAAGTAATTCTCCGTATGTTTGATTGTCACAATTATATCCAGATAAAACAGTATAACCTAAGCGACTAAAAACATCTTCCATAGATTTTGCATCATTCACTGCATTTTTAAGTTTATCTGGCTCAGGATAATTATTGTTACCTATGACTAATGCTATGATTCTCATATAAAAAACTTGTTATACACGATTTATGGGGATTTAATCGACTATCACCCACAAACCATCATTGTCCTTGCCTTCATGCTTCAAAATACCCATCTTTTGCAAAGCAGAAAGGTCGCGTTCGATGGTACGTTGGCTCACCGACAAAGTCTCCGACATTTGTTTGCCTGTTATTGTCGGAGACTCTTTAATGAGACTGAGGATTTTCTCCTGACGTTCAGTGAGTTTCGTCTCCGACACGTCTCCGTCATAGTCTCCGACATTCGGGGTGTCGGAAGAGGCATAGATGATGGTCTGGAACTGGGTCGGGGTTGATTTGAATTTAGGCATCAATTCGTCCCTGTACCCATCCAATGCCTTAGTCTCGTTGCAGATGCGCGTTAGTCCACTGCCTCGTTTCTCCATATAGTCAAGCTGGGCCATTACGTTTGCAAGGATTGGATTACGCCTTTCGGAAGAAACATCTGCGATGTCTAAGTTTTGAATCAGCATGCCATTGTACATTCCTCCTGGGGATGTAACGGTGAGACGGTCATCGTAGATGTCAAGATGCACCTCGCCGCCCATAACCGTATAGTCACGATGGATAAAGTGGTTAACCATTGCTTCAAGAACGGCGCGTTCCGCATACTCAGGTTTGTTCTTTCGTCCATCGGGCAGTTTCTCCCAGCCTCGCTTTGTGTTAGACTTCACAAAGTTCATAGCTTCACGGAGTAGCATCAGGACATTACCTGTAAACTCTGCATCATTGATGGCATCACCCTTTTCCTTTCCTTCCCATCTTGTGCAGTATAGGCGAGATTGCCACAATGGGCAGTCATCGGCAAACAGTGCACCGGCATTCGTTAGATTCCCTGCACCAGTTACCAGTCCAAACGATAATAGATACTTCTTGTCCCATTCTTGTTTAGTGCGGTCTTTGAAAGTATTCGCTAATATCGTGAAAGCATAGTCTTCAACATTATAATCCGTGTGAAGGGAATCATAAGTTTTGTTGGAGCCTTTCAGTACCAAACGTACCATTTGCTCTGCTGTGGCAGGAAGACTCTCATCACCGACACGAACAAAGGCAATGCGCTGACCATCCCCAACGTAGTAATACGGAGTGTAATGCCCTGCATTGACTTTGAGTTGCAAGATGTGCAAGCCATCCATATCATGCGGAATCATTTCCACCTCTGGCAGTGGATCCATATAATCACGAATCTTACTACTGATAGCTTCGCAAACATGCTGTACATCATCGAGTCCTTTGACGATGCCATCATTATCTATGCCATAGAAAAGGGAGCCACCCAAACCGTTGGCAAAAGCACTTACGCTCTTCAGCCAACTCTTAGGCTTCTTTTCTTCGAGCATCACCTTGAAATCGTATGCAGTACATTCTGCTATCAAAGTATTTAATTCCATTCTAAATTACTTGCCAATAATATAGTTCCAACACCTTTACCTTGCAAAGGTACACATTTTTCTTGAGAAGAAGGCATGTAATCATCGTTTCGCGTGTAATTTAAGTAAATTTTATCTAAAATCACATCTATGTGACACAAAAGTTACGATAATTGAAGTTTTTTAATTACCTTTGCAACGCATAGTGGGCGAAGGCTTACTTTGCAAAGACATATTGCTCACATCCTGCCAAATTACCACACCGAAAGGATAAAAAGAGCAAACACCAATCATCGTGAAGTCGCGCCATAGGCGCAGACTTCCCCGTAGATGATTGGAGGCTGTGGTAAGCCTGGCAGGATTATGGTGGCGGTCTGCGCCATTTTTAAAATGTTCGTAAAATTTTGAGTATAAATATGCATCAGACAATGTTTAAAAGAAATAGCCCTACAAAAAGAGCGATCAAAATGGTTGGTCACATCATATATATGTGTGCATTTGTCGCAATTCTTTCAACAGTACTTATATCTTGTGATAATAGAATAAAGTACATTGACTCCTATGTAATAGAAAAGAATGGCAAATATGGATTGATTGACTCTTTAGGAAATGAAATTCTGCCACCTGCTTACTTACAGGTTAGGAAAATCAGTAATTCCGGCTTAGCCATTGTAGTATTGGATACCATCATCTGTCATAATACTGAAAAGCAAAATACATGGTCTCTATTATTGCAACCTCATGACACATTGAAAGTAAAGTATTCATACGTGAATCATGAAGGAAAGTTTCAATTTCCAGAACCGTTTATCGGATGTGAACTTATTGGAGATGGCTTAAATGCTGATGATCTTTTAAATGAATTTTGTATCAACCATACGTTTAAATGTGGTTTGGCACTCATTACAGATTCTATTTCACTACTTAATGGATACATTAACATATCTGGCGATACTGTCATCCCCATAAGTTATGTTAAGGCCTCTTATTTTTCTGAGGACATCGCTCCTGTATTAACAAAAGTAGAGACGGATTCAGCAATCCATTCAGTTGTGGAGAATACAGGGAAATATGGTTTTATAGATAAAGCAGGGAATAAAGTAAGTGATTTTAAGTTTTCCTATTTGACCACTTGTCACCATAATCGAGCTATTGCATCGATTATTTACAATAGAGAAATCGAAGAGGGCGAAACTATAGATGGTGAAATAACGAAAGAAGGTAAGTTGGTAAAGAAACAAATAGAACGTAAGGGCGGTGACACTGAAACGGGTTGGGCAACATATCTGGTTGACGGGAAAGGTCAAATTATTGAGCAACTAAGCGTTGCAAATCGTTACAACAACTTCACAGAAGACAGTTTAGCAGTCATTGAGCCTAATGGTTTAGGAGCGTTTTTCGGTATGGGGTATAATTTTCTTGATTATGATGGCTCTATATACAAAACGGACGGCAAACTATCCGATGATGAAAAAATATATATAATGGACAATAACCAAATGTGTAAAGGACACATGTCGGATGATTTTGTCAAAATGGCAGTCACGTATTTCTCTGAGGGTTATGCTGGCGTTATGGTTGGAAATAAAGAATGGGTATTCGTTGACAAAAATATGATGGTTTGGCAGCCAGAAGACGAACCTTATCAGAATATTTTGCCATTCTCATTTGGTTTAGCTGCAGTGAAATATAAAGGAAAATGGGGGTATGTTGATACGGACTTTAATTATATCATCCCATTAAAATACGATTCTTGTGGAATTGCAGGCCGGAATCTATGCAAAGTGTACAACTCTATACGAGAGCCTTTTATTACAAGTTATATCAACAGAAAAGGCGAAGTAGTTTGGCAAAATACAGAATATACAAGTAGTTTTAGCCAAAAGAACAAAGACAGTAATGCTTATTATGGGAAATGGAGAAATATCGATTACAAATATGAGCCTAAGTCAGGCTCAACTGCATGGTATGTTGTATTATGCGTAATAACTTTCTTATTGCTTATAGGATTTTGGTGTTACAAATCATTGAGAAATAAAGCGCAAAAGAGTATTCCTTTAATTAATGCCCAACAGGTTGAAGAGAAAGCCGAAACACCACGAACAGAAGAAATTATAGAAGAATCGGTTATAAATGATCCAGAAAATGAGAATCCGAGAATGGAGGATAAACACTTGGATAGTAATAATTATAGAGAAACCTCGGACAAAGTAAGTACAGGCTTTTACAATCAGATTCACGAAAACAACCATGAAGATACTAACAATACCCAACAAAATTTAGGAGAGGAAGAACCGCATGCATCTAGAAAAACTGAAAAAGAGAAACATGAGACTGAGCCAAACGGTTCTATGAGCACATTTGTTAAAGTCGTTGTGACAATTGGAGTCGTATTTTTGTTTTTTATAGTTTTCGGGGCAATTGTTGGAATTAGAGGTGGTTCGGGACATTCAACACCAGGCTTCTTAGGACTCATCGTCTTTGCTGCTTTAGTTGGTGCATTGAGAGCTATATGGAAAGGGAAAGGTAAAAAGAAAGAAGACAACAGTTCCATCCTACAAGAGTAATTAAAATATGTTCAAAGACTATTACCAAATATTAGGCATTCCATTGACATCCTCTCGTCAAGACATTAAAAATGTTTATCGACAACTGTCACTAAAATGGCATCCAGACAAGAATCCGGGTATTGATGTAACTGAAATAATGCAAGATATCAATGAGGCCTACAAGATATTATACGATGAAGAAAGCAGGGCGAGATATGATATTGAATACCAGATTTTTGATCGTCAAAGAAGAAACCATCAGATTAAGAAATGGCAGGCGAGAGAGGAATATTGGAACTATGATTATGATGTAAAAGATGACAACTTAAAAGAGGACATCGAAAGTGCCAGAAACTATGCAAGGAATCTAGTACGAGATTTCCTTAAAGGACTAAAAGATACATCAAAAGTTGCAGCGAAAGGAGCATGGGAAGGTGCTTATGGGTACATAATTGCAGGCGTTTTTCTAACAATCATCTTTGGACTAATTCGAGCCTGCATATAAAAAAGGTTCATCCGACAAATGCGTAGTTTTTATCGTGCGACGAAAGTATCTTTAGTTCAAAGAACTTCTCGTCTCTGTATCCGTATGCTTGTCTTTTCATTGTTTTGATTTTGTTGTTTATTCCTTCAAGTTTTCCAGTAGAGATGTGGTAGTCATACCATGCAATGATTCCACTTCTGAAAGCTATCAGCGTGTTGGCAAACTTTATCAGGAGCGGTACTTTGGAGTCTCTGGCCTGCTCTACCCATTTCATGAGTACTTGCTGTGCCTGTTCCTTGGTCACCTGCATCCATATCTCCCGAAGTGACTCCTTGAGATAGTATCCTTTCATGAGGGGCGCGTTCATCTCAAGCGCATTCTCCAGCCTGTTCCTGTGGCATGAGTCATATATGTCCTCTCCGTTGCAGAGCAGCAGCCACCGGGTTCCCTTGAGGACCTTGCGCTTCATGAGGTCGGCCTCCTGGCTGTATGCCTGCCTGCGGAGCTTGTCCAGCGTGTCGTTCATCAGCTAGACTATGTGGAAATGGTCAAAGACGAGCGTCGCATTCGGCGCATTCTCCCTTACGGATGATATGAAGGCAGCAGAGAGGTCTGTAGCCACAGCCTTTATCACGGCCTTTGCCTTGCGAATCTTCTTCCAGAACTTATCAAGCGCATCTGCACCTTTACCGTTGCCGACGTACACTACCTGCCCTGTCAGCAGATCCGCCACGATTGTCTTGTAGACATGTCCCTTGCGCACGGCGAACTCGTCTATTCCGATATACTCAAGTTTGCTCAGGTCCGGATTGCCGTAATAATGCACAGGGGTCAGGAACGATGTGCATTTATATTGCAATTTATTTGGTAATATCAATTATTATCCTTACCTTTGCAGCTGTTAACAATAAATTTACTATTATGGCAAGACAACTCAGAAAAGAAAGTGCGACTGGTATTCACCACGTCATGCTGCGTGGGATTAATCGTCAGGATATCTTCTTAGACTCAGAAGATTATCGCGTGTTCATTTCCTATCTGCACAAATTGGTAAGGCCAAAGAATGAATTAGGCCAGCCCTTACCTGCCTATGCATCGTTTTATGCCTATTGCCTCATGAACAATCATGTGCATCTGCTTATCAGGGAAGGGGCAGAAAATCTGTCGTCGGCAGTCAAAAGGATTGCTGCTGCTTATGCACGGTATTACAACACAAAATACGAACACTACGGGCATCTCTTTCAGGACAGATTCAAAAGCGAACCCGTCAATGATGCTGTCTATTTCTTCACCTTGCTCAGATATATACATCAAAACCCTGTAGCGGCTGGACTGACCAAGGATGTTGCCTGCTATGAATGGAGTAGTTGGCGAGAATACGAGAGGAAAGGTGCAGGGAACAGTATTTGTAATGTGGAACAGGTACTTAAACGTATGCCACTCGAAGAGTTACGTAGTCTTGTATTCGAATTGTTGCCAAAGTCGACCGTGATTCTGGATTTTGACAATGCATCGAAGAATAGGACAGATCGTGACATACTTGATTACTTGACAAAAACGTATGGCCTTCGAGATGCCTCAGACATTCTTTTGGATAGTCGTGACAGACAAAGGGATATTCTTCATGCAGCAAAAGAATATGGTGCAAGTATCAGACAATTATCCAGACTGACGGGAATCAGCGTTGGAATCATAAGGAATATGTGAATTGCACATCGTTCCTGACCCCATGTGTTTTGATAGTCATGAATGTCAGCAAGTCTAACTATATCTGCAATGACAAGAACGAGATTCCAGACGAAACAGACAATCAAAAGGATATCTTTGACAACCAACTATCCAAATATGTAGAAACAGAAGATTGCAAGGTAGCCATACTCAACGCCTTCCCCATCTTCTTGTTTGAATATTTTGGGAAGAAGGTTTTAGAAAACACAATGGAAATCATCTTGTAATTGCTCAAAATAATTGCTCCATTCGACTTGAATTCCAGAATTATTATGTACCTTTGCAACAGATTAAATAAACTAACAAGTATGAAAAGGTATCTATTGTTGGCAGTATTGGCGATTGGAACGATTGCCCAGGCCCAGAATAATTATGAGATTACAGTTGAGAGCAGACAGCCCTCAGGTATCATCGACGAGATGCTCTATGGACAACTCTTTGAGCATATCTATTTCAGTGCCAACAATGGTGTCTGGCAGGAACTGATACAGGAACGTTCCTTTGAGCCGGAGCAGTATCCGGGCATTCATCCGCGTGATGGCTATTTCGACGGATGGTTCATGGATGACGACATGGTGCTGCATTCACCTACCCGTTACGAGCAGCCACTCAAGATTGACAGCATAGACACCTGTGACTTTGACCTGACTATGGACGTGAACTGGCGTGCCTACAAGCTGGCGCGACGCGCTTGGAGCGGGGGACTGATGGACATTCGTTTCGCTTTCCGCAACAAGGCTGACGGAGCGGCCTATTACCTGCGTATCCACGACCCCTATTATGAGAGCCGCCCCTTCAACCCCGGACAGACCCAGGCACAGATAGAAGCAGCAAAGGAGGCTGAAGCACGTACAAAACTCCAGCAGAGCACCACAGCCGATTTCTCGATCTGCACCATGGAGGAGCGCGAGATGCCTGGCTTCGGAGGGCGCACCCGTCGCATGAATACATTGGTACCCATGATATCAGCCCCAGCCACGAAAGAGCAAATCAACGAAAACCAACTGTGGCACAAACTGCGTGTGGAGAGCCGTGGTAGCAAGGTGACGGTGTTCTGGGACGGCAAGCAGGTACTGAACTACGACGGTCTGGAGAAGACCGATCGAAATTTCCTGACCTTCTGGGTCAACTATACCGAGGCCACCTACCGCAACATCAAACTGACAGCAACTGACGGCAAGGTGCTCTTTGAGGGTATTCCTGGCGACGTTCAGATACCAGCCGTGGCCCAGCAGTGGACTGCCTTCGGCGATGGCGGCAAGTATCGTCTAATCAAGGACGATGCCGTGAACATGCGTTATTCGCAGGAGATTACAGCCAAGGCGGAGGCAGGCATCTTCCAAGGCCCGCAGAACATCATCTCTGGTGAAAAATATGTTGGTTCCATCTATGCTGAGGGTAATGGTGAACTCATTGTAGGACTGCGCAATGCGAATGGTCAGTTCGTGGCTCGGAAATCATTGGGCAAGGTAGGCAAGGATTGGAAGAAATATGCGTTTACGCTCGAACCGCAGACCAGTTGTGATGGCGACTTTGCCATCGTCGTGAAGGACGGTACGGTTCAAATTGACATGGCGACCATGACCACTCAGACAGGTATTAACCTGGGGGGATTCCGTCCTGATATCCTGCAAGCCGTCAAGGAACTGCACCCTACTTGTCTGCGTTGGCCAGGCGGTGGATACGTAGCACAGTACGACTGGAAGTGGGGCATCGGCCCACAGGAGAAACGTGAGCGCTGGGCACACTGGATGTGGATGGACTATGACCAGAACTGTTTCGGCACCGATGAATTCATACGCTTCTGTCGTGAGGTCAACAGCGAGCCAATCATCGTGGTGAGCGTCAAGTTTGAACGTCCTGCCGAAGAATACGACAGCATTCTTCAGGATGCGCTCCACTGGCTGCGCTACTGCAATGCCCCCGCCACCGACGAATGGGGTGCAAAGCGTGCTGCCAACGGGCATCCGGAACCTTACAATGTGAAATACTGGGAGATAGACAATGAGATGTGGGAGATGGGCATCGACCGCTATGAGAAGTGTGTGCGCGACTTCAGTACCGAGATGCGCAAGATAGACCCGTCGATCAAGATCATCGCCTGTGGCGGCTTCCGGGAGGATGAGCAGTTCATTCAGCGTAGCGGACAATATTTCGACTACCTGAGCCTGCATCACTATGAGCAGCAGGGTGGATATGCAACTGGTCCAGTACGTCTGGGACAGCAGTATGACCGCTATGCGCAGATGATTGCCGATGGGCCTAATCCGAATATCAAACTGTTCATCTCGGAGTGGAACCTGAACAGTATCGACTGGCGCACAGGTCTGTTTGCTGGTGGATTCCTCAATATGTGCGAAGCCCGCGACGTGGTGGCGATGGGGGCTGCAGCACTGTTCATACGTCGTACCGATGCCCCAGACTGGAACAACGCCTTCATCAATTTCGACTATAAGGATATGTTCAAGGCACCGAACTGTCAGGTGACCGAACTCTGGTACGATCATTTCTCGAAATACCGTCTGGCCTTTAGCGGTGAGACAGGCAACCTGAGTGTGAGCACCACTATGGCAGAAAATGGTTCCGGAGTGATTGTGAAGGTGGTGAACCCCACCGAAGAGCCTGCCACCTTACGTATCAAAGGCGACTGGACGGGTGTGAAGGATACTGCCTTCGAGTATTACGCCCCAGGTTCTCTGACCGTGGCCAACAGCATGGAGAACAAACATGCCGTCGCTCTCCAGAAAGCCACTCCTAAGACCGATGGCAATGATGTCGTGCTCTCCGTTCCCGCCCTCTCTGCAGGCGTTCTGACGATCACCAAATCAACGAAGAATATGTGAACTCAATCATCTTTATAATCAGGCTCGGTCTTAATCCAAGCTGGGATAAAATGCCTGCCCTTCCCAAAGCTCGAACTAATCCCAAGCCTGATGGTGATTCTATTGTTCATTGCTGCTTTCTTTTTGTAGGTTATTATTCATAAAAACTGTCGCTGGACCTTCACGGCGGAGCGACAGCATTCAATTAATTTACATACTAAAAATTTCAGTTCGAAGTTGTACCATCCTCACGGACACCAACAACTTAATAAGTTTAAATAACTTTTTAAATTAACTTAATATAGTCGCAAAGCAATGTTTCGCTCATTCTCTGTACCATCGCATGGTAACTTTGCGTTTTAAGAAAAATCTGAGGCGCAAGGCGCAATACCCTGCGCCCCAGTTGTTTTCTCACGAAGTAATTATCGCTTCGTGAATGCGAGGCGCTACGGTTTAGAAGTCGCCGTCGCCGCCCTCTTCTTCGTCCTGAGTAGTTCCACCGTCTTCAGCGACAGATCCATCTGATGTGCAGAGCATGCCTTCAAGCTGCAAATCTACAACTTCCATCTCGGGCTCAAAATAAAGTTTCTTGTCCATTTTCTTAATACTTTTTAAATTTGAAATGGACAGGGGATGTGACTCCCCTGTCACATTTCGGGTTATTAATCTAGTTGTTAATTACTTCTGAATATACTTCTTGCCGTCCTTGATTACAACGCCCTTATAAGAAGCGTTCACCTTCTGGCCAGCGAGGTTGTAAATAGCACCCTTCTCAGCATTTGCCTTCTTCACAGTCTGGATAGCTGTTGCCTCCTCAGAACCGTCGAGCCAAACGACATTCAGACGATCACCTGCATTCACGGGGTCTGTAACGATATACAGCGTGTTGTCAGGCAGAGTGGTCGTAGCACCGAACTTCTTCCAAGTCAGGTTGTACTTCTCAGGATTAGCCATTGCCCAAACATTCTTGCCCGGATTTGCATCCAAAATGGTGTTACCACCGCAGGCATTGGTGTGCTGGATTGCGTTGATGATAGTTCCAGCGCCGGATACCGTACGCATGGTGTGAGTATCTTCAGTGCTGACAGCTGAAACAGGACCAGCAGACTTTGACTTGATGACAACAGCTTGACCATTATTAACAATATAGAAGCCCTTTACAATACGGAGCTGATCCATGTAGATAGTGGCATCGCTTGCATCAACGTATGCTGAGTAAACAATAGCATCACCCTTTGCAATCTTAAAGTTCTGGCCATCTGCATAGAACTTGCCATAGTACCAGTCTCCATCCTTCTTAGCAAGAGTAATTGATTCCGTTACCTCAACAACAGGAAGACCATAAACGACTCTCTTAAGTCCTGCAGTTGTCTCGGCTGTCTTAACTGCGAGTGTGGTATGCAGTTTGACATCAGTTCCTGCTGCATCGGAGAAAGCTTCATCATCAAACGGACAGTCATTTGTGCCAGCCGTGATTCCTTCAGGAGAATAATACACATGTAATTTGATACCATCATCATCAGCTGTATTTGCGTTACCTGCAAGATACTCTGGATCACCACCGGACACACCGAAAGCTGCGGCTTTCACTGCACCGTTTACTGCAAGACCAAGGAGGCTAACCTTTGCCAGTTTTGAACACTTCATGAAACCATAGAGTGCATTTGCATCTGCGATTGCGCCAGAAATGGTGAGTTCAGTAAGTATTGCATCAGCAGCAGCATAATCGCCAGTGATGCTACCGCCAGTGGGCAGTGCAGCAATTGTCAGTTTAGCCGGAGTGCCGAATGATGTCACAGGCACAGCTTTACTGATTGCACCAACGGTCAAGTTACCTGTATTACCAGTGAAGAGACCTGCAATATTCTTATCAATGGCGCCTACGGTAGTGGTGGTTGCAGCACCTGCGAGAGCGATACTACCAGCAGCACAAGTTGCAGTAGAAGTTATATCACCAATAGTAATGGTAGATGCAGCAGCTACAGCAAAACTTGCAGCTCCGAGAGTTCCACTAACTTTACCAATTGTAAGGGTCTTGATAGCAGATGCTGTCTGGTTGAAGGCACCAGCAGTAATCGTTCCGCTGACATCACCAAAGGTTACAGATGCCAGTTTTGTGTTGTTAGTGAAAGCGGCAGCGCCAATGGTACCCTTGAATTCACCGACGAATTTCAGAGTTGTCAGCTTGTCAAGTGTTGTTCCATAAACGGCACCTGCAGCACCAATTGCCTGAGTTGTTCCGGTCTGATCAGAGTTAATGGTCAGCGTAGCAACCACTGTGCCCTGAAGAGCTGTGGCAACAACTGCAAGACATGTGGCAGGAAGCTCAAGGCTGGTAATCTTTGTGTTACCATCCAGAGCCAGAGCACCGAGAGAAGCAATCTTGGTATCTTTGATGTTCTGAGTCTCCAGATTAGGAAGCTTTGCCAGAGCAACGCCGAGATCGGTTGTCTCACCATTCAGTGTGATACTCGTCAGATAGTTGTTCTTTGCAGCGGCACCTGCATTATTAGCATTGAAAGGATACTGATAACCAGCGCCCTGATCAAAGTCCTTCATCTTGGCACATTTCTCAAAGCTAATGGCTGTGAGCGAAGGTGTGCTACCGAATGCGAAGTCACCAATTGCAGCCAACTCTGAATCATCAGCAAAGGTAACGCTGGCCAGTTTTGTACAACCATAGAATGCAGATGCTCCAATGGTAGCGACACTCTTGGCGATGGTAACTGTTGTGATTTGTGCCTGATCTGCAAAAGCACTCGCACCAATCGCGGTAACGGGCTTATTCACGCCATCACAAGGAACTGTTGCAGGAATAGCCACAGTTGTAATAACGCCTTTCTGCGTCTCATTGAGACCATCGATAGTGACTTCGCCGCCAGCCAGTGTGTAAGTAAACGTGTCGTTACTATACGACTGTGCAAAAACGTTAGTGCTCAGCATTGCGAATGCTGCCAGAGCGAATAACTTAATTTTTCTCATTGTTTTTAAAATTTTTAGTTTGAAAATCTTTTTTTGATTAATAATAAATGTCGGATGATTCCTGCGGCGGGGCTATCGTCCCATCAGCAGGCGAGAGAGTAAACGTCAGGTGCCAAGCACCTCCCCCTCCGCCATTAGGACGCATTGCTGCGCGGACACCTTGGCGGAAGTTACATTCATTCTAATAGTTTTCTTGTCCATAATTCTTTAAAATGTTAATAATGTGAACTATTATGTTTAATGTGAACTAAAAATCCACTACAGTTTGGAGAAGACCGAAATCATCCTCCCGGCCAGCTGCTCCCTCTGCTGGTCGTCACTCTCATTAACATTCTAAAATGGAATCATCCCTGATGAAAGGGTACAAAAAAAGACGTGGAGCCAAGTTTCTCTCCATCGCCCATCCCATGTTTCAGGCCTTCGCATTGCCCCCAAGAAAGGATAAGCTACCGAAGACCTGCCCACGTCGAGTGATATATACTAACCCACTACGCCCTGACATTCCCAGACATATATATACCAAGACACACTCCACCTAAGGGGAGTTACACCTTATTAATATATATAAGGAACGAGGACGTGGGGGAATATAAAAATCCACCCACGCGAACGCTTCGTTGCATCACCGCTGTTCTTGGATTCAAAGTTGCGAAGTTTGAAACAACAGACAGGTAACGTTTAGAAAACGTCCTTTCGAGACTGGCCGTACAACTGGCCTGAGGTCTCTTCCATCGATGTCAAAATTTACGTCCAACCCACACTAAGGCGGACTTTTCGGTGCAAATTTACATATTATTTTCGAATCACCAAATATTTTTTAGGAAAATTTCGCATTTTAACTAAAAAAACATGATAAATGGAGCCACAGATTACACCGACAGACAATATTAATATGAAAAACACAGAATATTTAACAGAAGAACTTCAATAAGTGAACGACGAGCCGCCGAGGAACTCGCGGAGGAGCGAGGTGGGTGGGATCTGCGTGTCGGGGATGGGTTTGATATACCGCAGGAACTTCAGCAGCCGGTAGGCCTCGGCATATTCGGGACAATTCTCCGGCACCTGTTCGAGCAGGGGTTCCGCCTGACTCTTGATGACCGCCAGCTCAAAAAGCATGGCCGTGTTGAACATCGCGTCGGCATTCTCCTGGAAGGGGAAGATCCACTTGTTCTCACCAGCACGGACCGATGGCCAGCGGCGGATGGTCTCCTGAGCTGAGACAGCCCGGTACTTATGGTCGCGGATGATGCGGCGCAGCAGACGGTTGTCGGTGGTCGGCACATAGTTGTGGTTGTCGAGCAGGATGGTGGTCAGCGCCGAAGCATAGACGCGGAAGATTTGTTCGTTGGGAATCTCAGATGTCAGCTCCGGGTTCAGCGCGTGAATACCCTCCACGACCAGTATCTCTTTCTCCTTCAGCTGCAATTTCCTGCCGCTCTTCTGACTGGTGCCCGTGGGGAAGTCGTAACGTGGCAGCTCCACCTCCTCGCCCCGGAAGAGGGCCGAGAGCTGTTCGTTCAGCAGCGGCAGGTTCAGGGCGTGCAGGTTCTCGAAGTCGTAGTCGCCCTTCTCGTCACGCGGCGTCTTGTCGCGGTCGAGGAAATAGTCATCGAGCGAGATGGGCACGGGTTTGATGCCGTTGACGGCGAGCTGCACAGAGAGGCGCTTGCAGGTGGTGGTCTTACCGCTCGACGACGGTCCGGCAATCAGCACCAGCTTAATCCCTTTCTTACGGGCTATCTCATCAGCAATCTGCGCAATCTTCTTCTCCTGCAGGGCCTCCGACACCTGAATCAACTGCGCCGCAAAGCCCTTGCCGATCACCTCGTTCAGGTCGCCGATGGTGCGCAGGTTCATGATGTCCTGCCACTGGTGGTGCTCCTTGAAGATACCGAACATCTTGTCCTGATGGATCAGCTCGCCCAGTTCGCCGGGATGCTCACGGGAAGGCAGACGCAACAGCAGACCGTCGTAATACTTCTCCAGTCCGAAGAGGTACAACTGCGAGGTGTTCGTCAGCAACGAACCGTAGTAATAATCCACATAGCCGTCGATGTCATAATAAGTGGTATAGAGTCTGCCGATGCTCTTCAACAGCTTCACCTTCGAACGGTTATGCAGGCTGTCGAAGAGTTCGATGGCCTCCTGGGTGGTCGTCTCGTGCCGATGGATGGGCATCGCAGCATCGATGATCTCCTGCATACGACGGCGGATGGCGCCGGCATCGTCGAGCGTCACCGGGCGCCCGATGTCCAGGTTCACATAGTATCCGTTCGACACGGGGATGTCAATGGCCACCTTACAAGGATCGAACAGTTCGTGGGCAGCCTTGCAGAGCACGAAGAAGAGCGTCCTGGTATAGGCCCTGCTGCCGCTCGACGAGGTGACATCCAGAAATTCCACCTGCTTCTGCTTATAGATCCGGAAGTGCATGCCTTCCACCTTGTTATTCACATGTGCCGAGACAGGTCCGTACTTCATCTGAAGTCCTGACTGCTGATACACTTCCACGAGGTTTGCGCCTAAAGGCACTTCCACTGTCTTGCCGTTGTTAAGGACAAGGATCTTGATGGTCTTCTCCATGCTTAGTATCCCTTCATCAGTTCTGAGGCTTCATCTTCTTCGTGAAGACTTGCTCACCAGAATAAACCAGCCAACCGTGATCCTCAATTTCACGCAGTTTCAACGGACCAATCAAATCGTCTGAGCCGTTGGACACCGCATAAAGCTTGGCACATAACACGCCGTCTTCGGTGGTGTAGATATCCGACTGCTCTACGATCGTCACCTTATAAGGCGGCGCCGTTGGCGTGTATTTATTGTCGGGTGACGAACCTTCGAAATAGCTGCGCAAGCCATTGGATACGGGATTGCCATTGATGTCGTTGTCAAGGAGATTCTGTACGACATCCTGCATCACGACATTGCTCACTTTCAGTATGTTATTCTCACCGACAGTAGCTGTATGGGTTCTCAGATAGTTGATCATATTCCAGGCATCGGCACTGTTGTCCGTCATACGGTTCAGACAGCAGATGAAGAGCGCTGTCACGAAATGGGGCGATTTGAAATACTCACGGTTGTTCACCTCCAGCGTCTTCAGTTCCTCGATGTTCCGAGGCAGGGCATTGAAGGAATAGGTGATGTATCTCTTGCCGTTAAGCTCTCTGGAGAAGCCTTCCGTGGAGACGGTGATGAACTGTATTGGCAGATTATAGGCCCAGATCTTCTTGATGGCCAGGCTGCCGTCGGTCTTGGTGAGGGATAACCGGGTGTGGTCTTTAGGAGAATACCCTATATAGTAAAAGCATTCGTAATCAGGTTTGCTGCCGCTGAGGTTGTCATCCGTTAAAGGCAGGGAGTACTTGAAGTCGAGGAAGTCGTAGGCAGGATTGAAAAAGGTGTAAGCAGGACCTTCTTTTGCCCATTTTGCCACCTCTAACAGATTCTCCGTGAACTGTACACGGAAATAAGGCACACTTCCCAGATCGGCTACCGGCTCTGGCTGCGGTATAATTGGTAATGGCTCGGGCTCAATTGTAATTGGCTCCGGAATAACTGTCTGTGGGTTATTATTAGGAGCTGGCCTGACCGGCGGGTTTATTGTTCCTGGCAATGGCTCAATTGGCCAAATCTCAACCTGACGGTCGTCTGGAGAGGGATCCCGTGGGTTTTCAGGCTCTTCCGGAATGATAGTCCCAGGTACTGGTTCATCCTGGCCTACTGTCCCCTGATCGTCATCCTGTTTTATTGTTCCCGGTACATCGTCTGGAACCGTTGTTCCAGGCACATCATCCGAGACCGACCTCAGCTGACCAGCCAACGACAAGCCTCTCACACCGGCTTTAGATGCTTTCATGATATTCACAGCAGCCACCAAATCTGCCACATCCACCCTATTATCGCCATTGATATCAGCACGGTCAAAATTAAAGTTGTCAGACTTACTTCCAAGGATATAAGCGGCTATCACTTTGATATCGTCACTATCGACAATGCCGTTACCACTTGCATCGCCATTGACGACAACGAGACTGTTCTTCTCGAAAGTAACATTCAAAACACCTGATGCACCTTGTCCTTGATGGGCAATGACTTCAAATGCTTCCTTTTCATTAACATTGGCAAGCTTCTTGACGCGAGACATCTCTATATATTGTCCCTTGTCAGTCTTTAGCCACCATACTTGCTTGTTAGCATTTTGGGCCAAAAGGTCACACGGCATTGCCAGCAACCCTATCAGGATCGCTGCAAGCACTCTTTGATGTTTCTTTTCAATTGTTCTCATGTCTTATTAATTAGTAATATTATTCAAATTGAAGGACAAATATAGGAATAAAAATTGAAAATCCCAAACTCCTCAATAAAGAATTAGTGTTTATTAACGTTTATTATCCTGCAAAGAATAATTGTTTTTAAAATAATTATTGTAACTTTGTCGCCGAATTCGAATCAAAAGATATCTTTTATGCTCGTAATTTTCAAACTCCTTGGTTCCCTCGCCCTGCTGATGTTCGGTATGAAGTCGATGAGTGAGGCGCTCCAGAAGATGGCCGGACCGCAGTTGCGCCACGTCCTCGGAGCCATGACCACCAATCGCTTTACGGGAATGTTGACAGGTATGCTGGTGACGGCATCCGTCCAGTCTTCAACCGCTACTACGGTGATGACCGTATCGTTCGTCAATGCAGGTTTGCTGACGCTGGCCCAGGCCATCTCCGTCATCATGGGCGCCAACATCGGTACCACGCTGACGGCGTGGATCATGTCGGCAGGTATGTCTTTCGACATCACCAGTGCCGTCTATCCGGCCTTCTTCCTCGGCATCATCCTCATCTATCTGAAGAAATACCGATATATCGGCGACTTCCTCTTTGGCCTGTCGTTCCTGCTCTTGGGATTAGGAACGCTGCGAATGACGGGCACGGAGATGAATCTTGGCGAGAACGAGACCTTGCTTAATTTCTTTGCATCGTTCGATCCTACCTCATTCCTTACCACGCTGATCTTCCTGTTGTTAGGAGGTATCATGACCTTCTGCGTGCAGTCGTCGGCAGCGGTGATGGCCATCACGATGATCCTCTGCTCCAGCGGCGCCCTGCCTATCTATCAGGGTATCGCCTTGGTGATGGGTGAGAACATCGGTACGACAGTAACCTCTAATCTTGCTGCCCTTTCGGCCAATACCCAGGCCCGCCGTGCTGCCCTGTCGCATATGTTCTTCAACTTCTTCGGCGTCTTCTGGATCCTGTTTGTGTTCCGTCCCTTCATCGATGCCGTTTGCGGACTCGTTGGCTATGATGTCACGATGGTCAAGGGAACGGTGGCATCGAGCGTGTTCATGGCCAATGCCGCCAAGCTGAGTTTCGTGCTGGCAGCCTTCCACACCTGCTTCAACGTGGCCAACACCTTCATACTGATTTGGTTCATTCCGCAGATTGAGCGACTCGTCTGCTGGGTGATTAAGCCGAAGAAGGTGGACGAGGAAGACGAGTTCCGTCTGCACTTCATTACTGCTGGCTTCATGAAGACCCCCGAGCTCTCCGTGCTCGAAGCCCAGAAGGAGATCCGTTCCTTCTCAGAGCGTATGCAGCGTATGTTCGGCATGGTACAGGATCTGCTGAACCTCTCCAGTAGCGTCTCGAACAAGAAGGACAACAAGGAGGGTGAGTTCAACAAGCTCTACTCCCGCATCGAGAAGTACGAGAGCATCAGCGACAATATGGAACTGGAGATTGCCAAATACCTTGAGAACGTCAGCGATGCCCACCTCTCTGACGACACCAAGGCGAAGATCCGTGCCATGCTTCGTGAGGTGAGTGAGTTGGAGTCTATCGGTGATGCCTGCTACAACATGGCCCGTACCATCTCCCGCAAATACAACGGCAAGCAGGATCACTTCAACGACAAGCAGTACAGCCATATCCACCAGATGATGGGACTCACGGATAACTCGCTTACGGAGATGAACAAGTTGATGGGTGGCCGTAAGGAGAGCTATGACGTGAACCGTACTTTCAACATCGAGCACGAGATCAACAATTTCCGTAACCAGTTGAAGGCGCAGAACATCACCGACATCAACAACCACGAATATACTTACGCCGTCGGCACCATCTACATGGACCTCATCAACGAGTGCGAGAAACTGGGCGACTATGTGGTCAATGTCGTCGAGGCCCGCATGGGTATCAGGTAATTATCAAGAATTTGAGAATTAGAGAATTTTTCCATAGCAGAAGCCATTTGGCTGCCAAGCCAAGATAATTCTCTAATTCTCAAATTCTTGATAAATAAATCGCATTTTATTTTGTATTTTGCTCGATTTGCACTATCTTTGCAGCCGATTTCAAGGGGTGTCCGCGATTGCGGGCTGAGATGATACCCTCTAACCTGATCCGGATCATACCGGCGTAGGGATGGAACACAGGATTTATCGACAGTAGGATTCCCCCTTTACATTATTTATTAATTAAAGGTACAACCAAGTATGAAAAGATTTGTTTTAGGATTCGCTGCGCTGGTGAGCGCAATGAGTGTGAATGCGGAGGATTACAAAATCCCCACAGCGACAGGAGATGAGATGGCAGCGCCTTATGACTCCACGAAGGTGGAGGCATTGCAGGAGGTGGTCGTCAAGGGCGTGAGGGCTCAGAAGAACGCCCCATACGCCATCACGAACATCAAGAAACAAGAGCTCAACGACTTCTCAAAGACAGGAAAGGAACTGCCGATGCTTTTCTCACAGACCCCTGGCGTGATGGCATGGAGCGAGAACGGCGTAGGCACAGGAACGACTTATATGCGCATTCGTGGTGCCGGAGACTCCCGCATCAACGTGACCCTCGATGGTGTACCCCTGAACTCGCCAGAGGACCAGTGCGTGTTCTGGGCCAATATGAACAGCTATGGCTCGCTGTTGGGGAGTGTTCAGATCCAGCGAGGCGTGGGAACATCGACCAATGGCGACGGAGCCTTCGGAGGTACGGTAGCCCTTTCGTCTGCCACACCCCCGCAAGAACCTGG
>Ga0265300_10001383_pt1 | contig 22816 bp, 31 predicted proteins | sample AusTroGonzalo_MG_FD_193482 | JGI IMG/M metagenome (GOLD analysis project Ga0265300, IMG submission 193482) | Bovine rumen microbial communities from tropical cattle in Woodstock, Queensland, Australia - Gonzalo_03 | ecosystem: Host-associated > Mammals > Digestive system > Stomach > Rumen ...
CGTGGATAATGTCAACACTCTATACAATGGCAACACCGCGACTTCAAACAAGGCACAGGGTTTGTCTCTGGACTTGGCCACAAACGGTGGTCTCACAATCGACAGCAACCAGGTGAAAGTCAAGGCATAAGACTTGGTTGGGGACGGGCTTAAAACCGGGGGAGATAGCGCAGGTGTAAAACTCGCAGTGAAAACGGACGACAAAGGAGTAGAAGTAGACGCGACAAGTGGGAAGGTTTAAATCAAGTCTGGAGCCGTGGCAGCTGGACCTGGCATGAGAGTGGATTATAGCGAGGGGATACATATTGTGTCTTCAACAACGGACAGATCAACGCTCTTCCAGAAGATTAAACTCTCGACAGCACGCTGGGGTGTAGTCGCGACCACATTCACGTCTGGAGGGAAGGAGTATGCCGTGTTTGCTGGTGGATCGACTGTATCTGATATTGGTACGCTAAGTAGAGCCATTGATGTATTCAGTATGGATGGGCAATGGACTTTAGAACTATCGTCAACACGCATGGAATCAACCGCGGTATCAATCGGGGATACAGCCTTGTTTGGTGGTGGAAGATATTCAGGTAGTACTGGGTCAAACAATATTAATGATGTGTATCTTTCAAATGGAGCACCGGCAACAAACAAAACTACTAACTTCACACAGCGCTATCACCACGCCGCAGCAGTAGCCGGGGACTATGCTTACTTCGCCGGCGGAGACTAAATCACCACGGTGTATGACATAGTGGATGTATACAAGGTAGATTCATCGTATAGTTTGTTGAAGTAAACATCTCTTTCTCTCACTCTCGATACAGCACGCTCACACCTCTGTGGAGCAACACTCACTTATAATAATGTTTAATACGCGGTGTTTGCTGGTGGTGAAAGCGACGTGGGAGAAAACGGAGCTATAGGAACGGTGTCTAACGCCGTGGATGTATTCAAGTCTGACGGCACGAAACACACTTCTGTGGACGCGACAGTTCCAAGGACCCGTGGAACTATGACACCGCTTGGAGCCACAGTTTTATACGCGGGAGGAAATGATGGGACTGACGTTTCATCCTATGTGTTTAAAATCTATCTCAATTCTAACAATATCCTAAACACATCGCACGATGTCCTTTCACAAGCGCGTTAAGACCTGGCCTCAACCACCGTGGGTAAATACGCCTTCTTCGCCGGTGGATGGAACGGAAGCGATACATACTACGACACCGTGGATGTGGTGTATCTTAACAGCGCGACACCAACACGTCTTACATCTGTGTCTCTAACCCTCGATACGCCCGCGGCTTTCCTCGCTGGCACTCATCTCGGCCCTTACGCCATCTTTGGAGGCGGGAAGAACAAGGATGGACCTGTCGACACAATCACCGTGTTTAGAGTCGATGGAGATATTGTGTCAAAAGTCGACTTAAGCAAACTGGGAGCTTCCGTCGCTAGAAACTCTGGTCTCTCTCTCGCAGGAGGCCTTGGTGTGAACACGGACAATGTGGGTGTGGAAGTCGACGCATAAGGAAGGGTAGGTGTGAAGGACGGAGCAGTGGCAGGAGGCACTGGTATAAGCGTGGGATATAGCGAGGGGATACATACTGTGGATGTAAACCTCGCGACTACATCGCATCTCGACAAGACTTCCGGCTTGAAAGTGGATGTGGACTCCTTCAAGGGAAATGGTCTGGATTATACTTCTAACAAACTTGTGGTGAAGACAAATACAAAAGGCGCTCTCAAAGTCGATACAAATGGTGTGGACTTGGACACAGCAGTAGCCGGGGACGGGCTGACTTACACGGTCGGGACAGACACCACAACAGCAACTAGGACACGGCTCTCTGTCTAAAGCGCAGACACCGCTTTGAACGTCGGCGCAGACGGGCTCTCTCTTCTCACGACAACGGGACTTGGCCGGGACGACGACGGGAAACTCACTCTTCACCCAGAAGCCTTGTCTGGGCCTGGGATTAAAGCATAGGATGGGCACTTGGCTTTGGACGTGGGGGATGGCCTGAGTATAGGTACACGTGGATTAAGAACAGCCAACACAGTCAACGATTCCGGCAGGCCTTAAGGGGCGCTTTGGACAACAAAGCGAGACGGGGTTGAATACATCGGCTTCTTTGCGGATGGATGTCAACAGGTTTTCAGACGAACTAGCGCCTATATTTAAGAAGTGTGGTATTAAAACGAGGATTGGGACACGGTGTATTCATATGGCGCTGTCGTGATTGGAGACAGTGTATATATCTGTATTGGGGCGTAGAGAAATGGATAGAAAGGAGAGTGGGTATTGGAGTATACATTTGGGAAGGGAGGGTTCTTAAAAAAAGAGAAGGATGTTTCCGTTTACAATAATTCAACGAATAATGCAAAATTGGCCGTGTATGAAGGCAGGCTGTTCGTCCTTCGCACATGGCCTAGCGACGCCTAGTTATACATTTGTGAAGTAAATCCTGATACTTTGGTGAGTATTAGCGATTGGATTAAGATTCGTCAGTATACTAGTGATTCTACTACTTATCCCGGCACCATTGTTCATGGCAAGTATTTATACATTGTCGGCGGCATAGATCCTGGCAGTGGTACTAGCGTGCCTTCTACAAACATCTCGCGTGTTGATTTAAGCGGTACTCTTAGCAGCGGTTCTATCTCGAAGTCTTGGGCAACGCTTTCTTCCGGGACGGATAACCCGGTTTTATGCGTTCATGATGGGTATTTATTGGTTTATGGAGGATATGACTACAGCAAGAATCCTCTTACAAAGCTTTAAGCGGTGAATTTAAGCAGCGGTACTGTTCTCCCGGAAGTAGACACGAGTATTTAAAACGGTTTCATGTGGGTGTATAACAACAATGTGTTTATCTGGGGATATAATGTGAATGGCACAGCTACGACATAAAGACATGGATAGTCGTATTTGATAAATGGTGGGGCGATAATAACGGGAAGTTCTTACACCTCTACAAGCCGGAGCGCAACTAAAAGATACTAAACCTTAACTGAAAACGGGTGTATAGTCTTGTATAAAGACACAACGACCGTCTATTATTATTATGGGGTTTTCTCATATTAGTATGCTACCGCCTCTACTATAAGCGGTGTAAAAGTAAAAAATGGAGATAGCTCCATCGGGGTGAACAGTTCTGGAGTGTATGTAAATAAAGCAACAAAATCTGGCCTGGAAATAACCTCAGGTTAAACCACGAATGGACTCGCTGTGAAAGCCGCGGACTAATCTATTACTGTGGAAAGCGGCGGGGTGAGTGTGTAAAAAGCAACAAAATCTGGCCTGGAAATAACCTCAGGTTAAACCACGAATGGACTCGCTGTGAAAGCTGCGGACCAATCTATTACTGTGGAAGCCTCTGGAGTGAGTGTTCATTGTGCTACAAATGGTGGACTTTAGACCATCGCCGCAACGGGAAATACTTAAGGTTTGAATGTAAAACTCCCGACTTCAAACCCTGGCTTAAAGACAGACGCTAATGGCCTGGATGTAAAACTCCCGACTTCAAACCCTGGCTTAAAGACAGACGCTAATGGCCTGGATGTAAAACTGTATCCAATCGGCGGTCTTGCAACAAATGCTTCTGGGCTCCATGTTAAATCTGATAAAACACTCGTGGTAGGAAATACTAGTACGATGACCCTTAAATAGGCCAGAGGATAACTCGCTGCCGCAACAGTCTCAGACAAAAATGGCGACCGCTATGCTGTCTTCGCTGGTGGTGGTGCTTTGTATGCTTATGTTGACGCCTTCTACATTTACAACGGGATTATAAACCGGACGAATACAGTCAGTCTATCCACCAATAGATCTCATCTTGTTGGTATCTCGTTTAAGGGCTTCGCTATCTTCGCTGGAGGATTCACAGGGTCTGCTGCCTCGGATGCAATCGATGTTTTCGGACTCAATTCAAACGGGTCTCTCGCTCGGCTTTCTACAGCGACTCTCACCGCGCGCTATAACCTCGCCGCTGCCGTGGCAGGAGACAGGGTTTACTTCGCGGGAGGAACCACAGATGGTAGCACTGGTTTAGACACTGTGGAAGCGTTCACGATATCAAGCGAGGGTGTATTATCAAAAGTAGACACAACATTCAAACTCAGTGTCGCGCGACATAATTTATCCGGGGCGACATTGAAGTCTGGAGGCAAGGAATATGCCGTGTTTGTAGGCGGTGAAAATGGCAGCGATTAAAGCTATATGGTTGATGCCTTTGCTGAAGACTCTGATGGGAGAAAATACACGACGAGTTTGACCGACAACTATACTAGCACTCTTGGCGCAGCGGTATCATTTGGAGACATGGTTTTATATGGCGGTGGAAACGCGATGTACACCGCATCTGCTAATGTGTATGAGATTAAATTTAATAATGGCCTTGTTGTTTCTTAGGTTGATGATACTCTTTTATATCAGGCTCAATAATTAACAGGATTAAGGATGGGACGATACGCGTTCTTCGCCGGTGGAGTAGCCACAACTGCATCGGTATACAGAAACACTGTGAACATTTTCACGCTTGAAAACGAGACAATAACCCGTGTGAATACACTCACGCTTAATTCATCGGTATCTTATCTCGCCGGTGCACGCCTTGGAGCATACGCTATATTCGCTGGCGGAGTAAATGCGAATGGAAACAACACGCAAGTATCAATATTTAGAGTCGTGGGAGATGACGTGGTGAAAGTCGAGGATAATACACTTGGCATAAACTTCGCATACAACTCTGGTCTCTCTCTCACAGAAGGCTTGAAAGTGGACGTGGATGGAAGCACGATTAAAATCAATGAAGCAGGACAGCTCTAAGGCTCGTAATAACTCACAGCATAGAGCGGGGTATAAATCGTGGATAATGTCGTGAGCGCTGTCGTGGACGATAGCACGGTGAAAGTCGGAGGCAATGGACTTGAAGTAAAACTGGAGACTACAAACCCCGGATTGAAAAAAGATACAAACGGGCTTAATGTGAAACTCGATACAACAAGCAATGTATTAGAGTCGTTGGCGACTGGAATTGGTCTTTGGAACACAACGTGGTATAATGCCGCAAGTGGTGGCACTGCAGATACAGCGTGGGAGTCTGTGGGCACGCACTTCATCCCGAACTTAGACATGTTTTTGGGCCCGGGATTAGCACGCTCGGCAGACGATAGATTTTGGCCTGTGAATAGCAGCAACAAACGTGTGGCAAAGAAGGGGCTTTAAGTCAATGTGGACAACTCATCTTTAGAACTGAACTCAGACGCGGTGAGAATCAAGTCTGGAGCCGTAAAAGGAGGCGCTGGTATAAGCGTGGGATATAGTGCTGGTATTCATACAGCGACCATAGACTTGGCAGATAACAGCGGATTAAAACTCGGCACAGGAAGCGGGACTCCCAGCAACACAGACAAACTGAGTGTGAAGTATGGCAGTGGATTGACCATAGATTCAAGTGGAACTAATGCAAACAAGCTTAGAGTCGATTATAATACTGTGGCTTCAACATTAGCACCAACAAACGATACTACAACGGGTCTCACCAACAGTAGTGGTAAATTGAGTGTGAAGTATGGCAGTGGATTGACTTTAAGCGCCGGGGAGCTGAGTGTGAATACTGCAAAGATTTAATCTAAACTCTCTGCAGGGGATGGAATTGGGCTCTCGGGCAGCACTATAAGTGTGAAAGCCATTAACACGTCTCTCTCCGTGGAGAGCACTGGGGTGAAGGTAAACTGTGCTGCAAACGGTGGTCTTACTGTGAACTCTGGACTGATGGTAGACCTCACGCAATTGGTGGACAATGTGACCACGGTTGTAAACGGGAATGGAAAACTGAGTTTGAATAGTGTGGTGTTTGTATGAAACACCTGTTGGTATTTGTATGAGAGTGTGAGACAAAGCTCACATGTGTATGAAGTGTTTTCACACTCTACTCTCGCCCGCGTCTTGTCAGACTTTGCTTTCGCTTTTAGAAATTTACTACAATACAAAGCTTCTTTGAAAGTCTATTTTTTCTATCTCTAACCTCTGCTCGGCACAATACTTCTTCGCATATTTTGGTGCGATGGTTCTATACACAAATTATACATCGAAGGGAGACACCCGGCAGAAATACAGGCACTTGTGGTCGGCATCATATCGAATGGCATACACGTTTTCTGGATATGTCGCGCCCACACGATAGAGTACAATGCGTTGACAGAAGGCCACACGATGTATGTTCTCGCGCGTGATTGAATACACAGGAAGGTTCTGAAGAGCGATGTTGATTTAAGCCCATGAAGAGAGCGGGGCTTCTTCCTATGTATCTTCTCCCTTCTTCTTAGTAGTCTTCTTCACAGACGGGCGCTTGGCTGTAGACACACGTTTTACTGGTGGCGTTCGCCCTGCGGGTTTCTGCTATGGCATTTATAAAACGAAAAACTTTTTGTATTAGAAATGAGTGAAGAAACTGTAAGTATGATGTCGCTTTTGACCCTCGTGGTCGTCCTCATTGTTTTAGTCATCTGTTTAAACACCCGTCCTGTGCCGGTGAAATACAGCGAGAAGTATCGTCGCCCTGTGCGTGAGAACTACACTCCTCGGCGCCGTGTGGAGAGGTATGAGGGTGAGGTCTCCACAGCCCCAGGGACGGAAACCCAGCTTTATGACGCTGGTGTAATCGAAGACGCGGCCACGTTTGCTTCATCGCTTTAATCTCCAGACAATGTATAGAACCAAATCTCTGAATAAATCGAGCAGATAAACCAGCAATAAACCGAGGAAGCGGGCGGGTTTTATAATACGAATACAAACCAGTATATAAACGAAATAGAGACACAGAACAGACTCAATAGAATCGCCTTGTAGAATCTCACTCTTCCTGGCGTGAGGACAGAGTAGGACGATAAAGTCACCAGGGCTATCATGGCATACGACTTCGGTGGGCACGTTCCAGAGACCTTTGAATCTTACCTTCTCCGCCCGGCCACAAACGGCGGTGTAATGCGCCAGTAGACTGTATTGTACAACAACAACGGATACGGCAGTATCTATGCCGGGTAGTATCTCGGCCCGCAGAGAATCAAGAATCCAATCCAGAAAGTATCCACGGCAGCAGCACAGGTTGTATCCAATGGTGTAAACGACAGTATAGCACAGGAAGGAAATGTCGCGGTATAGAGCGGTGAAGTAAACCTGTCTGAAAGCGGGGTGAAGAACGCGCTTGAAAACAATGTCAGTGTCGCTGTCGCCGGCGCGGCGTGAAGAGAGTGAAATATGTGGTTTTTTTTGAAGGCGCCAGACGAAGTTGAGAGACGAGGTGTAAAAAAATTTTAATACTACACACTCTCTCACTTTACTCAATAGTATTTATCCAGAGAGCTTCTATACTATTATCCCGGTTTTATAACTCCGGCACGTGAGCTGTATCCATCCAGGTCGTTCTTCATGTTTTCAATTGCGTTGTTGAGTTCTTGGAATCCTTTGATGAATAATTTGTCAATTCTTCTATTTTGTTCAGTGACACCAATCCTCGACATATATCTCTTTCCATAAATACCGAGTATGTTCGTGAGAGGATACGAGATATTATTCGAGATGAGAGAGATCGCATTAATCGGCTGCACTTGGAAGAGTTTGAAGAGCGCTTTTCTGTCGTTCTTTGTAATCTCTTTCATACGGCTCGCATTATCGCTGGCGAGAAGAGAACTTACATGTCCTTGCATAATGTTGTTTAATTAGACGTAGTACTTGTTTACATTATCGAGGTCCTTGTCGTTTGTCAGATTTATTTCTAACGCCGACATTCCAATCGAAGATCCATACGCGGCAAGAGTCGGGTCTGTAATCCCGGAATGAAGACGCATGTAGTGCGAGAGGACTATGGGCGTGATGTCTCCCACGGTGTAGATCTATCCATAGAGCGAGAGATTGGCGCGGTTGAAATTTTCTTTGATAGAGTCGAAGGTTTAATCGTCAAGCTAGACAGTGTCGAACACGGAGGTGAAGCCTTGGCCTTAGAGAAGTTTTCCATCCTTCGTTAAGCCCTGTGTTAAGACCTAGTATAAATTGTTGTTTGTAATCTTCGTTAAATCTACTACATCCATGTATAAATACTTCGCATAGTGCAGGAGATATTGCTGAATGTCGTTGTTGTTTCCGACCGCTTTATAGAGCTGCTGTATTATGCTGTTTTCTTTCCCTGTGTTTGTATCTTATTTTAATTTGAATACTTTCACCATGTTTTATTCAATTTTCTCGAACTTGTAATCTCCACCAATGCTTTTCATATCCTTCTCATACCTTAACCACGAAGCGCGGGTTTATGCGGTGTTTGTATCCCCGAGAGTATAGTTCTTTCTCTTTGCGTCGTGTGTAATGTTGTAGTTCAGCATAATCATCTACTTCACCCACGGAAGCCCGTAGTATTTATAATGAAGAAGGCCATGTCCTTCTTTGATGTAGTGGTTTGCTTCCATAATAATCCAGAACAACTCTGTTCTCCAACTTTCTTTCTCGTATTCACGTTCGTCTAATAAACTCGGTGCTTCATCCCCGAAGTCTTACACCAAGAATTTCTTAATGTGTTCATTCGTGGTTTCATACTACAATTTATACATGTCGTATAATTACTTTTGTTCCTTGTCGGTTAAAATCGAGGACATATTCTTCTGTATAAATCCTTCGTAAATGCGGATGATTTCTTGAAGAAGAGAGCGAACACCTTCTTCTTGTCGAGATACACGTTCGAGATCCTTCTTTATTTTACGTATGCGATCTCCTGCGATAATGTCCTACATCACGGCGATCTTCTCGTCTGTGGTGAAGCTGTAGGTCTGTGTTTTCTTCAACGCATTAACATTGTATGTGAAGATGATTTACTTCGGGTCGTATTTCTCGAGGACATATTCAGCCGCATCTTTTATCTTCTTAATCTCGGAATCGCGCGTGTTGTAGTACACCATTGTTTAATTGTGTTCTATCATCTCGCGTAAAATACTGTCACGGAGCGATATTTATTCCAAGAGGCGAGGAATTTCTCGAGGAACCGCATACATCGCCGTTTTAATTACTTATGAATTTTCGACAGGAAGCCAGAATATAGTTCCGGGCTAAATCTCCGGTAAATCCGCAGAGATAATGCGTTGCTGTAAATCTCCGCCTGCACCACCGGATATTTTCCCTTTTCCGCGGAGGGTGTTGTGTTCTTGTATTACTTTGTTCCATACATTTTGTTCAAGTTAATCAATCTTGCACTTTTTTTCTTACTCGGTTAAATTCTTGAAATCATCCTCGTATCTAGTTCCCTCGATAAAAGCCTTGACTTTTTCGGCTTTCTATTCTCCGTCTATAGCCCCATCTCCATCCTTTGCTGCTTGGAAGATTTATCCCATGACGTATTCGATTTCCGCATACAGGGCCATTGTCGTTTGTTTTGTAAACCAGCTCTTCACCGTGCTCGCATACTTCATGAGAGTATCGCTTCCTTTACCTTTTCCCCATTCCGTGGCTATAAGGCAGAGATAAATCCAAATCGCAACAGCCTTTGCATAAATCTCCGCTTCAACGTTTTGTCTAATAAACTATCTGTCGACATGGAGTTAAACCGATCCGTTAAGCAGTTTCAAAAGCATCGCACTTGCGTGGGTCATATTTTCCGACGCTTGTCCTTCGATAAATTGCTTTAATATTGTCATGTCATCGCGTTTATCGTCGGGTTTTTCGTTGGGTTTTTGTGCAAGGGATTTAATAAGTTCCATATCTCCCGGTGCAATGAAGATAGTATCTCCAGAAGATGTATCCACCATTCGCTTCATGAGATAATGAACAGAAGACGGGTTGTTTTAAATACAATTTATAAATGATTTTGCGTCCCCGGCGTTGTATACATACCTTTCCCAAATAGCTGCTTGTTGTTGGTGTCCTGGTTGGTCTCCTGCTTGGTTTCCTGCTTTGTAGCCAGTTTCTAAATTATTAACAACAATAATATTGCCAAATCCTATTAACATATTCTAAACTGTCTACTTAATTTATGTGGGTATTTTTGCTATGGAGACATCTTAACTCTACCACATCTTCATCTTGTAAATCATGTTCATATTATCTATAAACAGATTTCTATTCTTTTATGTTTAAACCGAGTTTCTATGCCCTGCTTTTAATGCGTTGAGATAAATCTTGTATGCGCGACTTAATATGTAGATGTTTGTATCGTTGTTGTATTTTTGGATTGTAGCTTAGTCGTCTGGTGCCGCTGGTGCCGCTGGTGCCGCTGTAAAGAAATAGTTCTTATTTAAATATCCATTCTCCAAGGTCGCAAGCCAATTGAATAAAACATCGATTCCATTAGCGATTTTAGCAATGAAGTCTTCGGGCGGTTTATAATTGGAAAGGGTGTTATATGCTTCCATAATTTTCTTAGATAAATCCTCAGTTCGTACAGTGTTCAGATCAACGTTGTTCAGATCAACGTTGTTCAGAGCGTCGGGCAGAGCGGCGGGCAGAGCGGCGTTCAGAGCGGCGTTCAGAGCGGCGTTCAGAGCGTCGGGCAGAGCGGCGTTCAGAGCGTCGGGCAGAGCGTCGGGCAGAGCGGCGTGGTCTCTATATGTATCTTGCATGTATGTTACAGCATTTTCATATAGATTGCCGTTCTTCGGATTTATAATCATGGCTCTTACTAATGCTTTCTTTGACGTGAAGTCTCGGAATTTCACACAAATGCACCACATCTTTGCTATATGCTCTACATTGCGAGCAATCAACATCCATCCATAAATTTTGTTTATATTGCGGATATCAACGTTATCTAATTTAACAAGATTAGTGTTTATTATTGCTGTTTGGTCCATGTATTTATTCAAATCGTCACCATATTGACCAAGAGCCTACACCACTAAATAACGTATTTCTCCGTTTGTATAAAACTTGTTTTTAATTGCGTCTCTGAGCGAGTTTGCGTCGTTGATTTGTACATTGTCTTATACACCAATGGTGTATAATTTAAGATTAACATACGCTTAATTCCACTGGACTAATTCCATTCCGAAAATACTTTTTATAAAGATTTTTGCGACATTTTATTATTATTATTATTATTATTCGTTTTCTTTCTATCCATTATTATTCCAAAATTCTGCATTCTGCACCAAATCGAAACCCCATTAATTATTAAATATCCTTGTTGCTTTGAGTGATTTTCTATTTCCGACTATAGAGAGTATATCATTTATGGTTGGCTACTCACTAAATGTGAATCCCGCAACACTACCAATAATATCTTTGAATAAGGCTTCGTCCACGCCTTGAACCTTGCCGAGTCCCGGGATATATAATAGAGTAGTGTTCTATTAATATTTAACTTTATTAATTATATTGCCATTAATATTCGCAGAAATATAATATTTATCGTCAATCTTTAAAAACCTATTTGCGACCACCATCGCGGCCAATAAGAATTTGGATATATTCTCATAGAAATTTTCATTGTTTTCTTTTAATATTCGTACATTTTTAAGAGCTGTTTTAAGTGCTGTTTTAAGTGCGTCGGCTGCCTCGTCGGCTGCCTCGTCGGCTGCCTCGTCGGCTGCCTCGTCGGCTGCATCGATGGCTGCATCGATGTCTGCATCGATGGCTGCCTCGATGTCTGCATTAACCTCAAGATTATTCCACACTGCTCTCACAGCTCTTTTGACGGCGTCCCGGGCGTCCCGGGCGTTCCGGGCGTTCCCGGCGTTCCCGGCGTTCCCGGCGTTCCCGGCGTTTGGACGTGTCTTTAAAAACTCAATAAAACCATTGCACTCATTCACGCCAGCATTTTCACCCCAACCTATTAATACACCGGCTTTCAAAAGGTATGGATCGAGAGCATTTAAATAATTGGTTAATGCTTATTGCACTTCTTGAGTTTTACAAACGTTTTATAAACCCTCTAATCCATAATTTAAATAAGCGCCTTTAATAATCTCGTTCACGGAGCCACGATAATCATATTAATGGCCTTTAGCTAATTCTTGAATCTAGAACACACCATCTACGTAATCATGCTTCATCGCAGAATAAAGCATTTCGAAACTCGTTTTTACTCTGTCGTTTATTTCTGTGTTTTTAAGATCGATCTTATTTCTGTTTTTAATTTATTGCTTTGCAGTATTGGTCGCATCGTTTACTGTAGATTATGTGATACTAGTTCCGGGCGCAATTGTATAATCCAAACAAGGATGTTCAAATTTATTAACATTCGGAAGCTACCCCTCGGATATAGTCTTCGCACCATACTAGTCTCCTATTAAAATGTCTGCGACAAATTATTTACCAAGAGTATTTTATTGAAGGAATTGAAGGTTATTTTATACATTGGCGATTTGAAGGAAATTTTGTTTGATCTACTACTCTGTATAAGCATAAGGAAGTGTATTCAAATAATTTAATTTATATCTTTTTTGTGTATTCTCATCAGCACCGTTGACCATCCCATCGAAAATATTTTTATAGTTTAAGGCTGGTGCGTCGGTCTATTAGTCTGTGAAGTCTATATTCTCGCCTTCTTCAAAGTACTCTATTGTTTTTTCGCTCGGAATATTTCCATAAACCATCTTTGCGTTCTCCTTATTTCCCGGGTTATCTTACCTCACTTCTATGTTATTCTTCGGCAATAGTTTTTCGGAAGATATCTGGGTGTTAATTTATGTTGAGTCATCGTTCATGTTCCATAATTTTTTATAATCTTTTTCACCAATCGCGTATTTGATTTTCTTTAAATATTCTGCTTCATGTTCATTCTTTGTGTTTTATCCCATGTCTTCACACAAATTTTAAAACCCGATTATAGTTCCGGTTGTAGCCCCGGCGACACCTCCGTTTATAACAGTGTATCCAGTTCCATTCTTATAATTCACTTTCTCTTCAAGCATCTTCCGAAGATATCTTCCATATTTTGTAGTATTGCCAGGATGGAAATCATCTCCAAGATGGTTTTTATTAATCGGATATTCATTTCGAGAGTTTAAGAACGTGTATAAATTCACAAGCATACAATACATCTGTGCGATGAATAATACTTCGGGTTTAGGAGCATCGCCTTCTTCTGTGTATGCGTCGGTGGATCGATCCGTGTCGAAAACACCGTTGAAATTGGACGCTGTACAAACACATGCAAATGCGGCGGTTTCATACGTGAAGCATATAGCGAGGTTATCCTGTTTCCATATATCACCGCCATTAGTTTTTGTGGATACGTCCACATCCCCGATTTCTACTTTCGTTTAAACCCCGTGTTATTTCATGTTCCAGCACAGCATTGGATACCGGGAATTATACTTTTGGTCTATGTTTTTGACAAGATCCTCGGTTTTTTCTTTATCATCTATCTTGGTTCCATCAAAACTCGGATACACAATGTCTTCTTCCTTCCTTACGGTACACACTATCTTCCACAAGTTTTCCACGTCTCCGGCCATGACTAGTGCCGGGACGACAATCTGACATAATTTCCGGAAGTAAACACCGTCCTATCTCTGTTTCTCCGTCGCGATTGAAGCATTCATTAATTTCCATGCTTTTGTGAAGTCCACCATTCCGTGTGAAACCTCAAACAACATCCTGCTATAATCGTATTTCATAATCATGCCATTATTCAAGAGACCCATCTGGATTAAAGACAAGTAATTCAACGGACGTTTATTATCGTAGGTCATACAGAATGTTTTATCGTCTTCTAATTTCATGTCTATTAACGGCATTTCATGCAAGATTGCCATCATCTCGTTCGCTTCACTCGCAGGCTACACACCAGGATACGCTTCATCGAAACGTTTCTTGAGTACTTCGAAAATTTCATTCTGGTTATAAACGGAATTTACACCAATGGTTTATCCCTGTTGATACGCCCTGGTTCCAATACGATATCTTTAATCATCTGCACCTCCCTTTTCAGGCGTAGTCATTAGACCGAGGGCTTCTTTCGCGGCTATAACATTTGCATTTGCGTCGTATCCTGCTCCGAAGCGAATCGGGATATCGATCATGCGTTAAATCCCCGTAGGAACAAATTGCCCTTTCTCGTTGATGTAGTAAAAGTGTTCATTCGAGGCTTCTTTCATCGGATTAAGACCCGACGGCTATGTCAAGGAAACTATTCCTTTGGATTTTTATTTGAAGTCATCGAAATAAGTTTCATACATTTTCTTTATATCGCCTTTGGATAAGACCATTGCAGCGAATTCATTCGGAGTCTTTGCTGCTTCAAATTCTGCAGCATACCAAGGAGATGGCTTTGGGGCTGTGCTTTTCTTCAGATGTTGGAAGATGATAATAGCGTTGATTATATCCGTCTTTCTAATGTAGTTCGAAGGCACGGTTCTAAGTCCCGTTGTTTTCCGTGAAATATTCAAATTGGTTTCTTCCATTCGAGCTTGAAGTGGGTTCAAGAACTACGCTTCATACCCACCAGTATATGCACCGTTTCCACCCATGTATTTACCCTTTCCGCGAAGCATGGTATTTGCCGTAGTGAGAGCATCGTCCATTCCATACGCGTCCGATTCCACGATTAAATTCGGGAGCATAAACGGCGTACTAAATGCGAGAAGAGGAACTTGGATATTTACCCCGTGGTATTATACGCTTTAATAGGAGTTTATCGCATCTTGTACATACGAGTTTTTCAAAAGATCGCGTTAAATGTCTTCGGGAAGGTTCTTTAATGCCCCGTTCTTTGTGAAGGTCATAATCATCTCTTTTATGTGCGTGTTTAATTTGTTGAGTAGAGCCAAGTGTTCAGACCCGTCTTCATCTGCGAATTCGTGGAAGTATCGAGACGGGGATGAAAACGTCTGCTGTTGTGTGTTGTTATTTCCTGTCGACACTGTAAGCTGGACCTACTGCGAGAATACAGCCGGGAGTTATTGCGCGCCATTGAACCCGATGTTAATTCTGTGTCTGCTGTCCCAGTGTGTATACTCGGACACATTCGCGAGGATTTACTCCCAGTTTTGAACTGCGGGGATACGGTGTTTGAAAATCCAGTCTATCATATCCGCGAGGTCTGCGAATGAAATCTTGAAATGCTACATGAAGTAGTCTTTGAACTCGGCGTCGGGTTGGAAGAAGGACTGGATTGATTCACCAATACGTGCGATGGTCTTCTTCAAGAAGTCTACCAGCTCTGTCGCGTCTATACGCCCTGTATCGCGCTGATACTTCACCATGGGAATGACATCGCATAGATTTGTGTATTGTTCAAATTCATTGAATGAAGCGATGTATAATTGCGGGGGATAATACCAGTGTTGAAGCTTCTTCATATAGAAGGGCTTAAGGAAGAAGGTCTTATTACCGTTTATATCCGTGACATTAATCAGGTTCGTGGTCTCTTACTCTTTTGAAGGATCGAGCTCTATCCAAAACTCTTGGACGATCTCTTTCCCGGGTCCTTTTGAAGGAAGTATGCTATTATTCACATCCACACCATCCATTTACACCATGTCTATCTCATTAACACCATCCCTGACCAAGAACTACAACATATACGGGTGGTAATACTCCTCTTAAAGCATATATTCAACCTACCTATACAGTTGTCTCGCCTTGAATTATGCGCGGAGCCAATCGCGTCTTGTTAAAACGTCGTCTGTGGGGTTTTCGATACCGATTCTAAACTCGTATTACTCTCCGATGAGATTTCTTATGAAAGCGGCTTGAATATCTTCCCCACCTTTCTTGTCGATGTTTTCATCGAGTTTAATAAAAGTGTCTCTTCCTTTTGCTATATACTCGCAGTTTTTCCCGTATTTAATCTTCACTTACTTATCCTTTACATTCTTGAGCCATCTCTTGATTATTTCATCTTCTCCTGTGTACGTACGGAACCGGATATAAAGCAAGACCACAAACAAGCCAGAGTCCATGAATTTATCCACGTTCTCTTAGTGGTATTAACGCAGGATTTGTAATATATTTTATGTGAACCGCATATAGAACAGGTGTTAATACCCGAACTTTTCATAGAATCTATTCATGTATGCATCCGAGATTTTTGCAATGTCGAATTCATTGAATTATTTCAAAAGATACGGACGATAGCTTTCATCTCGTTTATAATGCGGGTTTGCGACAAGTTCTTTAATATACGTTTCGACCTGTTCATCGATGCGGATGTTCTCCGTGGATTTCTGAAGGGAATAGAGCCTGTCGAGAACGGATTATGGGTCGTCTTTAATTTGTTGAGCAGTAATATTGTTCTCTAATCCTTATATGTTATCTTTCTTTATCTCCTTCTCCCCACTTCCATCTGCCATGTATTTCTTCACCATTGATACAGCCTCCGATATCTTCCTCTGTTCTTCTTCACCGCCATAATTATCCTCCTATGTCAGGCCATCTACAAGGTCGTAAAACTCGGCGTATTTATCGGCGAATTCTTTCTTAAGTTGTGGCTTTTCATTCATCACAGACAAACCCAGGTCCTCGAGTTGGATTTGGTTGTTTATAATATCTCCTTCCTTGTGTGTGTTCCCGTCGACGTCAAAGCCCACGTTCCGGAGTTCTTCACGGCCTTCGTTCGTGACGATGTGCCGGATCTTTTCACGTTCGACTTTATGGAAGGCTTAATCCTGTGGTTTTAATATAATGTATTTCATCAAGTCTCCAACCATGTCTTAAATCAAGTTCTTCGTGCGTTGGTTTAATCTCGAGGGTTCACTCTCGCCTTATGCGCCGTTCCAAAGCTTGTTGCAAATCGCGACATATGCATCGAAGTCGATCTGCGAATATGCCGTGCTTTTTGCGTCGAATTTTTCCTGCCCGTTTAAACGCGATACTACAAACATGTATAATTCACCGTATTTGGAATCCTTCGGAACAACGAGATCTAATCTGCCGGCACGAACCACTCTGTTGTGGAAACCTATTATTATCTCTCTTGCGAAGATATAAAACATGTCTGCACCACGGATTGGGTCAGTGGATTTACCCGAGCCTACAAGCATCTGCTGTAAAGTCGGGTCGCGAATGTTGTATTCATTCAAGAATATCTGCGTGAGTGCAAACGAGGAGTAAACGACGTTTTATGCCATGAGCAGAAGCGGTGTATTTTGTGCTTGGTTGAAAGTCTTCGCACTGAACTCGTTTATAAGACCGATTTGGTATTGACCGAGGTATTGACCGAGGTATTGACCGAGGTATTGACCGAGGTATTGACCGAGGTATTGACCGAGGTATTGACCGAGGTACGGAAGCGAAGACTCTTTGTTGACACCATCTTTCCAATTGTTTTTAACTATCACATCCACAATGTCCGAGAACCAGAGTAAATACATTGTACATACAAACGGATGTGTCTTTTCTGTAATCGTCGCGTCCTTCATTTGTTGCTACATCAAGGCTTCCAATTATAGGACTACAGTGAGGCTCCCATCCTTGGATACACCGGTGCTTTCTACGGCTTCTAGGGCGGAGATTATAGCAGGGAGATGTGCGATTTCATTATGTCCGATTATTGTCTTAAATGCTTCGTAGCCTGTGGCTTATACTAGGTTTTTAATGTTGGCTAATTATGCGGACTCGTTGTGGCCTTTCTTACCATCGGCGTCTTCGATTTATTCATACGCTTTTTACACGTCTTCAATACTGTTCGCGTCTAGGGCCAGGTTTTTACCCCATTTTAGTGAGTCTTCCTGTCCTTCCTGTCCTTCCTGTACTTTTTCCACTACATTCACGTTTTTAAGCAACGCTCTAACCGTGTCTTTCGTCAACGCGTTCTTCACGTTTTCATCTACGAGAGCGTTCTTCGCGTTTTCATCTACGAGAGCCTATGCGAGAGCACTTCTATGGTCGGGTGTTTGACCTGGGTTTATATTTTTGACTTTAGACGCTATTGTATCCGTAATATCATTGCTGTTCTTCAGCCTGTCTTTAGCCCACTCTTTATACGCGTCGTGAAGCTTCACTTGTTCGTCTGCTCCGCCGACGATCTTTCCTCTCCCACCATATCCTTCGGTTCTAGATGCCCCGAAATTCGATTTATTGATATTCTTCTATGCGAGATGTATATCATTCGTTTGGAACACAAGCTCATATTCATCAAGCATAGATGCGGGGATAATGACATCGAGCAAAATCTGTTTAGGGTCCATGTTTAATCCCGTTAATCCTGCGAGGAGATATGCCCCAGTTGTAAACCTGTCGTTGTTAACGTAAGCGTGCGAGATGTGTTGTGCGAGTTTTACAAGGCGGTTTTTATAGTCTTCTACGCCTTGTTTTATGGACGTGTTCCAATCCCCTGGGCCTGTACCAGTGTTTTCACTCCATGTATCCGTCGCAGCCTTCTACATTTAAACCTTGTATCTGTCGTAGAATTATTCAATCTTCCTTCTCCGTTCTTAAAGCGTGCCCACTTCATATCTATCTATAAAGTCGCCGACCTGCTTTTCATGCGAGTCGAAGAACCGTTGAATACGAGTGAGGCCTTCTTCATTGGATTTGAAATGTTCTTATACCACGCGAAGGAAGTTGTCTCTTGTGGTGTAGTCTAAAGTCGCGTTCTTAATCTTCACTTCAAGTGCCTCCTTTTCATGGCGTTGTTGGTCGTGGATTGCTTCGAAGAGGATGTTCTTCTATTTGTGCGTGCGAGCGTATTCGGCGATTTCTTTCAAGAGTTCACGACCTTTTTTGGAAGTGTCTATCTTGTCGATTTTCTTATACGATTCATTGCTTTCCATACGAATTGCTTCTACACGTTGGATATATTCATTGAGAGTATCTTGTATAGTGCCGAGTTTTGGAGTGTTGCTTAAATATGAAATACTTTCGAGCTTTGTTCTGTCGACTAGAGAGTCGCGATAGAGCGAGTTTGTCATCCAAGACCAATTCTTCGACTTCAACGCCTCGCTGAAATCAATTTCATCTTGGATTTGCGCGAATTTCTTCAACTCGACATAAATCTTCTTTCTTTCTTCGGGTGAAGCGATGTCGTAGCGCTGTAGTGCCTGTCCAAATGCGGACTTGAATTATCCCGCTAAATACTTGAAGTCTGAAACTGCTTCTGCTTCTCTACTTTATCTGTCGATTAAAGACTCTGTGTTCATTTTTGAATCGTAAAAAAAATCCGAACAAGATTGAAAACACGGATATTGCGGGAGATTTTATGTGGAGCTCAACTGAAATAATTTATGGTCTCGGCGTCTGCTTCGACTGGTGCGGAGCTCTCCACATCGCTTTCTGCGGGGCTTTCTGAGGGGCTTTCTGCGGGGCTCTATACCTCCTCACTTTACGTGTCTTGTTCTTCAACTTTCTTCACACGTTTTCTACCACGCTTTCCTGCCCCTTTTACTTCTTCGGCTTATACCGGAGGTTCTGCTTATGGGGTTTCTACACCCTTTACTTCCTCTGCATTTACAGGAGCATCTGCGACTGCTTACGGTGCCTCCACTTGTGCTGGGGTTTCTATCTCCGCCTGTGCCGGTGGTTCTACCGCGGCCTACGTCGGAGCTCCTGCGACGGCACCACCATGTGTTTATACCTCCTGTACATTTTCCTTGTACATCTGCGCCCACAGGTCTTCTGCATCACAATCACACTTCTTCATATTACATTTCGCGCCTCCTGTCGTGGCATATCCAATGCTCGCGTTCAAGATATCATATAAGCTTCCTCCTCCGTTTACATTCCGAACATTGAACGTCAACGTAGTACCGGCCTGTGAAGAGACCAATTCCTCGGTCAAATTCAAAACGTCTTCTTTGTCCATTCCAAAAGCGGCTTTCGCACCCTTTCTAGACTGTGAAGATTTTCTTGTACGCTTCCTCGCTCCACCTGTAATTGAATCATACACGATTTCTGTATCCGGCTCAATACCATGCGCCTCTTTAAATCTACGTGAAGTGTGTTGAAGAAGTTGGTTGTCGACTTCCGGTTAGAAGGTGAAGTACGAAGCCACGTCCGGAGAGAGTGAAGAGAGGTTTAATACATGTCGTTGTTTACGGCCGCGCTTTTTCACGCCTCCCCAGAGGTCGGCTTGCTGGCCTCCATAGAGGTCGGCTTGGCGGCCTCCTTGCAGTCCAGACACAGCTTTCGACACGACAACAAACGCATCATCTCCGTGGACTTAATAATCCTTTACACCACCGATGAATTCATTGTTCTTCGTCGAGTAGAGAGACTCGTTTATCAACTGCACTCCATCCGCGTCAAAAACCTTGAACTACTCCTCGTCTTAATCATACGCAATGACCCTCGCACCATGCTTCCCTTTAATGGAAGAATTATACTGGTTCATTTGTTTTTTTACTCAAAAAAAGTTTTAATGTAGGATTATGCTAAAATACAAGAGCTCTAGGATTTGCTCACGTTTTCGGACTCACAGAAAATCCTGAATTATGCGATGGAGCGACAATGGATTTCAATCGATGGGAATTCGAAGACGTAAATCAACCACGATATCATTTTTTACATACACCGCGTCATCGACGATCTAGTGTATGGATATGAAACGAAAGTATTTCACGAGTTTTAATACGAGTATTTACGAACGACGGAAAAACGCGCGGTGGAGATCTTACGAAATCTCGTGCGCGATTTCTAGGTTTTATGTGTGAATAGAACTAGTGTTGTAGTTCACCCACTTAAAGAAGGGATTACTACGAAGAAGGATATAATCGTGTTTAAAGAAGATGCTTAAACACGGGAGCTCAAAAAGACTCTCGACGGGAAGACAGACAAAAAGATTTAAACATATGTCAAAAAACTCGCATAATACCACGCGGGTAAAATCTCGAAGACAGACTTGCTTGAAGGCCTGGATTTAAAAGGGAAATTATACCGCACGGCAGACGGGACCGCAGTATTGCATGTATCGTAGCTTTACGCGTAGTCGTAAACGGAGATGTAAACCGTGCCTGAAGACCAAATTTAAACCATGGACTTCATCCTTCCTTCTCTCTTTGACTACTTCCAGCTTCTCGGTTCAAAGGATGAGATCCTGAATGAAAAGGAGTATGCTGCGAAGGTTTAATACAGCTGTGAAGAGGAGCTGCGTGAACTCATAAAAGAACACTTGGACGGCGCCGTGGACTACACCGTGCGTATAGCCTTCCTGGCTTACTACAAACATAGTGAAATATACTCTCCCGACTTGTTTAAGGACATGCTTAAAATCACGGACGAACGCACGCTTAGATTCAGACAGGAAAACGGGGTTTAACACGTGGATTTTAGCAAGATAGCAGACGAGTGGTATGGCATGAAGACAGAGCAGAAAAAAATACTTGAAGTATACACAGAAGAAGAAAAGGAGAAAGACGACGATGAAGAGGACATGGAGAAATCGAGGGAATTTGATGACGACTGAGGAAATGGGACATGACGACGATGATTGAAGACGACGCATAGAGCCCTTCAATAGAGGGAAGTCTGGTTGACCTCATTCAACCCGCCATACGTCTGAGTTCTGAGTTTCTTCCTACATCTGTGCCATTTGCTTTTACTACATCTATTTCAAAAAGGCCATTTACTGGTCTTCTTTTTTGATTCTCACATAATTGTTGTATACGCGCACAGTCATTTACAGACAACATTTTATATACGGGTTTGTAGACACGCGTATCATCTTGTTTCCTGGGATGGTGCTTATAATCTTCTACTACATCTGGTCATTATGAAAGAGCTGCATCATGTCTTATTCAATGCCCATAAGCGGGGGAAGACGCCGCCCATTCACCTCGTATCTGCCATTGAAGTAAGTCTTCAATACATTCCCGATGAAACCAAAGATATTATCCACGGTTTCTACAAAGTGTTGTTAATCTATCCACTTCTACAGGTTTGTTTTGAAGACTATAAGCGTGTCTTCATCGCTGTCTGGGATGTTGTTTACAGACTTGATATAAGCATCGCGCTGGTCGAGGTTTGGTGCGGTTTTAATCATCTGGACGAGTTGCGAGCGGATATTCTGCGACTATACAAACCTGTTCACGAACATGGGCGTGTTTTTACTAATGATTTCAAACCCGATATAGTCAAAGATTGTTTTCTCTGTCATAATGCTGATAATATCTCTCTGCTTCTCTTCACGGGATATAGTCTCGTCTTTATACCGGAGTATATCTTCCTTCTGTGTTGCTTCAGGAATAGCATATGACGCGGCGACAGGACTTGTCTCTACACGTGGCGTTTCAAAAAGGGGTGAATCCTTCATATTTAAGAACACGTCAATTGCCGACGACCATAAAAGCTTGGTTTCAGCATGTGTTAAATTCAAGAGTTTTATGTCCGGGAAACGTATCATTTTTTAAAAAGGAGAAAAAGGTATGGAAAACACATAAAGTACTCCGGAGTCTGTGTCTTCACCCTCGCCCGTCTCTCTTCTCTCGTGTGATATCGGCATTAAACACATGGCGCTGTGCCATTTTACAGGAGACAAATACCGTGTGTTCTTCTTCACGTTTGAAAGCCCGAGTGTATAATCGCAGATGGAAGCCTTGGCTCAACACCTTGACAACATCCTCGGCATGGTGCGGGGTGTATAGCGTGTCATAATCGAGCTTTAACTCCCGAATACACGCAACATATAATACATGTATTCTATCATGATGTTTTTCACAATGAGACATATTCCCTTCACACTGTAGAGAGCCTGTGATAAATACTCGTGTTTAAATTGCGATCGATCCGAAGGATCTAAGATGCCTCGCATCGACCCAAAGAACTTCAAAACACAAGGCGCAATAAGCGTGATGTAAAACGAGTTTGCTGCCGGGAAGATAGAACTGGCATACAACAAGGCACCAAAACGGGCTGTGAAAAACCATAGATGGATGGATAGAGCCCTGTATGAATGGCTGGATA
>Ga0265300_10001384_pt1 | contig 22811 bp, 18 predicted proteins | sample AusTroGonzalo_MG_FD_193482 | JGI IMG/M metagenome (GOLD analysis project Ga0265300, IMG submission 193482) | Bovine rumen microbial communities from tropical cattle in Woodstock, Queensland, Australia - Gonzalo_03 | ecosystem: Host-associated > Mammals > Digestive system > Stomach > Rumen ...
GCCGATCACCGATGCCGAGGACGTCGAACAATATCTCCTCATGAAGAGGATCGAGAAAGAAGGAGGGGACCCGGTTGCAGACTTCCCCAAGTTCGTCAAGAAGCAGAACGCAGAAAAAGCGGCGGCGGCTACAGCCGAAGCCGACCGCGTGAGCGAGCAGAGAAAGGACATTGAGGACTTCCAAGCCGCTTACCCGGACGTGAAGTTGCAGGATCTTGCTAACGACACCGATTTCGATACGTTTTGCAAAGGAAAGCTCGGCAACATCCCTTTGAAAGAAATCTACAAAGACTACACCGATTTTAAGGCGAAGTTGGTAGGAGATGGAGAGAAGAGGGCACAGCAAAAAGCGGTCTCTAAAAAGGCTAAAGAGAGCGCCTCCGTCGGGAGCCTTGCCAACACCGGCGGCGATAGCGATGATGGGCTGTACACGATCGAGCAGATCAAGAAGATGAGCCAAGATGAGATCGAGGCGAACTTCGACAAGGTCCAAAAGTCGTTGGCAAAACACCAAAATTAACAAGGAGGAAACCACACAATGAGTTACAACAACTTTATCCCTAACGTGTTCGCGGCAGAGATCAACAAAGAATTGCGTCGTCTTTGTGTCTTCGCCGATGGCACGTATCAGCGGATCGCCGGAAAGATTTCCGGCAAGGGTGAAAGCGTTACCTTCGTAGGTATCGGAAAACCCACCATCAGGACCATTCTCAAAGGCGCGCGCAACAACAGCATCGCTGCGGCAGAGGAGATCGAGGATACCAGCCTCATCATGCCGATCAACACGATCTCGTATTTCAATTACAAGGTCGGTGACATCGACAAGGCGCAGGCTGCGGGCAACATCCTCGGCGCTCTGAAGGAAGAGACCAACGAGGCGCTCGCAAACGAAGTCGACAAGTACATCGCGAAGCTCGCCGTGGCGGCGGATGCGAAGTTGCTCTCGGGCGTCGCAACCAGCGTCACCAATCAGAACGCGATGCAGACTCTCGATGCCGCTCTTGAGGTTCTCTACAAGAACGACGTCGCGAAGAACGCCTACATCGAGGCGATCGTCACTCCGTACTTCTATATCGCTCTCAAGCAGCAATATCAGAACCTCGACACGGACAACAGCGGTATCCTCGCTAACGGCAAGGTCGGCAAGTACGGCAACGTCGTGATCAAGATGAGCAACAACGTCCACAACGACGGCACGAACGACTTCATTATGGTGAGAACCAAGAGGGCGATCGGTTATGCGAAGCCCATCACTCACACCGAGGCGTATCGTCCCGAGAGCGGCTTTGCGGACGCGGTCAAGGGCTTCATCCTCTACGATGCGAAGATCATCCGCCCGAACGAGATGGTCGTCGTCAAGTGCGCCAAGGGCTGATAAAAAAGGAGGTGAAACACTATGGCTAATTTCGCAAAAGTAACTCCCATCAATTTGGGTGACGACAGGAACAAGTTCCTCTCCGACGGTCTCGCTCTCGCGAGTGAAGTCTTCACCGCTTGTGCTTCCAACGGCGCAGGCACGCCGAAGTACGGCGCGTACTTCGAGATGACGGAGCGCGATGACAAGTATTTGATCATCGTCAAGAACGCAAACGCAAGCTCTGCCGCGAAGGATGTTACCATCAAAGCGGGCGGCAACAAGATTTTCGGCAGCGGCAACGATCTCAAGCTCGACGATCTCGCGGCTGGCGATATCAACTTCGTCAAGATCGACTCCGGGCGCTTTAAGTGCACCGAGAACGTCCCCGCTCTCGCAACGCTCGCGAATATCTCTTCCACGAAGGGATGCGTCGTGATCGAAGGCGAAAGCACCGACATTCAGGTCGCGGTCATCAAAATGCCCGCTTGACGGGCTAACAAAAGGGGAGGGAGTATTCTCTCCCCTCAAGCATAGCGGAGTGGTGTAAAGGCAACATACGCGGCTCATGCCCGCGTGATGACGGTTCGAGTCCGTCCGCCGCAACCAATAAAACACACAAGGAGGCAATATGACGCTCAACGATATAAAGAAAGCGGCTCTCGCGCTTATGTTTACGAATTACAGCGACGATCTTGCCGACGTGGATGTTGACACGCTGTCGAGCGAAGAGTATACGCAGTATCTCGTCAATATGAACGCGAGCATCAATCGGTGTCTCGGTCGTATCGAGAGCGCCGGGGTATTGCCTCTCAAGACGCAGGAGATCACCACGGCGACGACGGGGAGCGTGTCGGGCAACTTTGCGAGGTACGATCTTTCCTTGCTTGCAAACCTCTTTAAGAGCGTTTCACGCATAGCGAAGGAGTCGGCGAGCGGAGAGTATATCCCGTCCGTCAAGTATCATCTTGAGGGCACCACGGTCGTCTTGCCTCCTTTGGAGACAGGAGAAAAGTATATCATCATATATCGCCCAAAAGCCCCGAGAGTTTCTATCGGTTCGCCATCTTATGCGGTCGTAAACGTTCCCGAAAATATCGCAGAGATTATTCCGTACTATATCAAAGCGGACTTGTATGAAGAGGACGAGCCCAACCTCGCCCTGCAGTCTCGCAACATATTCGAGAGTCTTTTGACACAGCTCGTCGTTGACGAGTCCGACGGTATTCCCGGCGGCGTGGTCAACGTGTGGGGCGGAGGCCTGCAATGATCTACGAGTCGACGGGCGGCATAAAGGACAGGAAGAGAGCAGTCCTTCAAAAGTTCAAAGGGGTAGACACGTCAAGCCCCGTCTATGCCATTGACCATTCACGCGCATCGGCGATGCGTAACTTCATCAATATCAACGGCGCCAATCATAAGCGCCCCGGGTGGAGGCAGTTTGCCCGCTTCAAGGACTCTTCGGGCAACGATCTGAAGATCAACGGATATTTTAAGTTCACCATATCACAACAGACATACACGATAGTCTATGCGGGAAAGACCTTTTATGCGTACGATGAGACGATGGGAGAGTTCTATGATCTTGTAAAAGGCAGAGGGACGGTTGGGAATGCGAACTATATCCCGTCTATGGCTTCGTACGGCTTCGCAAACCAAGTCGATGAGTCACTGTTACTTGATCAAAAGACCCAAGTCTTTGTCAGAGACGACCGCGCGTATTTTGTCGGATGCGGCGACTACCTCGTATTCGCGCTTTATGACGGTGTCCCGCAGCTCCGCAGGGTCTACAAGGACGAAAACACGTATATTCCGCGTACGACAACAAATATCGGACCGAACGAAGAAGAGGTCGATGAAAACGATCAGCCGATAGCGTACGCGAGCCGCCAAACTGACCGAGACGTCAACTTGTTCACCCCGGTGCGTTATAACGAGCTTATCGGAAGCGCACAGGCGGATCCCGACGAAGCGGGAGAGGGCGCAAACCCGACTTTCCGCACATATAGCCTTGACGCAGATGAAATCGACTCCGATAGTCTCACGGTTGACTTTTACGACTACGACGAAGAGACAGGCGTCTCTACAGACCACTCTCTTGTGGTCGGCGCTTCGACTACCGATTGGCTCGGATCCTCGTTGACGGAAGATAGGACGCCCGTCGTCGGAGACAACCTGCGGAACAAAACCATTACCTTTAACACAACAAAGACGACCTATAAAGAGTCAGTTTATGCCTTCTATTCCGAGCGAGAAGTGATCAGCGCCGGGAAGTTCAAACTCGTAGCCCGTAGGGCGGACAATGGGTCGTGGAACCACTTCAATCTATATGCAATCTATAACGGCACCGAGACGCGGATCTGTTACGTAGCGCGCTCGACTATTTTCAGCACCTACTATATCACGTGGTATGCCGAAACTTATACCGTGCCGAACGATGAGGACTGTGTCGTTACCTATGCGTCTTTGGTAAAGTCGTTTTATGCAACGGCACCGCTTCCTGCAGCTGTCCGCAAGTTGATTGAAGTAGATGGCGGCGGCGAAGGCGTTGATCTCACTTGGGGGTATGCGGATCTCCGAGGCGGTAAACTTGCGTTTATTCGTCCTATGCGCCCGATCTCGGGAGAGCCGAACATCAAGGTGACCTTCTCAAAGACGGATATCGACGCGGTCCGTGCGATAATCAACTGCACCTTCGGCGTCTATTTTGGCGTGCACGGTAATGCGAACACTCTTTTCCTTTCCGGCAACGCTGGAGCAAAGAACTTTGACTATTGGAGCGAAGCGGAAGACTTCACATACTTCCCGAGCGGAAACTATTGCCAAGTAGGTACGCAAAATACCGCTGTAAAGGGGTATATCCGTCTCGGCGACGACTCCCTTGCCATCATAAAAGAGCCGAGTAGAACCGAACCTACGCTCTATATCAGAACGGGCGAAGAGACCACCACCTACAAGGACAGCGAAGAGCGCACGCACGTCACGGACGGCTACTACAAGACGGTCGGTAAGTTCATCACGGAAGGGTGCATTGCAGACGGGTCCTGCGCTATGTTTGCAGGAGATGCCGTCTTCCTCTCGCAGAAAGGGCTGTACGGCATCACGATCGGAACGGACTCCATCGCAGTGGAACAACGTGTGGCGCGTGAGCGTAGCCGCTTCATCAACGAGCTTTTCCGCAAGCACAAGGATCTCTCGAAGGCGGTATCGATCGTATATGATAATCGCTTATATATCGCGCTGGACGGCGCTGTCTATGTGGCTGACGCGCGCTTCAAATCGAACGAGCGCGGCGATATGGCGGACACGTTCAATTATGAGTGGTGGGTGTGGGATAATTGCCCCGTCCGCGCGTGGTACGAGATCGACGGCGAGCTCTGCTTCGGCACCGACGATGGGCGCCTTTGCGTGTTCGATAAGGAATACACCGACCGCACGTACGAGAAGGTCAATACCTACTCCTTCAACGTGGCGTCGAACGATATCACGCCCGACGTGGAGATCCCCAAAGGAGCCCTCGTTTGTTTTATGGGCGATGCGTACAGGCTTCTGCTTGCCGCCGCCGATATGACTGTATCAAGCGGAAAGATCACCGTATCCGCCGCCAACATCGGAAAAGTCGTTGCGGGCATGGCGGTCTATGCGGACACGGTGACAAATACGGGGCTCTCGGTATCTACGAAGTATATCATCTCGGACGTCGATTACGGATATTGCACCTTCAAGCTCAAGACCGAGGCGGGCGCGGCGGTCACGCCGACGGCGGCAGGGTTCCGACTCTTGTGCAATATGAAAGGCGAGATCCTCAAGGTGAGTCGCTACTGGGAGACGACCGACGGCGGAACGGCGAAGCATATCACCGTAAAGAACCTTTACGCCGGGGAGAGCGATCCCGACTACACGCTTGCAAGCTATAACGGCGGATCGACGACCTGTGAGCTTCGCAGGCACTTTGTCAAGAACGTCGTGGCGGAGTGGTACACACCCGTGATGGATATGGGCGCAAACGACTATATCAAGCAGCTCCTTTCTTTAACGATAGCGACGGAGCAAGTCACGAACGGGCGTTTGACTTTCGGATGGGAGACGCGCGGCGCGGACAGCCTTGTGGACGTTGACTCTAAAGGTCTTGACGTCTTCGACTTCGGCAACCTCGATTTCGACCGCTTTGCCTTCGATACGGGCTTCAGCACGTCTTTCTCTCGCAAGGTGAAGGCGAGCTTCAACTTCATCATCTTCCGCTTCGTCTCGGACAACGAGTGCGATTGCTGTGTGCATAGTTTCACGATCGGTTACAAGATGAACCGCAGAAACAAAGGAGTGTTCTAATGCCTATTAACAGGATCTCGGACGAAAAGATAGACGCGATCAAAAGGAAGACGGCGTATGCGCTTCCGAACCGCCCCTCCGAAAAAGGACTCAAGGCGGAGGATATTAAGAGAGCGCTGTACGGTCCTCTGCTTGACGAAAACAACTCTCTTGTGGAAGAGGTAAACCGCGTTGTCGATGAAGCGAATGTGACGCTCGAGCGCGTCGAGGGCAGGGTGGACGAGCTCAAGGAGACGTCCTTTTCCGTGGATACGACGAGCACGGGATCCATCGCATACACGATCAAGGACAACGAGAGCAAGTCGTTTGTCGCGAACGGCATCACCGACGTAGAGATCACGATCCCGAGCACGGTAGCGGCTGGCTTCTCGGGCGGAGTCAATTTCAAGTGCGGGAGTACGCCTCCGACCGTGTCCTTTGTAAACGAGAGCGACAAGGCGCTCAAGCTCGTGCAGTTTTGCGCGAAGATAGACGAATATATCCCACAAGTGGACGTCACTTGCCGTATGCTTGTCGATTGCGACGAGGGCGATACTGTGACCGTGTGGATCGTGGAGGCGTGACGTGAAGAAGTCCTTGACGTTCATCGAAAAGAGGCTCCAGTTCCTCAAGATGATGTCCGTGCGCTATGGTATGATGCGCCCCGAGGAGTTCAGTATGGAGTCGCTCTTCTCGTTCGGAGGACTTTCGCTCAACGACGAGCAAGAGTTCACCTTCTCGGATGCCTTCTCTATCGGTATGTCGGCGGCGGCGGCTTCCAAGACGGTGGCGCACGTCGGTGCATCTATGGTAATCACCTTCGCAGATGCGGCAGACTTGCACGCCCCGACCGCTATTGCCGTAGTGCCGTTGACGTTCTCGTTCGGCGGAGTGTTCTCTTCTTCGAGTTTGCGTGCGCCCGTATCCGTGGAGGTGTCCTTTGAGGGTATGACCGTCACTTTCTCGGGAGAAGGACGCCTTGAGACCTTTACAGCCACCGAGCTCGGCGTGACAAGCGAGCTTGCGGCGATGGCTCTATCGGCTACTATGAAGACGGTCAGCGGCGGCGTGGTTGCGTCCAATTTGAGCGGAAGCGTCACGTTTGCGGCTACCGTAACGGAAGACAACGGAATGCGCTTGCAAGGCGCTTTTGAAGGCTCCTTCGGCGTAACGGCAAGCGCCGAGGCGGCGACGGTGACTCACACGATCGCAGAGGTCGGCGGCGAGCTGTCCTCCCAGGCAGATGTTGAAAGTCCTACGATGGACCACGCGGAGGCGGGCGTCCTTATGGATATAGGCATAGCCGTGACTCTTCAAAGAGAAAGGACGGCTATGCTCTCGGACTACGGAAACAATATCATCGGTGAAATGTCGGGGGATCTCGACTCATATAAGAAAATTATATTTTAGGAGGAAAACACTATGTCTTTAACTTATGCAGGGGCAAACGCATTGCTGAACATCCTTTGCGGCAAGGCTACGTCGATACCTTACTCGAGCGTATATGTCGGTCTCGGAACGAACGCGACCGAACCAGCAAGAGACGGCACGGGCTTCACGGAGCCTTCGGGTAACGGTTACGCACGCCAGCTCCTCGGCAACTCTACGACGTTGCTCCAAAAGATGGGGACGCCTTCGAGCGGATCCGTCACCAACAACAACTCATCGCACGAGTACAACGGGAAGATTTATTTCCCGGAGGCAACGGGAAGCTGGGGATCCATCAAGTACGTCGGTCTCTTCAGCGCGGCGACGGGCGGTACATTGATCGCGTATGCGGCTCTCACGGGTGACGCCGTAGCTGTGGCAAGCGGCACGAACCCCGTTATCCCCGCGAGCTCTCTGACGCTTTCCTTGACGTAAAAGGGCGGTGATGGCTTATGACTATCACGGCACAAGCGCCATCTTTGCTCTTGAGTAACGCATCGGAGACCTTTGCGTCCTTTTGGGCAAAAGTAAACGGAGACAACGAGGCGGGAAGCGAGTCAAATATGCAGCTCTTGCAGGCTTTCTGCACCGCGGTCGGCGTTGATCTTGAAAACCTCTTGCAAGAGATCGAGGGCAAGTCTCCGATTAAGGTGACGAACGCATCGCCTTCTTTTGCGGCGGACAACACGTATCAAGACTACGGCTACAAGGGCACGATCAACGTGACGGGCGCAACGGCAAGTATGCGCCCCGAGGTTATCTTCGGTCTCACCGAGGCGATGTCGGGGAACTATGCACCGATATGCGAGAGCGGGGCGGGCGTCGTGTATATCTATGCGAAAGTCAATACGTCGATCACGGTCCCGCTGGTCGTCGTACATAAGGAGTAGCCTATGATCGGAAGAACAAACACAGGCGGCGGTGGCGGCGGCAAGGCAGAAGAGGAAAAGGAGATCGTCCTCGATCTCTCTCTCGGCGATCAAGTCGTCTATCCGACGGCGGGTAGCGTTTTCTCAAAGGTAACGATCAAGAAGCCCGCGGATCTCGCGTCCGAGAACATCAAAAGCGGGAAGACCATCGGCGGCGTCCCCGGATCTCTCGTCGTGTCGAGCACCACGCCCACGTTATATGCTCCCAGCTTGAGCAAATCGGGCAACACGCTTTACATATCAAACAGCTCGAACAATGGCGCCTTCGTCGGAGGATACAGGCTTTACTCGGGCGGCAATCTCGTCGCAACACAAAGCAGTACAAGCCTCGCGCTCACGAGCCTTGCGAAAGGGCAATACAACTTGACCGCGAAGGCGTACGGTACGGGCTTCAACGACAGCAATGCGTCGAACTCCGTGGCGGCTACCGTATATGAGTTCTTGAAAAACATCAAAGGCGTCACGATCTCGGCAACACTCTCCAAGACGACGAACGGAAACACCGTTTCCTTCACGTTGGCGGCGGCTTCGGGATACCACTTGCCGACAGCGATCTCCGTGCATTGTAACGGCGAGGCGCTTTCCTATACGTACAGTCCATACACGGGCGCGGTGAATATCTCGTCGCTCAACTCATCGTACAGCGGTTCGTCTACCTTTGCGGGCATTTCGCCGACGATCTCGGTCAGCGGAAACACCCTCTCCGTGTCGGATATTGCGCTTGCAAGCGAGATTGACGTTTACGACGGGAGTACGCTCGTCGCGGAGGAAACGGTCACGCCTACGGTCTCGGATACGGCGGACGTCATCATCATAGACGCCGAAGGTCTCGCCACGGCGAAGCTGGTAGCGCCGAAGATCACGTTGAACGGCGCCACGGTGACCGTCGTCGATAGCGTGAACAACTCGGGCGACGTCGTGAACGCCACGAGCTACGACGTGTATGACGGCAGTACCCTTGCTGGTAATATAACGATAAATTAAGGAGGATAAAATGGCAAACATCGATCTTTTAAGCCTGCTTTTGCCGTACGGCGATCGCACGATCAAGGTGAAAGCAAAGGCGTCGGGATACTCCGACAGCGACTTTTCAAACTCGGTGACGTATCATAGCGCGCCCATCATTGCGATGGACTCGGAGGACGACAGCGTCCTCGTCATCTCGAACTTGAGAGCCGCCGCCACCGGGTATCAAATCTATCTCAACGGCACGCTCAATACGACGGTCCCGTACAGCGGATCGGACGGCGGCAGTATGAACGTCGACCTCGACTCTCTCTCTGACGTTCCCGAGGGTTCGCTCTCCATCTACGTCAAGGGCACGGGCACGGGCGTCGAAGACAACACGTCGAACACTCTCTCGATATGGTACGGCTCGGCAGCGCTTCCGATCTACGGCGTTTCGGGTATGTATTCGGAGTCAACATCTCTTACAAGAACGGACGCTTCGGTCGGCAAGAGTGCAACCGTGGATCCTTCCACGGGGTTGGTGAACTCCGATTTCGACGCTCTCTTCCCGTGGAATGAGGCGGAAGTCAAGACCGTCAACGGCAACAAGTTCCTGCAAATGCCCGATATGTACTTCCGTATCGGCAAGGACAGCAGTAACCGCATCACGGATATAGCCGTTTCGAAGATGGCGGGGGCGGACGACTCCACACACACTTGGCACAAGGTTGACAGCTTCTACTATGGATGCTACGGCGGATCGGTATCCAACAATAAGCTCGCATCCGTCTCCGGCGTCGCTCGTCAACACACAAAGACACGCGCGGAGTTCAGAACTTACGCGACAAACAACGGATCGGGATACTTCCAACTTGACCTCTATCACAAGATGGTTATGACCTTCCTTTGGTTGATAGAGTTCGCAAACAAAGACAGCCAGTCTATTATGCGCGGTCGAGACTCTTCATGGGGCGGCACGGCGGCAGCCGTCAATACGGGCGGAACCGACTCTTTGACCAAGCCGAGCGGATATAATACCACTACGAAACAAATGCGTTGGCACTATATTGAGGACTTCATCGGCAACTATTGGGAGTTTGTCGACGGTATGGTGTGGTCTTCGACGCAACTCTATGTCTCTTCCAATCCGGCAAACTACGGAGACACAACGACCGGGCATTCTGCCTTCGGTCCGTCTTTCCTTTCTTCCGCTGGCAACTGCCTTGCGGCTATTGGATGGGATAGCAACAAGCCCTTCCTTTGCTATGGCGTTGAGGCATATAACGACAGTAACTTCTCAAAGGGCTTTGCGGATGGCTATTACTACGCGCAGAGTACGTCCGTCGTGTTCTACTCGGGTGCGGCCTGGTCCGCTGCCGGCGCGTACGTTGGCGTGTTGAATTTCAACCGTAATACTGCGTCGTACGCGAGCAGCAGCATCGGTGGTCGCCTGCTATATAAACCCTGATAAGGGGGTTCAAAAGGGGGATTTATTCCCCCTTGGTATTCTTCTGCCGTCCGCTTGAAAATGATAGGGCTATTGACTTCACTCCACCGTCGTGTTCTACTCGGGTGCGAACTGGAACAATGCCGACGCGAACAATGGCGTGTTGAATTTCAACCGTAATACTGCGTCGAACGCGAACAACAACATCGGTGGTCGCCATCTATCAGAGACCTTTAAGGGGTCAATAGTCCTTGCCCCTTGGCAAAAAACAACTCGAACAGGGTGCGGTTTAGTAGGGCGGTAGCGTCTCGAAACACCGCAAGAGCAAATAGAAGGAGGATAGCTTGAAAAGAGTAGGCTACCTTTACGAGAAGATAATCAGCGTTGACAACCTCAACGATGCCCTTGATAAAGCGTGTCGGCAGAAGAAAAGAAAGTATTTTGTTAGAAAGATACTTGACAATAGAGACTACTACATAAAGAAGCTCCACGACGAGCTCGCTGCCGGGAAGATCCGACTGCACCCGAACATTACGAAAACGATATGCGAGCGGTCGAGCCAAAAGAAAAGAGACCTCACGATCCCGAAGTTCTACCCGGATCAGATACTTCAATGGGCTGTGTGCTTGCAGCTTACGCCCATCATAATGCGGGGAATGTATCACTACAACTGCGGGAGCGTGCCGAGACGCGGAGGCGTGTACGGCAAAAAGTATATTGATTGGATCCTCAAGAACGACGGAAAGGTGAAGTATGTGATGAAGCTCGACGTCCGAAAGTTCTTTCAGAGCGTATCGGTGGCGAAGGTCAAGGAATTGTTCCGCAGGAAGATCAAGGATAAGAAGGCGCTACGCTTGATAGATGCGATCCTCGACAACGGCGGCGAGGGACTCCCGATAGGATACTACACGTCTCAATGGTTCTCCAACTTTTACCTCGAGCGGCTGGACCACTATATCAAAGAGGTGCTCGGGATCCGACACTATATCCGCTACGTTGACGATATGGTGCTTATGGACACGAGCAAACGGAAACTCCACAAGGCGCGGCTTCAGATCGCGGCGTACTTGCGGGACGGGCACTACAACTGCACGATCAAGGATAATTGGCAATTATGGCGAATATACTCCCGACCGCTCGATTACTTGGGGTACCGATTTTATCGGGAGAAGACGCTATTGCGGAAAAGGATCTTCTATGCCTTCAACAGGAAGGTCCGAGAGGTAAAGAAGAAAGGGTATTGCACCGTCAGATGCGCGCGGGCTCTTGCCTCGGGTATGGGGTGGCTGAAACGTATCCCCGGCGGGCGGCACTACTACTTGACGAAGATCAAACCGATCATATCAAAGGGGGAGATCGCAAGGATCATCTCCATCTATGACAAGAAAACAAGGAGGGAAACAGTATGATTATCAAAGACAAAACCGACGCCAACATCGAAAGGCACAAGGAAAAGCACGGTCTCACGGGAGATGTCTATCTCATCAACGGAGTGGTCATTGCGTCGCTTGCAAGCCACAAAAAGGTATTTACCGAGTCTACGGCTACCACGATCGAGGAAGCGGAAGCGGAGCGCCTTGCGTACGACGAGGCGATGAAAGAGCGCATCAGACAAGAGGCGCAGGAGCACGGCGAAGATGGTGACGGTGGAGACGATCTGCATTGAGTGCCCGATGCGGGGCAAGTGCGACGAGCCGTGCGAGGCGTGGTACGACGCACTTGAGGCGGAGTATCTAAAGCCAAAAGATGAAACAAAATGATACATTTTGTTGTGTTATTGTAAAAGATAGTAGGAGGATAAAGCGATGGTGCAAGAGTATATGGACAAGGTGATCTTTCTCGCATCGACGGTCATTGCGTCGCTGGGCGGCACGGTGATCGGTATCGTCGCGCTCATTAGGTGGGTGGTCGGCGTTGTGAGGAAGTTGAAGACCGGGAAAGAGGAATACGACACGAAGGCGGCGTCGCTTGAGAGCGTGGCGAATAAGATGGAAGACGTCGGCGGCACCTTTGAGAAGATCGGCGAGCAGCTCGAGGGCGCGACCGAAGAGATGAACGGTCTGAAGGACGTGATCGGCAATTTGCTTTCCGAGAATGAAAAGCTGAAAGCGGTGATCGGTATGATCGTCGGCAATATGCCGCATCTCGTCAGCAACGGCGTCGCGGGAGAGATCAAGACCTTCCTCGGACTGAATGAAGAGGAAGTGAAGGTTGACGAGGTAAAGCCGGATGAAGCCGACGATTAAAAAGGGACTTTTGCAGATGGGGGGCTTTTTGACCTCCATCGCTCCGATTGTGGCGACCGTCATCATCAAGTGGGACTCGTACACGTCGACTCCGACGCGCTCGGTCTCTCTCGGCGTTGGCGGCGTTATGGCGTTGATCCTTATACTCATCAAGACGCTCAATAAGATCCCGAAGGGTACGAAGCCGATCATCGGTTACGCGATCGCGTTTGCGCTTGTGGCGATGCTGGAGCCGCTTATTCTCGACTTGAAACTCCTGCTCGGGATGGCGCTCATCGGAGAGGGGCTTGACACCGTGATATTCTCGTGGCAGATCACGAAAGTGCAGAGGCAGATCGACGCGCAGACCGTGACCGATCAGATGTCGGCGGGGATGGACGCGCAGACCAAGGCGATCACGGATGCCATAACGGCGGCGCTCGGAGGCGGTGCGAAGCAAGAGACGCCACCCGATGCTCCGCCGCAGGATAATAACGATTATTTAGGTAGGGTATAAATATGTCGGAAACAAAGTGGGACAAGTTCAAAGATTGGTTACTCAACAACCTCGGTTTTATTGTATCTTTCGGAGCTATTGCGGTATTCATTGCTCGCAATTTCGTTAAGATCGCCAATACCGGGAAGACGATCTCGGAAATTATCGCGGACGGGCTTTTCGCGTTGTTTTTTTCTTGGGCGATCAGTACGCTCCTCGGGTATCAAGGTATCCTTTCGGGAAGGAAGGATCCGAGGATGATACAAACCCTCAAAGATTATGGGGCTGCGGTAAAGAATATGGAGCCGCACTCTCCGCTCCTCGGGTCGTTTTGTGATATGAAAAACGCCGAGAACCGCATCAAGAGGCGCAGAAGGATCCTTTCGAGAAAACACCTTGAATACGAGGACATCTTCACCGAGGACCAGACGAGGATCAACGAGATAATAAAAGAGCGTATGGCGGCGATCGAAGCGGGAGAAAACACCATAGACGTGGGAGACATGGCATCGTGGCGCAGGAAAAGGGCGCTAAAAAAGCGTATGCGCAAGGAGCGCGCGGAGATATACAAGTGCATTAAGAAGGCAAACGATATCTCTCTTTCGGAGCTTACCGAGGAAAGCCTAACGACGGATAACGTAAACAGCAAAGATCCTTATAAGTTCTCATCGCCTCTCGGTAGGTGGATAGCACGAAGACGGATAGCATCTCTTCCTTTTTCAATAGCCATCGCGCTCGTACTCGGCTACTACGGCTATGAGTTTATCAAAAACCCATCTCTTGAAGCGGTTATCGGCGGGCTTATTCAAGTGAGCATTTTCTTGTGTTTTGGCGTGTGGCAATTCCTCGTTTCGTATATCCACACGATAGACACCTATAGAAAGAGCATCGCCTACAAAATCAACATCATAAATGAGTTCATCGTGCTGGCGGCGGATAGGCAGGGCGTGAAGTTCGTGCCCCCGGTGGAGATCATCAAGATTGAGAAGAAGGCGGCACCCGTGACGGCTCCCGAAGTGGTCGCGGTGGGCGTGCAGAATAAAGAAGAGACTGCGGCGGCGCCGCAAGAGATAAGTGAAGAACAAACCGACAATAAAGGTAAGGAGGTTATAGTGTATGGCGAACAGGACAAACCTATCCAGCTGGGGCAACCTGCGGGACTACTTGAAAACTAACGTTGATCCCGATAAAGATTGGGACAACGAGGACATAAAGGACTACTCGGCACTTCTCGGAGCGCAGGCGGCGGGTAAGGTCTCGGGCGATAAGTTCACGGAGGGGCGCAACCTCTTCCAGCACTACCTCGCTGACGCGCAAGCGACCGACGTCTATCAGCAAGCGCAGGCGAAGGCGGAGAACGAGGCGAGAAGAGAAACGGCGTACGGAAACTACTTGAGCACCCGCCTCGGGTCCTACCTGCGCGAGATACAGGGCAATGCGGGTATCGCGGGATATGGCGGTCTCACGCATGGACAAGCCATCGCCGTGAAGAATGACCAAGAGAACGCCTTCCGAACTATACAAGACAACAAACGTACCGCGCTGAAAGGTTATTTTGATAAATACCAAGAGACTCTCGCGAGCAATTCGGAGACCGCAATCGGCAAGGCGACATCTATCGATGCGGCTCGAGAAGAGAAAAACGCAAACGAAGAGGCTAATGTTCGATCGAGATTGAACGAGTATCTGTTGGGTACGTACGATGAACTGATGGGCGGGTATACTGGAGGTGCCCTTAAAGAAGATGGAACAGTCTCCGCAACAGACGATAAAAAATTGCGTGATTACATCAACGCCGCAGCCATTACAGACGAGTCGAAAGCTCGTATTTTGGCAGATTATGAGTTAAACTATGGAGATAATATCACTGGTGCGCTCGACGAAAACGGGAACGAGGTGTTGAGTCAAAAGCAGAAAGAAGAGATCACGAGCTCCGTGAAAAATGCGATAGAGACAAATCCTGTTAATAGCGGCAATTACGAAAATACCATGTCTCTCTTGGAACAAAACAAGGATGCGCTCGGAGAAGAATACCATGAGCTCGTTGATAATGTTAACAAGCAAATGGACGAGTACACGCACACAAAAGGGAAAGGCTATGAAGTCGATTTTAGCACAATCAAGACAAACCAAGGCCCTTCGTCAGAACAGCACGAGTTTTTTTACGATATCTCCGTAAAAGTCAACGGACAGAGCTTTAGCGTTCGTTTTGTAAAAGGCGTAAATACGGATACGGGCAAATCTTTGAACGCCTTGGCTACTGGAAGTTCCGATAAAATGCCCGCAAGAGGGACCATTGTAGAAAAAGACGGGAAATTATATGCCCTTTATTCGACCACCTATAAATATGTAGGATGGCGCGAGATCGGCGATGGTAAAAACAAGGCATCCGATCTTCTCGCTGCGTGGAACAAGTACGATAAAGCATCATCTTCTATCACGGACTCCGTCGCTGCTGAAAATGGACAGAAAATAAATGATTACTTTGCGGCGGCATATTCTAACGGCGCCGATGTGAGAACGGCTTATACCGCAGGAGGAGCATCGAGAGATATCCTTCGCAATGTAAAGATCTCCGCATTTGGCAACAAGACCTTTGGTGAAGTTATGGATGAGATCGACAACTCTACCGTGATGACCGGGACGGAAAAAGGCCGCAGAAGGACTTCTGCATATAACCAACTCGCAGAAGAAGTGAAGAAGCAGGGCATCCAGTATTAAGATGGCATACTACTATACACCGAGAGAATACATATCAATGGCAAAACGCAGGGTTGAGCGGGAGAATGCGGTCGCCGAGACGGCACTTTCCTCCTATCTTGCTATGGGGCAAACAGAGCAGCAGCCCCAGCCCGTAGAGGAAAAGCAGGCGTCGAACGCTGGTTTCTTTCAGAGATCGGGCGAGACGGTTCTCGATTTCGGCAAAAGCGTATTCGATGGCTTATGGAAAGCCTTTGAGGGCGTCGTCGATTTTGGCGCTTCCGCCGTCGGCGTGGTTGCAGGATGGGCAGGAAATGACGATCTGAAGGATAAGATATCGGACTTCGTCGCGTTTGACGGCTTGAACGAAGGTTTATACGAAGGCAGGACGGACTTCTTCCAAAACTCCTTTATTAACGATATGTCCGCCACAGGACAGCGCATAGTGCGCGGTGTCGGTCAAGGTATCGGTCAGATGCTTCCGATGATTGCATTGACCGTCGCAACTGGAGGCGCGGGAGCTGCCGCCGCTGCCGGAGGTGCGGCTGGTGGAGCATCAACAGCGGCGGGTCTTTCTGCTACGTCAGTGAAAGCAATCAACCTTTCCTTCCTTGCCGCGAGCGCGGCAGGCGGTGCTACAGAGCAAGCGCTTAATGATGTCGTCTATAATGAGGACGGAACACAACGCAAGGTGTCACTTGATCGTGCTTTTGTCTATGGAATTGCAAACGGCGCCGTCGAGGTCGGCACCGAGATGCTCATAGGAGACGGCATCTACGAGAATATGTTCGGTGAGGGCGTTGTCAACAAACTCGTCAACCGTCTCGGCAAGAGTCAAGGTTTCAGCAAGGCTGTCAGCTTTGCTCTTAATGCTATCGGTGAGGGTGTGGAAGAGGTCGCGTCCGAAGCGGTCGCAAACACGCTCAAGACGATATACAACTCAAAGGATGGGAAAGTCCATTGGGAGTCCCCGGATGTTCAGCAAATGTTTGAGTCGGGCGTGATCGGCGCCTTGACGGCGGCGGCACTTAATGGGGCAAGCACGGCTGTCCGAAAAGTTTCTCCCACGATGAGCGCGCAAGACACAGCGATGGATATCTCGAACATCGAGAGAAGGATGGAAACCCTCGAAGCGGAAGGAAACTATGGCGACGAGATCAGAAGCACTCTTGAGGCGGAGCATGAGGCGAGTTTGAAGAAGCTCGAGCGCATATACGACAAGGCGAGCGACAAGCAGAAGGAGAAGATCCGCGCCGCGTCTCCTATCATCTCCACGCTCCTTGGCGAGGACGGCAAGCGCATCTCGACGACGCTTGCGGAAGGCGCAACGGCGATCACGGAAGAGCAGGCAAGGACGGCGGCTATGGCGCCGAGTCTTCGCACCCGCACGAACGAGGTGGCGAATAGTCTCTCGGAGCACGGAACGACGCTTGCAAGCGATATGACGGATGTACAGGTGGAGAACGTACGGAAACTCCGCACCGTGCTGAAAAAGGCAGGGACGAAGCTCGGGAACGGCTTGAAGGTTATCGTCGCGGAGAACCTCGTCGGACAAAACGCATATATCAGCAAGGACTATTTCGTTATATCCAAGGATCAGCTCAATAACACTCAATCTATGGCGCAAGCGCTCGCTCACGAAAGCACACACTTTGCCGAGGATACGAAGGAATACGAAGCGCTCGTCAAGTTCTTCGAGGAAACACTCTCTGCGAAGGAAGGTGTCAAAGAGTTCTTGACCGAGGACGGCGGGACCGTTCGTGCGCCTACACTTTGGGATCAAGCCTTTGTCGAGGTTGAGGAAAACTCCACGGGCGGCGGCAGAGCGGACGGATACAAGATATCGAAAGCCGTCTTTGACGCACTCCGCACCGGGGAGATGCCTACGGGACTCACCGCAGAGCAGGAAGCACAGTTTGCGCTGGAATTGAAGCTCGCACGCTCGGAGATTGTGGCAAAAGCGAGTGAATATGTCCTCGGAAGCGAGGAGATGATCGACCGCCTCGTCGAGAGCGAGAGAAGCACGGCGCGGACGTGGTTGCGCCGCATAAAGGAAAGGATCAAGCTCATCGAGAACGCCTTCAAGGGTGACAAAGCGGCAAACATCGCGCTGAAAGAGTTAAGGAAGGCAGAGAAGCTCTTCTCCGATGCTCTTGCCGCGTCCGGGGAAAGATATTTGCGCGCAGCCGTTGTAAAACGAGACGAGGAAGAACAAGACAGCTTGCGTACAAACGAAGACAGCGAAGGGCGCACTCTTACGCCGGAGCAAGAGAAGTTTTTCAAGGATAGCAAGATCAGAGATAATAAAGGGCGTTTACTCACTTTGTATCACGGCACAAGTAACGAGTTTTTTGTCTTTGATAAAAGCAAAATACAAATTGACAATTTGGGGCGCGGCTTTTATTTCGTGGATAGCGAAAAGATCGCAGAAAGCTACGCGGAGCGCCGCACGCAAGAACGCGGGGGGAAAGAGCGCGTCGTGCAGTCCTATATAAACGCCGTAAAGCCGTTCGATGTCGACAATGTCACAAGAGAGCAGGCGATCGAGTATTTGTCTTATGATTATAAGGCGACCAACAAAGAAGCCTCCGCAGAGGAAGCGCGTGCTTTTGCCGAGGATATCGTGTCAGAAGAGGACGGATCTGAGACTCCCGATTACGGCTCTTCGTTCAGCACACACGAAGCAAACTTTCAAAAGTGGTTGCGCGAAAAAGGGTACGATGCCCTTATTGTTTCGGGCGTAGACAAGCGCACGGGAATGGAAGGCACAGCGTACGTCGTATTTGAAAGCAATCAGATTAAACTCACGACCAACGAGAACCCGTCCGCGAGCGACGATATCAGATATAGCCTCCGCCAAACGACGCGCAAACATTACACGCAAGAAGAAGTCGCGCAGATCATCAACGGCATACAGGGGAACCTCTTGCAAGTGGAAGAGGGCGCCGTCACCATATCGAGCAAGAAGAAGCTGCAGGATCTTCTTTGGAACCTTATGAACACCACCGAGGAAGGCAAGGGCGATCAGATAAAGGTGGCGACGAGGGTCGCGGAGTTCATTATGGAGAATGCGATGCTCCGCAGCGTGACGGACGACGCGGCGCTGGAAGAGCACTATATGACGGTCGATGCGCTCCGCAAGTATCTCCACAGCGTGGACCTCTCGGGGATCCGTGCGGAGGTAAAGAGTCGCTACGACACGGATAATTCCGTCTATGCTTTATGGAGCAAAAAGGGCGGCATCAAGCCCGACGTCCTTGGTCAAGCTTTGCAAGAGGAAGGGTTCCCGATCAGAGCGACCAACGAGGCGGAAATCTTCTTCGAGATCGCCGACGCATACTCTCGCGCGGCAAAGGCTATCCGTGAGAGTGCAAAGAAGCACCTCTCCAAGATTATGACGGAGTCGGAGCAGAACGAACTGAAAAATCAAATCGCTTTGAGCGTCTTGCGGTCGTTCGACGAGAAGGGATCCGCGACGTCGCTCGCGAAGGAATACGAGAAGGCGCAGAGAAGGATCAAAGAGCTGAAAGAGCTTTTGGAAGAGAGCAGGAAATACAATCAGCGCTTGAACGCCGTGCTTGACCTTGCGAACGAATTGAAGCCCGCCTATGTAAAGAGCCATCACAAGAGCTCGATGCTTGCAGACGAGAACTTTATGCGCGCCATCTCCGGGCTGTCAAAGATTAAGTGGCGAAGCGATATTCGCAAGCAGGGCGCCCGCAAGGTGCTTGCCGCGTTTGCGGATTGGTATAATATAGACAACCGCCTTTTGAACGGGGATATGGAAAGCGACGCCGTGCTGGACGCGCTCGCAGAAACAGGCTCATGCGGATATCTCAACCGTGACGTTCTTTTTGCTCTTGAGTATCTGAAGGGCAAAGTCGACGAACGCACGACCCTCACCTTCGAAGAACTGCAGCTCGCGGAGATGGTTTTGAAAAGCGCGAAGTGGTTGCTCAATAATTACGACAAAGTCAACCTCCGCGGGAAGATTGTGACTCTTTCGGAAGAGTCTCGCGCCGCTCGCGAGGTCGCCGACAAATACTCTGCGATGCACAGTCACAACGTTGTGGCGGAGCTCATAAAGAAGTTCCAGTACAACACGTCGGAGCCTCGCGCCGTGTTCCTCTCTATGTTCGGTTACGAGGACGGCGGTGCTTTTATGCAGGCTTTCCGTGATGTTCTTGACGGCGAGACGAAGGCGGGCGCTATTCGGCTGGAGCTCATTACGAAGATCGACGAGTTTATGCGCGAGCACAAGAATTACAAGAAGCGCCTCGCAAACGACACGATCACCGTTGCCGGGCACGAGATCAATGTGCAGGTCGCGATTTCCCTCTATATGCTGTCCGTGCAAGAGCACTCCATCCCCGGTCTCAAAGAGGGCGGATGGGGATATACGGATAAAAGAGGTTATTGGGTAGACTGCGGCACGTTGACCGACGAAGACATCAAAGCGCTTGCAAGCGCACTTTCCGAGGCTGACAAGGACTTCGTGAAGACCCTCCGCGCTTTCTTCGACAAGGGTGGCGAGTATATGAAGGCAACGGACGAACTGCTCAAAGGCTATTCGACGATCACTTTGGAGAATAGCGATTACTTCCCGATCATTCGTTACTCAAAGGATAGGGCGGAGGATATTGACAAGAAGTATATGCTGGCAATGTCGAACGCCTCCGTGCAAAATATGGGGATCACGAAGACAAGGACGGAAAACAAGCTCCGCCTCGACGTCCACCCGATCTTGTCCGTTGTGGAACGCCACGCAAAACAGATCGGGCAGTACGCAGGGCTCGCTGTACCGATCAAGACGATACAGCAAGTCTATAACTGTAATGTGTCACAAGAAAGTGGCGGCGGCTCCGAGTCTATCCGCAACACCATAGATCAAAAAGTGTGGAAGGGGTTCGATAAGTATTTCACAAACTGGCTCGCCGACGTTCAAGGAATGGGGAAGATGCACTCCGAAGCGGATAGTTTCGTTGATCGCATCAGAAGCAACTACGCCAAGTTCCAGCTCGGCGCGAATATCAAAGTTGTGCTCTCACAGATGGCATCCTTCCCGACGGCGTTTTGTGTCCTTTCCGCGTCCTCGATGGTCCGCGCGTATGGTCACAAGCCAAACCTTAATAATATGGATAAATATTGCGCGTGGGCGCGCGTGCGTAACTCGGATCACGGCGTAGTCCTCGCAGAAGGCAACCTCGACAAGATCGGCGCTTTCGGCGACGTATTCACAAAACCGATACAATTGACGGACCGTCTGACGATCGGCTTCTTGTGGAACGCCTGCCAATGCGAGGTGGAGTCGAAGCACAAAGGCGACGCCTCGTACAAGTTCGGCACCGAGGCAAATATGGAAGAGGCTGCGGCTCTGCTTGAAGAAGTCGGACGTCTCACGCAGCCAAACTATACGCAGTCGGAAAGGTCGGCGATGCAGCGGAGTAGCAACAGCATCGTCAAGAGCCTCACGATGTTCTTCTCCGTCCCGCTGAAGCAATATTCCCGCTTGATCGAGTCCATCGGTCGCCTGCGTGCATTGCGATATAAGAAGAATGTCCTGCACGAAAATGTCTCCGCTGCAGAGATGAACGCCGCGAGAAAAAGTCTCGCCAAGACGGCGACGGCTGTCACGGTGGCGAACCTTATCTATGCGCTTATGGGGCAGCTTGTGAAGTTCTTGCTCAACAAGGACCGCAAGGACAAGGACGGAGAGGAGATCGGATGGGTCGAGGATCTCTTCAAAGACTTCGCGTCCACCTCGATCGGTATGATCCCGCTCGTGAAAGAGGTCTACAACGTTTTCAACGGGTTCGAGATGGAAGAGGCGGTCACTTCGACGATCAACGACTTCGTCAAAGGCGCGAAGGGCGCGGTCGAGCTGCTCGGAACGATCGGAGACGGCGAACCGCACGAGGCGAGAGACTATGCAAAACCGCTCCGCGACTTTATCTATGCGTCCGGGCAGATCCTCGGGATCCCGACAAGAAACCTCTACAATCTCGTCTTCGGCGTCGTGAACCGCTTCGACGAGAGCGAGGCGTACAAGTGGAACTCTCTCTTCTACACGCAGAACTATGCAAAGGATCTGAAGAAGGCGATCGAGGAAGGCGACGAGGGCAAAGCGTCGACAATCGTCGGTCTTATGATGAAGGACGACGGTATGACATCCACTTCACCGCTCGTGAATAAGAAACTCCGCGAGCTTTACGGGAAAGGCTATGCCGTTCTCCCGAAGACGGTCCGAGACAGTATCACCTACGAAGGCGAGACGATAAAGCTCTCCGCGAAGAGTCAAAAGGCTTTCAAAGATACTTACAGCGGCGCGAATAAGGAAGTCGAGAACTTGATAAAAGCGTCCTATTTCAACAAGCTCTCGGAAGAAGTGCAGGCGAAGTCTATCAAATGGATCTACGACTATTACTACGAGAGCGCCGTCTGCGAGACCGTGGGCGAGGAGAGCAACTCGAAGAAGATGCTCTTCGCCGAGACGATGCCCGTCAGCAAGTTCGCTATGTCGATCGCGGCTTGCTCCGCCGTCGAAGGAAGAGTTAATCGAAAGGGCAACACTATCGCAGGTTCCAAGAAGGCGGCGGTGTTGAAACTCTTGAGCAACCTCTCATTCACCCGAGCGGAAAAGGTATTGATCCTTGCGTATCTCGGTTATTCCGTGGATCGTTATGCCTCCATTATTAAGAGTTATATCAGCAGGATTGGACTCTCAAAAGCACAGCAAAAAGCCTTCCTTGCGTACTGCGGCTTGTGACAATTTTGTGACATAGTCGAAAAGCATACTATATATAGTGTTTGATATCATAATATCAGCACTATATATTGTAGTGGGAAGTGTCCATCTCTCTCCACCAAAAACAGTCTAAAGCGAACCCGCTTTAGACTGTTTTTTATCCAAACCGAAGCGTCAGCGAGGTTTGGCATATCATCAAGGGCTTGTCCCTTGCATATCATTACGGCTTGC
>Ga0265300_10001389_pt1 | contig 22765 bp, 20 predicted proteins | sample AusTroGonzalo_MG_FD_193482 | JGI IMG/M metagenome (GOLD analysis project Ga0265300, IMG submission 193482) | Bovine rumen microbial communities from tropical cattle in Woodstock, Queensland, Australia - Gonzalo_03 | ecosystem: Host-associated > Mammals > Digestive system > Stomach > Rumen ...
TCCTGCCTTGGCGACATCGGTTTGTCGGGATCGGTTCTTGCGACAAGCCCCTTCTCCACCAGCGGCGTCATGTAGCAACGCGAGAAATGGACGCGGCTCCTTATGCCGACCGCCTCCCGCAGCGCCGACGGACGCATGGGCCCGTCGGCAAGGAGTTCAAGTATCCTCTTTGCGACCTTTTCGCTTCCGCGCGCAAGCCCGATTCCGACTTTTTCCGGAATGTCCAGCTGCGGATCCGCCTTTGAGCGGAAAGACGCAGCGCCGCGTCCAGCATGGCAATCTCCCTTCTCCGCCTCGCGGGCCTTCAGAACCTCGCTCATCGCCTCGCGCGGTCCTTCTCCTCGTCGTCAAGGAAGAACGCGCGGTGCGCAAGACGGCTGACCAGGTGGTAGCACCTGTCCTGCCCTATGAACCTGTTTTTCCTCATGCGGGCATTATACCGAAAATCCTGGGACTGTATCAACAATGCTGTATCAATATGCTCTGACCCGAATGCCGCCGCAAGCACCGTCACGCATGATTTTGTTTTTGGGGACAGACCCCGCGAAAGGCCAGTTTTCAAGGGTTTTTGCCCTGCTCGGGCTCGACGTGCATCTTGACCATGCGCGTCTGCGCGAGGCGCCGGACGGCGAACACGAGGTCCGACTTGCCCTTGATCTTAGCGGCGAAGTCCTTCGCCCCGGTCACCTTCTCTCCGTTAACCTCCGTGACCAGCTCGAGGGGCTTGAGGCCGGCGACCGCCGCCGGCGAACCAGGCTTCACGCGGGCGATGACGATCCCGGAGGCCTTCTCGTCGAACTTGAAGTAGCGGCGCACCTCGAACGTCATGTCCCTTACGGACAGGCCGAGCGCACGGTTGCGCGCCTTTGCCGCGTTCTGGTAGTGGACCGGGGCCGAGGCGAGAACGACCTGCACCTCGCGGCGCGCGCCGTCGCGCGCGTAGACGACCGTCACCTTGGCGCCCGCCCCGTAGCACGTAAGGAGCTTGTTTAACGGACTCTCCACGTCCGGCCATGGCATCGATGAGGGAACGTAGGACGAATCGCTGTCGAAATACGAGCCCCAGTCGCGGAACATGTAGTCGCTTTCGCTCTCAAGCTCGCGCTCCGCCTCGTTGCCGCGCCGGACGGCAAGCAGCACGTCGCCAACCTGGAGTCCGGCGGAAGCCGCAGGCGAGTCGGGGTATATCTCCGTCACGTAGGGCGGACGGGAATAGTCCTTCATGAAGCTCTGGGCCTTCCTCTCGCGCGCAAGCGCGTCCGTGAGCCGCACCGTCTCGACGCCAAGCCACACGAAGTGACCGCGCTCCTCCTCCTTGCGCGGGGCGAACTCGGGGTTGTACAGCTCTCCCGCGACAAAGCGCGCTATGTCGGACGTCGCGACGGGCTCCGTCTCCCTGGAGGCCCAGCGCTCGGAGCGGAACCTGCGGGCGAAGCGCATTGTCGTGAGCCTGCCGTCCGAGTCGAGCACGAGACTCTGCGAACGCCGGTCGCGCCAGTCGTCGCGCGGGCCGGCGCCGTACGCGTTAGGCACGAACAGCGCGCCGCGGATGAAGTCAACACCGTCGAACTTCGCGTGGCGCACCGTCACGACGACCCGCCCGTTCTCGTTCTCCACGGATGCGATCCAGCCGGAGCGGTTGTCGAAGTCCTGGGCCGCGCAATCGGCCAGCACGAGCGGTGAAACCTTCCCCTTGAACGGCTCCGGGATGTCGAACACGATGGCGTTCCATTCCGCGATCGCGCCCGCGAACACGAGGTTCGTCTTCGACCCGTCGGGGAAAGTCGCCTCCGCCTTCGAAAGGCGCGCGATCTTCTCGCCGTCGAGATCCGTCGGCACGACCACCTTGTCCGCTATCGCGTACCCAAGCGCGTCGATCTCGTTCTTCCCCTCGGCGCCACCGTAGCTGGAGAAGGAAATCCGCGAACTGCCGCGTCCGCCGTTCTCCTTGTCCTCGGAGTCGAGGCGGAAGAGGATGCCGACGGACGCGTCCGCGAGGCGCCTCTCCATCGCCGCCGCGGACTTCTCGAAGCTGTCGGCCGGGACGCGCTTCCACTCCGCGGGCGAGACATACTCGAACTTTTCGCCGCTGATTTCGCTGCGCATCCCGAAGTCGATCCAGACCGGGTTCCTGTCCTTGTCGACGTAGAGCGTGTTGCCAGGGCCGCTCCGGAAGACGCGCCCCGTCTCGGCGACTACCCTTACGCTGTCGTTCGTGCCGACGTTGGAGGCGCGCACGGAAAGCATGTTGTTGTTCCAGGACCACGTCAGCTTCTCGACGGGGTCTCCGTCCACGAAACGGAGCGGGACGACGCCCGGCACCGGACGCTCGGCCTTGAGCACGACGACGTCCTGGCCCTCGATGCGCGCGGACTCCCTGGCCGGCACCCGCTCGCCCTTGAAGCAGACCTCGATCCTGTCGAGGTGCCTGTCGCGGACGAATTGGTCGGACACGAGGAACTCGTCCTCGGCGATAGCGAAGGCGGGGAAGCGCCTGGGCTTCGCCATCTCGGAAATCTCGTCGCCCTTGCCGCGCTCGTCCTTCTTGTACCAGTAGGCCGCCACGGCGACGGAAGAAAGCTTGTCGGTCGGAACGGCGACCGCGAGCACCGACGCTGCGATTACGGAGAGCATCTTCAGTCCTCCTTCTCTGTGTCTTCGTTGTAGTCGAGGACGAGCGTCGTGCGCCGTCCGTTGCGGGAGATCACGATCGGCAGGCGCGTGCGCTCGGAGAGCTTCGCCAGCGACTCCTCGTAGACGGCCTTCACGTCCGCCACGGTCTTGACGGACTTGCCGCCGATCGAGACGAGGATGTCCTTCTCGCGGAAGCCGCACGTCTCGGCGTTGCCGTCCCACGCGATGCCCGAGACGTACACGCCGCCCTCTGGGGCGAAGAACGTGAGGTCCGGGTTGTAGAAGCGGTTGATCTCCTTCGCCGTCAGGCCCCAGCGCCCGCACGCGAACTCCTCGCCCTCGACCCTACCCTTCTCTGTCGGCGCGACGGCGACTTCGACAGACTTCCCGCCGCGCACGATCGACAGCGTGCAAGGCTTCTCGAACTCCTTGCGTCCGAGCCTGCGCTCGATGGCAGGGATGTCCTCCCAGAAGCGGGCCGTCACCTTCTCGCCATCGACGGCGACGAGCAGGTCGTTGGGCTTTAACCCCGCCTTCTCGGCTGGCGAGCCCTGCTCGACGTCGGCCACGAGCGCACCTTCGTCCGCGTCGAAGCGGATGTTTCGCTTGAAGTCCTCGAGCGGCTGCAGCTTGAAGCCGAACCACGCCCAGTGCGCCTCCCCGTACTTGCGAAGGTCCGGCAGGATCTCGAGTATCGTTGCGGACGGGATGGTGAAGCCCTGCGCGCCGAAGATGTTCCCGCGCGCGTTGAGCCCGACGACGAAGCCCTCCGTGTCGACTAGCGGACCGCCCGAGTTGCCGGGCGAGATGGCGGCGTCGGTCTGGTACCAGAGCGTGTAGTCCCCGCAGTCCTCGAGGAAGCGGTCGTTGCACGAGACGATCCCCATCGAGACGGACCGCGCAAGGCCCCACGGCGCGCCCATCGCGAGGACGACTTCGCCGACATTGAGTGGCCGCGGCGAAATCGCCGCGACGGGAACGTCCGTCCCCTCGGGCATGTCGAGCTTCAGCAGAGCGATGTCGAGGTCCTTGTCCTTGCCGACGACCTTCGCGGAGAAGGACCGCCCGTCCGCCAGCTGGCAGCGAATCTCGTTCGTCTTGTCTATGACGTGGTGGTTCGTGAGCACCTCGCCGTCCTTCGAGACGATTACGCCGGAGCCGGACGCGACGCCCTGGCGGTTCCTGCCGGACTCGGTGTTGTTGTAGATGACGCGGATGAAGACTACCGACGGCGCGACGGCGGCTTTCGCCTCCGACACGACTGCTCGGAAGTCGGGCGTCCGCGAGACGCACCCGACAAGCGTGAGCGAACACGCCAACAGCAGTACCGTTTTCAGATTCATAAGCTATATTATACCAAAATTGCCCGCGACGCCTGAACCACTTGGTAATGCGTCACTGAACAGCGGGGTATAGGAGCTCAAAAGGGTCAGAGCTTATTGATACAGTCTTGTTGATACTGCATCTCATGTCAGCTTGTACTCCTGCCTTGGCGACATCGGTTTGTCGGGATCGGTTCTTGCGACAAGCCCCTTCTCCACCAGCGGCGTCATGTAGCAACGCGAGAAATGGACGCGGCTCCTGATGCCGACCGCCTCCCGCAGCGCCGACGGACGCATGGGCCCGTCTGCAAGGAGTTCAAGTATCCTCTTTGCGACCTTTTCGCTTCCGCGCGCAAGCCCGATTCCGACTTTTTCCGGAATGTCCAGCTGCGGATCCGCCTTTGAGCGGAAAGACGCAGCGCCGCGCCCAGCATGGCAATCTCCCTTCTCCGCCTCGTCGATTTCCTCCGCCTTGGGCACGTAGACGAAGATGTGGAAGTGGTTCGACATGAAGGCGTACGCAAGGACGACGACTCCGCACCCCGCCTAGCGGCCCCTCCGGGCTGCTGCGCAGGGGGATACGAACTCCTCGACTCGGCGCATCAGCGCCACCGCGCGGTCCTTCTCCTCGTCGTCAAGGAAGAACGCACGGTGCGCAAGACGGCTGACCAGGTGGTAGCACCTGTCCTGCCCTATGAACCTGTTTTTCCTCATGCGGGCATTATACCAAAGACCCTGGGACTGTATCAACAATGCTGTATCAATATGCTCTGACCCTTCTGACCCGTCACTCTTCCCAAGCGACGAAAGTCCGAAGGGCGGAGTCGGAGCGGTGACCGAGGCGAGCTTCCGCACACAGCGACAAATGGATTTGCCAGAAGTTATCGGATAAACTTGCGTTTAGTTCAGGACACGACGGCTTTCACCGAAGGCCGACCTTGGCAAGGCGGTAGCTCATCATTCGGGGCGAGACGCCAAGTTCCCTGCCAGCCGCAGAGTGGCTTCCGCCGTGGCGGGATATTGCGTCGGAAAGGATATGGCGCTCGGCCGCCTTGAGGCGCTCTTCAAGCGTCTTTGCCTCGTCGTCCATGAAAAGCCCGTCCAAGTTGCCGTCCCCCTGCATGGAAGGCGGAAGGTTGTAGCTGCGTATGCAGCCGTCGGTCGCGGTGAGGACGGCCCTTTCGATGCAGTTTTCAAGCTCGCGCACGTTCCCAGGCCAGGAATACGACTGGAGGATGCTGATGACAGGCGGCGAGAACGATTCTATGCTCTTGCCGTATTTCGCGCACAGCGTGGAAAGGAAATGCTGCGCAAGGAGTATTATGTCGTCCTTGCGGCGCGAGAGGTCTGGGAGCGCGATCGGGAAGACGGAAAGCCTGTAGTAGAGGTCTTCCCTGAAGAGGTTCTTCGCCATGAGGTCTTCGAGGTTCCGGCTTGTCGCCGCTATGAAGCGGATGTCGGAATGCAATTCTTCGTTAGAGCCAACGCGCGAGAACGTCCGCTCCTGGAGGAGCCTTAGGAGCTTGACCTGCGTCGTGACAGGGAGGTCGCCTATTTCGTCAAGGAAGAGCGTCCCGCCGTTCGCGGCCTCGGCACGCCCGATCCTGCGATCCCTCGCATCTGTGAACGCGCCCTTCTCGTGCCCGAAAAGCTCCGACTCCACAAGGGCCTCCGGAAGCGCCGCGCAGTTGAGAACGACGAAAGGCCTGTCCTTGCGAAGCGACATCCCCTGTATGGCCCGTGCGACAAGCTCCTTTCCCGTTCCGCTTGCGCCGCGGATGAGGACGGTCGCGTCGCTCGGCGCCACCTGCCTTATCTGCTCGTAAACGGCCCGCATCTCGCGGCACTGCCCGATGAGCCGACCGGGGTTCTCCGAGAGCATCCCGCGAAGCCTCCTGTTTTCGTCGAGGAGGGTTTCGCGCTCCGCGCACTCCTCCCTGAAGACGGACGCGGCCTCGGCAGTGATGTTTGCGACGACCTCGAGGAGGGCGAGATCCCTGTCGAGGTTCTGGGAGGCGTCGTCGATCTTCCTGTCGACTGAAAGCGTCCCTATCACCTGTCCGAGATGGAGTAGCGGCACGCAGATGAACGAGAGCGCCTCGTCCTTGCGGCGTGACTTAGTCTTGTTGAGAAAGCGCCGGTCTTCGCGAACGTCCTCGACGACCTCCGCCTTGCCGGTGCGGGCGACGATGCCAGTCACGCCCTCGCCTATGCGATACCGCCCGAGAGCGCGCTCTTCCGCGTTCAGCTGCCGCGAGGAGGCCTCTATCTTCAGGACATCCCCCTCAAGAAGCGCAATCGTCCCCCTGAGCATACCCATTTCCCTGTCAAGGATCTCGATTACGTCGTTCAGGAGCTTTCTCACGTTGCGTTCGCGAACGAGTGCGGACGATATCGCCCGCAAGACTGCCATCTCCTTTGAAACCTTTTTGCTCACTGTTTTTCCTCCGGCAGCTCGAGCGCCGATGCGATGAGGGACATCGCGTCCCCTTTCGACTGAAGAAGCGAAACGGCTTCGTCTATGCGCTTTACAGCAGCCGCCGCTTCGTTTTCGTTATCAAGCCACGAAGAAAGCTGCCTACGGACGTTCTCTGCCGTGAAATCCTCCTGAAGAAGCTCCGGCATCGGGGCTGCCTCCCCTTCCTTCTGCCCCTTGGCAGACTTCTCCCAGATGACGTTGGCGAGGCCCACGTGCTTTACGCCCGTTATCATCCGCCTTAGTATCGCCGCCATGATTGCGCTCACCTTGTAGACAACTACCGTCGGGCACCTTGCAAGCGCCGCTTCGAGAGTCGCAGTTCCGCTCGCTACCGCCGCGCAGTCGGCCCGCATGAGGAGCTCCCGCGCTCCGCCCTCGAGAATCTTCACGGGCGGGAAACCGGGCCTACTTGATATGCGCCTTATGGCATGAAGCGCCCTTTCGTTCGCCGCCGGTATCTCGATGTCGGCGTCAAGGCCCTTCACCGCATTAAGGAGGATCGGCAGGAACATCTCGATCTCGCGCATCCTGCTGCCGGGGAGGATGGCAATCGTCTTCCGTCCTGACTTGCCTTTCGCCGAACCGCCGTCTCGCAATTCCGGGAACCCTCCTGCAAGCGGATGCCCGACGAACTCCGCGACGCCGGGCTTGAAGATGGCGGGCTCGAACGGGAAGAAGCAGCAGAGCTTCGACACGGCGGCCTCTATCTTCGGAATCCGCCACTGGCGCCACGCCCAGACCTGGGGGCAGACGACATGCACCGTCCTTATGCCGCGCGACTTCGCATGCGCCGCAAGCCTGAGGTTCATGCCCGGGTAGTCAACTGTGCAGAGGACGTCCGGGCGCCACTCGTCTATCGCCCGCATCATCGTCTTTTTTACGCGAAGGAAGAAGAATATCCGCCTGAGGACGCCGAAGAACCCCATGACTGCGAGATCATGGGTCTCGAAGCCATAGTCTCCGTAGCCGCGTATCTCCGCGTCCGGATGCGACTTGAGAATGCACTGGGCTATTCCCTTCGCATACAGCACGCCCGACTCCTCGCCGGCGAGAAGGAGAACTTTCGCCATCGTCGTCAGCCGAAGTCAAGCGTGGCGAAATAGTCGTCGAGCGTCTCAGCCCTGCGGATCTGGCGCACGGAGCCGTCCTCTTCGAGAAGGAGCTCCGCGCTGCGCAGCTTGCCGTTGTACTGAAAGCCCATCGCGTGGCCGTGTGCGCCTGCGTCGCAGATCACGACGAGGTCGCCGCGCTCCAGGACAGGCAGCGTGCGCTGGATGGCGAACTTGTCGTTGTTCTCGCAGAGGGAACCGGTGACGTCGTAGACGCTCGTCTCCCTCGAGCTCTCCTTGCCGGGGACCACGATCTCGTGGTAGGCGCCGTAAAGCGCCGGACGCATGAGGTTGCTCATGCAGGCGTCGAGCCCGGCGTACAGGCGATAGGTGTTCTTCAAGTGGCGCACGCGCGAAACAAGATACCCATATGGGCCGGTTATGCACCTTCCGCACTCCATGAATATCTTGAGCGGCTTGAGCCCGCCTTCCGAGACGGCCTTCCGATACGCGTCCTTTATCCCCGCGCCTACGCGCTCGATGTCCATCGCCTTCTGGTCCGGGCGGTAGGGTATCCCGATTCCGCCTCCGATGTTCACGAACTCGAAAGTTACGCCCGTCTGGCGGGATATGTCGGCGGCAAGGTCGAAGAGCATCTTCGCCGTGTCGATGATGTATTCAGGATCAAGCTCGTTCGAGGCGACCATCGTATGCAGGCCAAAGCGCCTTGCGCCGCGTTCCGCGAGCATCTTGTAGCCGTCGAAGAGCTGGCTGCGCGTAAAGCCGTATTTCGCCTCCTCCGGCTTTCCAATTATGGCGTTGCCGCCCTTGAGGGGACCTGGGTTGTAGCGGCAGCAGAAAAGCCTCTCTTCCACGGAACCGGGAAGGCCGTCTATTGCATCGAAGAAAAACGGTATGTGCGTTACATCGTCGAAGTTCACAATCGCGCCAAGCTCCCACGCCTTCCTGAACTCTTCGGCAGGGGTGTCGTTCGACGTGAACATTATGCTCTCGCCGACGTTGCCCACGCGCTCGGAAAGGACAAGCTCCGCCATCGACGAGCAGTCGGAGCCGAAGCCGAACTCCTTGAGAAGCGTCATCAGGTGCGGGTTAGGCGCCGCCTTCACCGCGAAGTACTCGCGGAAGCCGTCGTTCCACGAAAACGCCTTCTTGAGCCGCTTTGCGTTGGCGCGTATCGCCTTCGCGTCGTAGATGTGGAAAGGAGTCGGCCACTTTGCCGCGATCTCCTCGAGCTTTGCCTTGTTGAACGGTAGTTCTCTCATGTCGTCTCCGTAATCGGACCTTACTTGCAGAAAGAGGGGCATGCGGACACGGTCGCCGCGGCGACCTTCCTCGTCGTCTCTGCGAGCGCAGGGTCGATGCCCTCTGGAACATAGCGGCAGCGTGTCACATCGACGCCGAAGAGCCTGGCCGTCCACACAAGCGCCTGAAGATGGTTGCCGTTGCCGTTGAAGTGGGTGTCCTTGAAAAGCCTCGCCCGGTCTGGGAAGCGGATTGCGGCCGTGCCGGTCGGGATGACGCGAAGGCGGTGCTTCTCCGCAAGCGCGGAATACGCCGAATGCAGGGCCTCGTACATCTTCTTGGAGTCTAGGCCCCACCCTGCCATGCGCTTCGAGCCCTTCGGCTCCGTATCGCAGTAGCTCCACGTCTCGTGCACGACGATCTCCGCCTGCGGCGCGAGCTCGCGTATCTTCGCGATGAGGTTGTCTGCGAACGGCTGGTAGGTCTTGGGATCCCAAGACGCGGCCGATGCCTGCTGGATGGTGACAACGTCCCACTTGTCCGTCGCGAGCCACTCGGGGATGTTGCCCTTTACGGGCTCCATCTTCTTGCCGAAGCGGTTTCTTGTAACGGTATAGGGCTTCGTCTCGGGGGCCTCGACGTTCTTCCAGTGCCGTTCGAACGGACAGCCCCCGATGTACAGCGAGCAGATGTCGAGCTCGAGGCCAAGGTCGGCCGCAATCGGCGGCATCGACTTCACCATCTGCTCCGAGAAGCTATTGCCGATCATCAGCACCTTGAGCGCGGTTGCAAGCAGAATTGCGTTCATTTCAGGCTTCCTTCCTTTGCGATTTCACGACGGCGATCCCCGTCATGTGCCCATTGAGGTCGATGTCGCGGTTGGGCGAGCCCTCGCCGTCTGCAAACGAGAACTCAACCGCGAGTATCTCGGCCTTAACGTAGTCGATGTGCGCCTCTATCGCGGCTTTCATCTCGGCATCGCACGAGACTGTAACGGAAATCCGCTGCGTCACCTCGAAATCGGCTTCCTTGCGCATCGCCTGGACGCGCGAGACGAACTCGCGGGCGTTCCCCTCTGCGACAAGCTCCGGCGCGAGAGTCGTCTCGAGGCCGACGACTACGGGCCCCTCGGACGCAACCGCGAGCCCTGCCTTGGGGCTGCGGGCGACTAGGACGTCGTCCCGCTCTATGGACACGCCCTCTACCTCGCACGACTCCACGAGCCCCTTTGCGAGATTCCCGACGGGACCGTCGGCGGCCGACGAGGCTATGGCCGCCGCGACGGCCTTCATCTTCGCGCCGCACTTCTTGCCGAGCGTCTTGAAATTCGCCTTGAAGGACACGTCGCAGAGAGCCGTTTCGTCTGGAATGCGCTCGACCTCCTTGACGTTGAGCTCGTCGGCGACAAGCCCCTTGAGCTCCTCGACGTCAAGCCCCTCGCCCTCCCAGTCGCCGACACCGGAGATGCGGATCTTGGCGAGCGGCTGGCGGACCTTGAGGTCGTTCTCGGCGCGGACGCGGCGGCCAAGCTCCACAACGGCCATGACGTCCGCCATGGCCCTTTCGAGCGAGGGGCGCCTCGCGGCGTCGTTCGCTGACGGGAAATCGCAAAGATGCACCGACTCCGGATCGCTCTCGCCCCTGAGGTTGGAGTATATCTCCTCGGCGATGAACGGGGTGAACGGAGCCGCCACCTTGGAAAGCTGCACGAGGACGTACCTCAGGGTCCTGTACGCGGAAAGCTTGTCGTCGTCGTCGGTAGATTTCCAGAAACGGCGGCGCGAGCGGCGGATGTACCAGTTGGTGAGGTCCTCGACGAACTTCACGAACGGGCGGACCGACTTCTGGAGGTCGTATGCGTCCATGGCGGCGGTGACGTCGCGGATGAGTGTCTCCATCGACGAGACGATCCACCTGTCGAGGAGGTTGGAGCTTTCCGGGTAGACGACTTCGCGGTCGTGGAAATGGTCGACGTTCGCGTAGGTCACGAAGAAGGAATAGGCGTTCCACCAAGGGATCAGCAAGTCGCGCATGAGCTGCTTCACCCCGTTCTCGGAGAACTTGAGCGCCTCGGCCCTCACCACCGGCGAGTGGATCATGTAGAGGCGTATCGCGTCGGCCCCGTAGGTGTCCATCATCTTAGCGGGGTCGGGATAGTTCTTGAGCCTCTTCGACATCTTCTTGCCGTCCTCAGCGAGGACGAGGCCGTTGACGATCACGTTCTTGTACGGACTCTTGTCGAAGAGGCAAGTCCCGAGAACCATGAGCGTGTAGAACCACCCGCGCGTCTGGTCAAGGCCCTCGGCGATGAAGTCGGCCGGGAATACGCCGGAGACGTCGCCGCCGCCCATGTAGTGCTGCTGCGCATACGGCATGGAGCCTGACTCGAACCAGCAGTCGAGCACCTCGGGCGTGCGGCGGTACGTCTTGCCGTCGCGCCTTATGACGATCTTGTCGACGAAGTGCTTGTGGAGGTCCTCCACCTTCTCGCCGGAAAGCGCCTCGAGCTCCGCGATGGAGCCCACGCATATCATGTCCTCGGGGTCGTCCTCGTTTATCCACACCGGGATGCAGCTGCCCCAGAAGCGGTTCCTGGAGATGTTCCAGTCGCGCGCCTCCTCGAGCCAGTTGCCGAAGCGCTTCTCGCCGACGTAGGCCGGAGTCCAGTGCACGGTCGAGTTGTTCTTCGCAAGCCGCTCGTGGAGGTCCTCCACGCGAACGTACCAGGCGTCGATGGCGCGGTAGATGAGAGGCGTGTCGGTCCTGTCGCAGAAAGGATACGAGTGGGTGATCGTCGACTGGTGGACGAGCTTGCCCTCGGCCTTGAGCCTCTTTATTATGTCCTTGTCGCAGTCCTTGCAGAAGCGGCCCGCGTATTCGGGGACTTCGCCCGTGAACGCGCACGACGAGTCAAGCGGGTCCGCAAACGCGGTCACGCCCGCCTCCTTGCACACCCTGAAGTCGTCCTCGCCGTAGGCGGGGGCGATGTGCACGAGGCCTGTTCCGTCGCTCGTAGTTACGTAGCCGTCGTTCAGCACCGTGAACGCCCCCTCTTCGCGCTTGGCGGCGAAATAGGGGAAGATCGGCTCGTAGCGCCAGCCCTTGAGAGCCGACCCCTTGAACTCGGCGAGGGTCTCGTACTGGTCGGCCTTCTTGTAATAGACGCCAAGCCGCGCCTTCGCCATCACGTATACGGGCCGCGCGTCGTCGGTGACGTCGCGGACGGCGACGTAGTCGATGTCGGCACCGGCGCAGATCGCGAGGTTCTCGGGGAGCGTCCACGGAGTCGTCGTCCAGATGAGGAGATAGACGTCGCCGCCGGAAAGCCCGTCAACGCCGCTGAACTTGGTCGCCTTCACCCTGACCGTCACCGCAGGGTCCTGCACGTCCTTGTAGTTCGACCCGGCCTCGAAGTTGGAAAGAGGCGTCGAGAGCTTCCAGGAATACGGCATTATGCGGTGGCTCCTGTAGACGCGTCCCTGGTCCCAAAGCTGCTTGAAGACCCACCAGACGCTCTCCATGAAGCTGAGGTCCATCGTCTTGTAGTCGTTGTCGAAATCGACCCAGCGGCCCATCCTTGTCACGGTCTGGCGCCATTCGTTGACGTACTTGAGGACCATCGAACGGCACTGCTCGTTGAACTTGTCGACTCCGATCGCCTTGATCTCGTGCGCTCCCGCGATGCCAAGAGCCTCCTGAGCGAGGGCCTCGATTGGCAGCCCGTGGGTATCCCAGCCAAAGCGGCGCTCGACATATTTGCCGCGCATGGTCTGGTAGCGGGGGACGATGTCTTTGATCGTGCCGGCGAGAAGATGGCCGTAGTGCGGCAGCCCCGTGGCGAAAGGAGGTCCGTCGTAGAACACATAGCGATCCTTGCCCTCGTTGCGCTTCAGGGACTTCTCGAAAGTCCCGTTGGCTTCCCATACCTTGAGGATGTCCTCCTCCATCGAAGGGAACGCCACCTTGTTCGATACTGCTTTAAACATATTCATGAGACCTTGTAAAAAAATGTTTCCGGATATTATACCAAAAACGGACAAATTATGATATACTATGCGTTACCGATGCCGGGGTGGCACAGTGGTTGACTGCGCCTGATTTGTAATCAGGATCCGCAAGGACGCGTCGGTTCGAATCCGACCCTCGGCTTTGACTCGCTAAACGTCACGCGCAATGCTAATTGCCGCGTGAGAAAACGAATTCCCTCGACTCGCCGTCCCCCTCGCCTGAAATTGAGACGCGCTGGGCGTCCCTGGGAATCAGGGAGCCTGCGCGGTCCGGCCACTCCACGACGAGGATCGCGTTCGCGGCGACATAGTCTTCCCAGCCCATTGCGAGGACGTCGTCCTCTCCGTGGAGGCGGTAGAGATCCATGTGGACCATCAAGAGCCCTTCGCCGCGATGCTCGACGGCAAGGCAGAACGTCGGAGACGCAACCCTCCCCTTCACGCCAAGCGCGGCGGCGAGCCCCTGGGTGAAAGTCGTCTTCCCGGAGCCCAGCCCGCCCTCAAGGCAGACTACGTCCCCGGGCCTAAGCTCGCCTGCAAGCTTCGCCGCAAGCGCCCACGTCTCCTCGACGGAAGACACATTGAATGAACCGTTCATGAAAGAAGCCCCTTCTTGGCAAGCTCTTCAAAGCATCGGGCGATGTAACGCGGCGAGAATGCCGACGAATGAGGCATCTGCATGCAGTTCGGAAGCGACGCGAGCTCAGGAACGTAGCCCGGAGATTCGAGGACTGTCGCCGAAGGCTCGCTCTTGCGCACGTCAAGATACGCGCCCGCGATGCGCCCCGACTTGAGCGCCGAGAAAAGGGCCGCCTCGTCTATGGAGTTGCCGCGGCCTACGTTTACGACGACGCAACGGCGGGGAAGCCTTGCAATCTTCGCGGAGTCAAGCCAATTGTCCGTGCCAGTCGTCGAGGGCAAGGCAAGTATGCACCAGTCCGCCGAGGCAAGGCGGTCGAGCCCGAGATCTCCAGGCGGAGCCATGCGGCGCCCGCCCTCGAAGACGCCATGCCGCGTCACGCCCGACACAGAAACTCCGAGGGACTTGAGCCTTGCGCCTATCGCCTTCCCGATGCGCCCATAGCCAACGATGACGGCCTTGGTTCCCGCAACCTCTCCGCACACTGCGGAAAGCTCGTTGCGCGGCCATTGCAAGGTCTTGAGCTCAGGGCGGAAAAAGCCGCGCTTCCACGCAAGCACAAATGCGACGACAGTCTCCGCGATTATCGGGCCGTGGAACTCGCCGAAATGTATCTTGACGCCCTTCGGCCCCTTCGACGGGACAAGCTCCCTTCCAGCGGCAGGAGTCGCAAGGACCCTAAGCTTCTTCGCCGCCGAAAACCATTCAGGCTTGAAGTTCCAAGCTATCGCATGCGTCGCACGCGGCAGCTCGCGTAGAAACGCCCTCTCCGCGCGAACGCGGACGACCTCCGATCCGGCGGGGACGAGCGACCGCAGGAGGGCGATGTCGCCATCGCATGCGCAAAAGCACTTCTCCGGCCAGTTGAGCCAGACGAGATACCTGTTCACGCCGAGTGCGGTCACTTGCGGATGACGCGCTTTGCCTTGCCCTCTGTGCGAGGAAGTGCGCCAATTGGAAATACGTCGCCCTTCGGAAGGAAGCCAAGACGTTCGCGGAGGTGCTTTGCGACCATGTGGCCAGTCACCCCAGGCGCGGCTTCTACGTTCACAGTGACATCAGTCATCCCGTCGCGTTCCTCGAGTATGATCTGGAATTCGTCGGCAACGCCGGGGATTTCCTTCAAGGCCTGCTCGACCTGGCGCGGGTAGAAGTTGACGCCCTTCACGATAAGCATGTCGTCGGTGCGCCCCGTGATCCGGTCGATGCGAAGAGAGGTCCTGCCGCACTCGCACTTTTCGCGGCTGACTATGCGCGAAAGGTCGTGGGTGCGGTAGCGCAGGATCGGCATTGCCTCGCGGGTGAGCGACGTGAAGACGACTTCGCCTACCTCGCCGTCAGGGACGGGGTCGCCAGTCTCGGGATCGACGATCTCGGTTATATACTGGTCTTCCCAGACATGGATGCCGCAATGGCAGCGGCAGTCCTGCCCCGTAGTCCCGATGCCGCCAGTCTCCGTCATTCCGTAGATGTCGAAGCACTCGATCCCGAGCCTGCTTTCGATGCGCTTGCGCGTCTCGTCGGAAAACGTCTCGGAGCCGAATATGCCGACCTTGAGCGAGGGAAGGTCGCGCTCGCCCTCCGGGAGGGCGTCAAGCTTCTCGATAATGCGGGGGACGTAGGAGACGACCGACACAAAGCCCTTCACGCGGAAGTCCTTCATAAGCCGTATCTGGCGATCGGTGTTCCCCGAAGAGGCGGGAACCGTAAAGAGCTGCGCCTTCCTGGCGCCATGGTAGCAGCCGAACCCTCCGTTGAAAAGGCCGAACGTCGGCATGATCTGCAGAGGATCGCCCTTCTCGAGCCCGGCCATCGCAAAGCACCTGGCCATGCACTCGCCCCACTGAAGGAGGTCGTTCTTGGTGTAGGCCATCACAACCGGAGCGCCGGTCGAGCCGGAAGACATGTGCATTTCAAGGAGGTCGCGGCGATCGACGCAGCACATGGCGAGGGGATATGCGTCCCTGAAGTCGTCCTTGGTGAGGAACGGAAGCTTCCTAAGGTCGTCGAGCGACTTCACGTCGTCAGGCGAACATATTCCGCCGCGCCGCAGCCGAGAGCCGAGGAACTCGTTTCCAAGCGCACGGGAAAGGGACTTCTTGAGCCCCTGCAACTGGAGCTTGGCGTATTCGTCCCGCGAAAGGGTTTCCATTTCCCTGTTCCACATAGCCATGACCTTCACCTCCCTGGACTAAAAAATCAGCTCGCAAGAGCGGCAGCCCGCCCAAGGGCAAACGCCTTTGCGTTTACTTCAAGAAGCTTCGCCTTGGGGCCTGAAAGCAGTTCCTCCATCGCCTGCCGCCACGCCTTTTCGTCGAACGGGCAGAACGCGGAAAGAGCCCCGGCGATGACCATGTTCATCGTCCGTGGATTGCCTACGTCGCGCGCCGCGACTCCGGCGGCATCGACCATCCTGAGACGGCGGAAGGCCTTGCGCAGCTTGCCGTCGAGATCGTCAACCGGAGGCTGCTGGCCGGACGAGACAGTCACCGGCACGAGATAGAGATCGTTGACAATGGCAGTCCCCGACTTGGACAGGATTCCAGCGTTGCGCAGCGCCTCCACCTTGTCGAACGAGACGAGGATGTCGGCTGTCCCCTCCTGTATGACGGGGGAGGCGACGTCGTCGCCGAAGCGAACCTGGCTCGTGACCGAACCGCCGCGCTGGGCCATGCCGTGAATCTCGGACTTCTTCACGTCGAAGCCGCTTTTTGCCGCGGCCTTTGCAAGAAGGTCGGCCGTGAGGATTATCCCCTGCCCGCCGACACCGACGAGCGACACGTTCACGGTCTTCATCATTCGACCCTCTCGACCGTTATCTCGGGGTCAAGCTCCTGCAGCGAAGCCTCGATGCCCTGCTTGAGCGTCATCATCGCAAATGGGCAGCTTCCGCAGTGGCCGACGAGCTTCAGCTTTACGACCTTGCCTTCAATCGCCACAAGTTCAAGATCGCCGCCATCGGCCTGAAGTCCGACGCGGAGTTCTTCGAGTTTCGCCTTGATTTTCTCTTCCATCGCAGCCTCCGTTTGTTTTTTGCGTATTATACCAAAAACTGCGCATCCGCAAAAGAGGACAGAAGTGTTTGGCGCCTTGCCAGCATGCGGATGCCCACTTCATTTCGCCGTCGCGTCGGGGCACCTCCGTGTGCGCTGACCGCCCGACCCGTTTTTCGACGGTCCCCCTGGCATGGCATACTTTAGGTGAATCTCGCGCAGGGCTTTTGCTGTCCGCCTATGCATAACCGAGGTGAATTAGGGCGTCGCCAGCCATGCCAGACCGTCGAAAAGTCTCTCGTGCGGCCATCGCCCACTCCGGCGAACCGGCCGCCCGCCGCCACCCTGTGCACCCCGCATAACGCCTACATCGCAGCTCGCGCTTCGCGCTCTGGGAATATCAGCCTTAGGCCTCGCCTTCCGACCCCAACCCAACAACAGGAATAGGTAGCACTAGCCTTGTTGCGGTGCATCGCTTTAAGGAGCAAGGCGTGAACTGGAGGAGCCGGAGCGGAGGGGTGTCGCGAGTGAGGCAGCGGAGGACTCGGTGCCGTATGAGAGGTTTCGCACGCAGCCAATGGTAGATGCCGAGGCAAGGCAGGCTGAAGTAGGCCGATTGTCTAAGCGCGAAAGGCGCAACGAGGTCCGAAGCGAACGAGATCGAGCGAGCAGCCCCGACGCGACGGCGAAAATCGGGTCGGGCGGTCAGCGCCCACGGAGGCAGCCCCGACGCGACGGAGGACGTTGGCTGTCAATCAGCCGCAAGGAAGTCCTCGATTCGGGAGACGAGCTCCCCCGTATCCGTCACGGTGTGAACTGAGGACGGGATGGACTTCCTGAATGTTGAGCCATAGCTTTTCGTGACAATGCGCGGATCGGTGACGACCACGACGCCTCTATCCGTCTTCGTCCGTATTAGGCGGCCAAAGCCCTGGCGGAACTTTATCACAGCCTCCGGCAAGGCGTAGTCCCTAAACGGATTGCCACCGCTTCGCTCGATCTGCTCCGAACGCGCCTCAACGACAGGGTCCCCGACCTGCGCGAACGGCAACCTCGCGAGGACTACGCACGAAAGCGCCTCGCCAGCTACATCTACTCCCTCCCAGAACGACTGCGCGCCAAAAAGGACGACGCGCGAGCCTTCGCGCAGCTCAGCGGTTATCCTCTCCCTCGAAAGCCCCTCGCCCTGGACAAGCAGCCTTATGCCGCATTCCTCAAGCGGTGGTCTCGCCGACTCCGCCACCGCGTTCATCATCTCGTAGCTCGTGAAGAGGACAAGAGCCCTTCCCCTTGTCGCGGTGAAGAGGTCACGCATGAGCCCTGCGAGCGACAGCGCATATTTTCCAGGATCCGCAGACGGATCCGGCAGGCAGTCGGGCGCAAGCACAAGCGACTGGCGGAAATAGTCAAACGGCGAGACGGCCGTAAGGAATCGGAAGCGGCCCGGCTCTCCGGACGGCGAGGCCGCGCCGCCGTCGGCACAGCCAAGGCGCCGCGCCATGTACCTGAAATCACTCCCGACGCGAAGCGTCGCGGAGGAAAGGACAACCGAGTCCTTCGTTCCGTAAAGGAGCTGATCAAGCTCGTGCGCGACGGAGAGCGGAGCTGCCACGAGCCGTATGAAAGGATGGCCGCGGTCCTTCCTCACGCGCTCCACCCAGTAGGCGTGCGACTCCATCTCGCCCTTCACCACGAACGCCGCCTCGTTCGCAATCGAAAGAAGATCGTTCGCCCCGGAGTTGAGCTTCATCGCAGCGTCTAAGTCTTCCGTCGCGTTCGCCGCGTCGTGGAGGGTATGCACCAGCTCGACAAGCGGCCTTTCGAACTCCGCCTGGCGGCGCTTAAGCTCTGAAAGGTCCTTCCAGTAGTATCTTGCCGCGTCAAACCGCCGCGAGTCCTGCTTTGGCGGCAGAATCTTCCCGAGAAACGAGACATAGTCCTGCGCGGCGCCAAGAACCGCCGCGGCAAGGCGCGAGACATCCTTGTGGTGGCGCACTATCCGCTTGATGACGGCGGTCAGGGCGGGGACGGAGAACTCCGAGCTCAAGAGGTCGGTCGCTATCGACTCGAGGTTGTGCGCCTCGTCGAAGACGATCCGCCCATAGCCGGGCAGTATCCCGCTTCCCGGCGACGTTGCCTCGGCAATCACAAGGGCGTGGTTGGCGACGATCAGATGCGCCTCCGCGGCCTTGCGCCGCGCCTTGGCTACGAAGCACTTGCGGTAGAACGGGCACCTTCTTCCGCTGCATTCGTCGCCAGGGCGCGAAAGGTGCATCCTCGGGATGCCGTCGTAGGAGTCGAGGTCGCCATCCGTCGTCGCCTTAAGCCATGCGACAAACCCAGGGAGCATCGCCTGCTCGTCCTCTGGAAGCGTCCAGTAGCCCGCCGCAAAATATTCGTCCACCGACTTTAGGCACAGGTAGTTCATGCGGCCCTTGAGGAGCGCTACCTTGAAGTCCTTCGCGTCATCGCCGAGTATCGAAAGAGCCCTCGGTATGTCGGAGCCGACAAGCTGGCCCTGGAGGTTCCGCGTCGCCGTCGATATGACGACCGGCGTGTCGTTCATCCACGCCCACAGGATCGAGGGGACGAGATAGGCGAGCGACTTCCCGACGCCTGTCCCCGCCTCAACCATGAGGTGCTCGCGGCCGTTGAAGGCGGCCGCAATCGCCCCAGCCATGTCGATCTGGCCGCGCCGTTCCTCGTAGCCCTTCATCTGGCCCAACGTCCCGCCCTTCGCAAGGTGCATCTGCACGGCTTCGACGTCAAGCGGCGTGCAGTCCTCATGCGCCGGGAGGTGCCGCGTCCTGCCGGGCGGCGGAATCTCGGGAATGAAATCGGCCCAGCGAGGGTCTTCTACGAATCTCGCCGCGTCGCCGCCGTCTTCCTGCCGGGAGGCCTTCACGTTGCCGGCACCACGATTGCGGGTATTCGCATGGTCTTCCGGCAAGCGCTCTTCAAAAGCTCCTTGACCGCCGCTCGCATAAGGCGCTTCGACGTGCCTATGGACGCCTTGATCGTGCAGCCCGCCGCCTTGCGGTGGCCGCCGCCGCCGAACTTCGCCGCGAGGACTGTCGCGTCCCAGTCGCCGCGCGTCCTTATCGAGCACCGCGTCTCCTTGGTGCGGTCCGGTATCTGGTAGAAGAAAAGAGCAATCTCGTTACGTGCGACAGAGCGTGGGATCTCTATTATGTCCTCTGCGTCGGCCTTCGTCCCCCTCACCGCCCTGAAGTCGTCACGAGTGAGAGTAACCTCCGCTACGCGGCGGTTCTTCCATACGTGGAGAGATCTCCAGGCAAGGCGCTTTAGCTCTATCGCCTTGCGTGGGAACGTCCCGTAGATGACGTCGTTTATCCATGCCGTCCTCACGCCGTATTTGAGGAGGTCGCCGGCAGCGCGAAGCGTCCTCGGGCTCGTCGAGTCGTAGGCGAAGCGGCCGGAGTCGGTTATCATCGCGACCCACAGTGCTTCCGCGACGGCATGGTCAAGCTTCCACTCGCACCACTTGGCGAAACGCCATACGAGCTCGCCGGTGGACGAGGCCTGTGGATCGACTATCGAGACTTGAGCGAAAGTTCCGTCGTTGGTGACGTGGTGGTCGATGCATATCCTCGGGATCTTTTCAGCCACAGCCTTGACTTCGGGCGGCATCCTTTCAAAGCCGCCGTTGTCGACGGCGACAAGAAGGTCGAACTTCCTCTGCCTGCGCAGCTTGCGCACGTGGATCAAGTCGCCGACGCCTTCGAGAAAGGCAAGCTTGCCAAGCGCATTCAAGTCAGCCGTGGCAAACGCATCCTTCCCCGCGTTGCGCAGGAACCGCGTCATTGCAATCATCGATCCAAGCGAGTCGCCGTCCGGGCTCAAATGACCCGAGACGAGTATCCGCCCGGCGGAGTCGAGGAGACGCTTCGCCGCGGCGAAATTAGACCTGTCAACGCCTGTCACTTCGTCTCCGGCAAAGCGCGCGGGACGCGCTCTCGTATAAGCATCGACGGATTGTCGGTCAGCTCCACGGCAAGCCTCCGCACGGCGCCCATGCCCTCCGAAAGGTCTCCCATCACCTTCTCGATGTCCGCCTGGCGGGATTCGAGCATGCCCTGCGTGCTCTCCGACACCTTGGCGAGAGAGCTTACGGACGTGCACACGTTGCTCCACATGGCGGCTATGTCCATCTTGTTGATCTGGTTCATCACCTTAGTCGCAGAATCGGAGAAGCCGTCAAGTAAAGAAGGCGCCGACGGTATGTATACGCTGCGCGGAGTCCAGGAAAGCGGCTCCGGCTTTTTCGCGTCAGCAATTATGTCGAGCTCTATGCGCGAAAGACCGGTTATGCCGCTTGCCGCCACAGTCGCTCGAACGGAATACTCCTCTACAAGATACTTGATAAGGCGCTCCGGATCAATGCCCTCGTCGATTCTGGTGTCAAGATTCCTACGGGGGAACTTCATCTGTATGTACACCCGCTGGTTGTCCGTGCCCTTCACGTCGTACACGTCGCCGACAAAGCCTATCGCGGAGACCTCGCCAAGCTTGACGCCCCTGAAATTCACGGCAGAGCCAACGGAAAGCCCGCTCACCGACCTGTCGCAGTAGGTTTCCGCCTCCACGACGTCCTCGCGGCCGCGAAGGCCTCCGAGATAGATTAGCGAAGCAACTATCGCAATGGCCGCCAACATGACGACAAGACCGATCTTTGCGTATATTGCGCTGTTTTCGTCGTTCATTTCACCTCTCCCCTGTTGAAGAATCTCGTGACAAAGTCATCGCCGTCGCTTTCTGCAAGCTCGCGCGGAGACCCCAAGGCGATCATTTTGCCCCTGTCCCTGTCGAACATCGCCGCACGGTCGCCGATCTTGAAAATGGAAGGAAGCTCGTGGGTGACGACGACAAAAGTCATGCCCTTTTCGCCGCGCAGTTTCAGTATGAGGTCGTCGAGGGACGATGAGGTTATCGGGTCGAGCCCCGCGCTCGGCTCGTCGAGGAACACGATCTGCGGATCGAGCGCCATCGCCCTTGCTATCGCCACGCGCTTTCTCATGCCGCCGGATATTTCCCCGGGAAGGAGGTTTGCGGCATGGGTGAGCTCCACGTCCTCAAGGAGCTCCATCGCCCTCTTCTCGCGAGAGCGCCTGTCCAACGAGGTGAACTCTTCCAGCGGCAGCATGACGTTCTTTAGGCACGTCATCGAGCCGAAGAGAGCACCGGACTGGTACATGACGCCTATTTTCCGGCACAGCGACTGCCTCGTCCGCCGGCTCCACTCCTCGCCGCATATCTTCAGTGTCCCGGCACGGACGGGATTGAGGCCGATCATGTGCTTCATTATAGTCGTCTTGCCGCACCCAGAGCCGCCAAGGAGGATGAAGACCTCGCCGCGCATCACCTTGAACGACACGTCCCTAAGGACTGTCTTTCCACGGTAGCCCGCATCGACGTGCTCCAAGGAGACGACCGCTTCCCTTCCACTGTCAACGTCGCCCGCTTCCATGTCAAAAACCCCAGATGTATGAGAGGACGGCCAAGACGCCGTCGGAAACGGCAATGGCCACGATAGAGTTCACAACTGCGCGAGTGGCCGCATTGCCTACGCCATCGGCCGTAGATTTAGTGCGCATGCCGGCCGAGCAGGCGATCATCGCGACCATAAGGCCGAAAAGCATCGACTTCGCAAGGCCCAAAAGGATCATGAAGACAGTAGTGGTGGAAATGACGTGCGACCAAAAGACAGGCGTCGGGACCCCCATCGTGTCGAGAACTATCGCCCCGCCAAAGAGGCCGGCAAGCTCGGAGAAGATCGTAAGGGCGGGCATCGCAAGAACGGCCGCCGCGACGCGCGGCATCACGAGGAAGCGCACCGGGGCAAGGCCCATGGTGGTCAAGGCGTCAAGCTCTTCATCGACCTTCATGGTGCCTATCTCCGCCGCGAACGCGCTGCCCGTGCGCCCTGCGAGGATTATCGCAGTGATTATGGGCCCGAGCTCCCTGAAAAGCGCTATCGCAAGCATGTCGGAGACATAGACCTCAACGGCGAACATCTTCAGCGCTGCAGCACACTGAAAGGCGAGGATGACTCCAAGAAGGAAGCCGACCCCGACAGTAACAGGAGTCCCGTCGAACGCGGCGCGGCTGAACGCTAGGGCAAAGTCGCCAAAGCGGAAGCTGCGCGGCTTGAAGACCATCGCCACGGCGCATATGCAGGACTCGCCAAGAAAGGCAAGGCCGGAATGGAACTCGCGAAGGCGATCCACGGTGGCCCGTCCGACAGTCTCAAGCAGCGACATCTATTCAGACGCCCTTCAGCGCGGCGTCGATGGCCGCAATGAAAGCCTTTGAGAACGCATCCGTGTAGTTGCCGGCGGCGGCATCGGCAGAGCCCTC
>Ga0265300_10001393_pt1 | contig 22737 bp, 17 predicted proteins | sample AusTroGonzalo_MG_FD_193482 | JGI IMG/M metagenome (GOLD analysis project Ga0265300, IMG submission 193482) | Bovine rumen microbial communities from tropical cattle in Woodstock, Queensland, Australia - Gonzalo_03 | ecosystem: Host-associated > Mammals > Digestive system > Stomach > Rumen ...
TGCCAGCCAGGCTGTGGTGGTTGAGAATGCTCCGCTTGGAATACGTGCCGCAGTAGCCGCCGGGATTGATACCATAGCAGTTAACACTGGTCCTCTGGAGGATGAGATTCTCCTGGCCGAGGGTCCCGCCGTACTGCTGCATTCAATGCAGGAACTGGCGGACAACTTCCAGAAACTATTTGCTTGAAAGGTACTGGTCCAGAAGGATCAGAGCTGTGAGTGATTCCACAACCGGAACCGCACGCGGAACTACGCAGGGGTCATGACGGCCTTTGGCTGCCATAACAGTCTCCTTGCCGTCGCGTGTCACGGTATTCTGCTCCTGGCCGATGGTGGGTGTGGGCTTGAAAGCCACTCGGAACCTTATGGGCTGGCCGTTGCTTATGCCGCCCTGGATGCCTCCGCTGTGGTTGGTCCTGGTGGATACCTGACCGTTTTCCATGCAGAAGGCGTCATTATGCTGTGAACCGCGTTGTGAAGCCGATTCAAATCCGTCGCCGTACTCAAATCCCTTGGCTGCGTTGATGCCCAGCATGGCCTTGGCAAGTGATGCCTCCAGCTTGTCGAACACAGGATTGCCTATTCCGGCAGGCAGGCCGCGTACAATGCATGTCACGCATCCGCCTGTGGAATCCTGCTCCTTGCGGAGTTCATGTATGTACTCCTCCATCTTTGCGGCAAGATCGCTGTCGGGGCAGCGTACCGCGTTGCTCTCGGCCATGGCAGTGGTATAATCCATGTCATTGGATGGATTGGTGCAGTAGGGCCCAATCTGTGATGTGAACGCCGTGATGTCCAGCGCGGGGATGAACTTGCGCATTGCCAGGGTGGCCAGTGCGCCTGCCACGCATATGGGTGCGGTCACGCGGGCCGATGAGCGTCCGCCGCCGCGCCAGTCGCGTATGCCGTAGCGCTGCTCCCAGGCATAATCGGCATGTGACGGACGGAACAGGTCCTTGAGTTCGTCGTAATCCGATGAGTGCTGGTCGTTGTTGCGTATGATAAATGCTATGGGCGCTCCGGTGGATACACCGTCAAGCAGTCCTGACAGGAATTCAACCTCATCCTTCTCCTGACGTCCGGTGGTAACGGTGCTCTGTCCGGGACGGCGGCGCTGCATGCACTCGCGTACATAATCAAGGTCAACGGCAATCCCTGCGGGGAATCCGTCCAGTACACCACCTATGGCGGGACCGTGGCTCTCGCCGAAAGTGGTCAGTGTGAGAAGTTGGCCCAAAGTATTCATATCGGTTTATTTTTTGCAGTCGCCGTCGCAGTTGCAGTCACCTCCATTGCAGTCGCCGCCGTTGCAACCACCGCCGCAGCCCTTGCATTTGGGGTGCAGGATGGCGTCGATCTCCTCCTGTGTGGCAGGACGTGACTCCAGAATTATACCCTTGAATGTCAGGTCCTCACCTGCCAGGGGGTGGTTCAGGTCAACTGTAACCTTATCGTCGGTAATATTTGTGACAGTAGCGTTGAATGTCTGCTGGCCGTCACTCAGGGGAATGATTGCGCCAACCTTTACATGCTCGTCATCGAACACGCCGTCGCGCAGAAAGATACCCTTGTCCAGATCCAGGACGTTCTCCTTGCTGTATTCTCCGTAAGCCTGAGCCGAGGGAATCTCGAATTCAAAGCTTTCGCCTACGTTCTTTGAACCTACGTTGCTTTCAAACAGGTCCAATGCATAACCTATGCCGGTGATGAAGGTAAAAGGTCTTTCACGTGTAGCGCTCTCGTACTTGTACAACTTGCCGTCAGCATCTTTGAGCATCAGGTCATAGGTAAGGCTGATGTATTTCTTTTCCATTTCTAATTATTTGCTGCAAAGGTAGTGATAATTTGGGAGGAGACACAATAGGGACAGTCCCTTCTGTGTCATTTTATAGATAATTCTTTGGTAATATGAAATATTATATGTTAATTGCGCTCAATTCATTCATTCCTATTATACATTGTGTTATGAAAAGGCCTATTCTTTATTTATTGTTGTTTTTATGCGTTTCAGCAAAATCGCAGTTGTATGTTGATAATTCTGGACATACTGCATTGGGTGACTGGCAAAATACAGATGCATTGCTAACGGTAAAACCTAGTTCACAATCATTCATTCAAGATTTGGTTTCTTTGGAGTCAACGACAAGTAGTTGTGCTTTAAAGATATATAACCATACTCCAGCAAGTGAGTTGAATGGTTATAATACGGTTGGAGTTGACATCTTTTGTCAGGTACAACCTTATAGGGATAATATCGGAATACGTTCATATGCTTTGACGGGAGATGCCTTGAATACAGGTAGCTCATATGGGGTTATCTCTAAAGCCGGATACGGATGCAATGGCTGGAATTATGGTATTTGTACATCATTGCTTGGACCGCATGATGGTGCGGGTATTTATTCAACTGTAATAGGTTATCCTGATGGGTATCAGATTACAGGGCAATGGGCAGGCTTTTTTAATGGTGATGTTAAAGTCGTTGGAAGTCTTACAGCCAATACCTTGACGCAGACTTCGGACTACAGATTAAAGGAAAACATCCGTCAATTGGGAAATGATAATTTAAGTAAATTGATGGATATGAATGTCGTTAAATATAAGTTCAAGAATTATGAGATAAGTCTTGGCGATACAGCAACAGTTCCGCACTATGCATTTGACGATAATAATCCTCTGCTCAAGTCTGATCATTTCGGATTGATTGCTCAAGAACTGATGGAGATATATCCTGAACTTGTAATTGAAGGTCAGGATGGCTATTTGACTGTTAATTACGTTGAACTCATTCCTATTCTTGTAAAGTCAATTCAGGAATTAAATGAAAAGGTTGAAGAACTGGAACGTGGTTCGGATAAGTCGGCCAACAGAAACAGTCCGACCTTATCTCAGAGTCAAATTAAATACAATCAGGTTGTATTATATCAGAATGATCCAAATCCGTTTACAGAAAATACCACAATAAGATGTCAGATTCCTCAAGGAATATCGAGTGCAGTTTTGTATATATATGACATGAATGGCCTACAGATTGACAGTTTTTCTGTTCCATCTCGAGGAGACGTTTCTTTAATTATTGAAGGTAGCCGTTTAAATGCCGGCATGTACCTGTATTCTTTAATAGCCGACGGAACGGTAGTTGATACAAAACGCATGATTCTTACAAAATGAAAAGGATATCACATTTATTGTCTATTGCCTTGTTTTTGGCTACAGGGACTTTATGTGGCAATGCTCAGACTCCTGAAGGAAAAGAAGGATTGTTCTATTATTCTTCAGATCAAAAAATATATATTGAAGAGGTACCAGGTAAGCTAATAGTAAAGAAAGAGCCTCATGTAAGCAAGGATGAAGTAGAGATAATAATTACTTCATATTTGGAAGAGGGTGCTATTGATTGGTTTAACGAAGACGCATGTATTATCAAAACAGATATTGAGATAGTTGATGGAGTAATAGATTATCTCATATCTAGGGATGAGATTATAAGTGCAAGACATCTTTACATGTCTACTGTAGATATTGAATACTACAAACGCCACCCTAGTGAAGAACTGTTGAGTTTAGGGTTGACCGACCAATTAGTACTCAAATTCAAGAATGGTGTCGAAGGATCAGTTCAAAGCGATATTATTAATGAATATGGCCTTAGATTATTAAAGAAAAATGAGATTTATGAGATGTATACAGTCTCGAAATCCGAGAATGTCTTGGCTGTATCAAACAAACTCTTTGAAACGGGGCTATTCTCGTTTGTTCAACCTGAATGGATATGCAAGATTTCTTTTTTTGATAATAATGCTTTTTATCCCAATGATCCATATTTTCAATATCAAGTTACGTTGCATAATACAGGGCAGACTTTTAATGGACATAGTGGTTATGTAGATGCTGATATAGATGCACCGGAAGCGTGGGCTCTAACAATGGGTAGAGATGATATTGTTGTTGCTGTTATAGATGAAGGTGTTACATCAAACCATCCGGATTTGCCTAATACAAGACAGGTTCGTCTAGAGGGTAGTAACTTTGGCTCTGGAGACCCGGATGATCCTTCTCCCACTGGAAATCATGGACATGGAAATGCTTGTGCCGGCGTAATAGCTGCTACGTCCAATAACGGTGAAGGGGTAGCTGGTATAGCTCCATTATGTAAAATAATGCCCATAAGAATAGATGAGAATACTTCATTATCAGATATGGCAGATGCCATATATTTTGCTGTTGATAATGGTGCTAGAGTTCTATCCAACAGTTGGGGTTATAAAACTCAAGTCAATATATCTAGTTCATTGGAAAATGCTATTTCATATGCTACTAATAGCGATAATAATTGCGTTGTATTGTTTGCTGCAGGCAATACTGCAGGTCATGCTGGGTCTGATAATGGTTATGTATGTTTCCCTGCCAACCAGTCTATCAATGGAAAACTGACGGTAGGAGCATCCGATCGATATGATTATCAATCTGATTATAGCCCAAGCAGTTCATTGATAGATATTGTGGCTCCATCCCACAGAGCTCATACTTATGATGGATACTCTTATCCTGAAATATATGAAGAGAAGATGGACATGTGGTCAATAGATATTCCTGGTAATTATGGATATAATCCTTGGCCATTGGATCAAGGCACGTCTTTTTACGAAGGTGAGACATTGCCGGATACAGGTACAAATTATCTCTCATATACGGGCCATTTTGGAGGAACTTCCCATGCTTGTCCAGTTGCCGCAGGTGTTGCAGCGTTAGTACTTTCTATGAATCCTGAACTGACTCCACAGATGGTATGCGCAATCTTAAAAGCCTCTGCAGATAAGGTTGGAGGCTATACATATGTTAATGGAAGGTGTGATCAGATGGGATATGGCCGGGTAAACGCCAATAATGCCGTTATGATGGGTTGTGATACGACATTTCTTGTTAATACATCTGTGATTGGAGGATTAAGGGAGATACAAGGTTGTGACATATATATGAGTAATGATGGCGTTATGAACAATGGTACTTTAAAAGTAAGAGCAAAGAATAGTGTTACAATAGATGGGCCATTTATTATAATGACTGGTAGTAAACTTGATATAAAACGTTATTCGGATTTTTGAAATATGGTTTGATTATTCTAAACTTGCGTTATGATTAATAAAGTGTTCAAATTTAGTGTTGTATTTACAACTTCAACGCTTTTAGGGCTACCCATTTGGGCAGTAGAACAGGATCGGATTATTTCTGAGTACCCATATATATACGGTTATGATGCGGACAGCAGGCTTTTTGCTCCTTCAGCAAGTGATATCTATCCTATTGAAATCTGTTTTTTAGAGGATGAGTTTACTGCAAGGAAAAGGTCTGATGTTTCAAAAACGGAGTTCGAGTCTTTGGTAACACGTATTCTTCCGGATGCCTTACTTTCATGGTATAATCAGTCCGATTTATGTTCTGTGATGTCCGAAAATGATAATCTGGACAGTGTAATCGATATCCTGTTGGAAAATGATACTGTGTTATTCGCCCAAAAGATGATAACCAGAAAGGTTTATATGGACCTTATGAACTTGTATCCAGTAACTGAGGTCGCTACTTTTGGTTTTACAGGTGAAATATCGTTCTCATGTCTGAGTGATGAAGATATGAGTATGGCCAATTCACTTTTCGATTCAATGGGTCTCGAAATTACTTATTTGGAACACAAGCATAAGGGCTACGTTAAGATTCAAAAGGGTATGGACATTATCGATGTTGCAAACCAGTTACAGGAGTCCGGATGCTTCCTTCTGGCCACTCCAAGTAAGTTATTCCGTTTTAGGACTTTGAACGTTCAGAAAGTGGATAAAGAAACTCTACCATATTATTACTGCTCCAACGGAAAGGTCTATTGGTATCTAATACCTGATAGATTTATGGTGAAAAAAGATGCATCAACCGACAAGAATACAATGGAATCTTTGATTCATAAATATGTTGCAGAATCGGATGTAATATGGGATAATGATAGTATGTGTACTGTTATTACATATCCCGAGTGGGTGGAAAATGCGATGTGCGCTCTTTCTCAAGAGAAAACAGTTCAAAGATTAAGTCAGAAGTATTTCAATGTAGATGATTACGAATTACAACTAAAGGAGGGACTGAAGAATCCTGATAGTTTTGGCTTGGATGGGAAATTGTCATTATACTTCAAGGAGGATATCTCCCAAGATGACAGAGATGGATTGGTTCGGGATTACAATCTCCATTTAGTTGCTGATGGCAGATTTAGTAGTGAATATGAGGTTCCAGATAGTTTGGATGTGCTAGAAGTTTGCAGGAGTATATTTGAAACGGGCTTGGTCGAGTATTGTGATCCCAATACTACATACATAGCAAAATGTATTTTCTTTAATTCTTCTTCAAGTACCACAGTCGTTGAACCTATAGAAGATGTAACAGAGGTAAAGACTGAGTATTATAATCTGCTTGGCCGTCGTATGGAAGAGCCTTCCGGCCTGACAATCAAAGTAACACATTACAGCAACGGAACTATACGTTCTGAAAAGCAATTGTTTGAAAAGTGACACGGAAGGGACTGTCCCTATTGTGTCACTTGAGGTTCTTTAGGGGAGCGGCGGTGCAGGCGTTGGGGGAGTCGTTGCGGGTTATGAGGGCAACGGTGGGTGCCAGAACGCTTATGGATATAGGCTCGTGATTGATTTCCGCCCTGATGCCGTTTCCGTAAAGGATCATGGGGATGGGCTTGGCTACCGGCTTGCGGTACATGGTATAGCCGTCCTTCTCATCCTGAATGCCCCATCCGGGAATGGCGTCGATTATTATGTCTCCCGAATATGACGCATTCAGGCTGTTGCGCTTGCGGGCCGATTCCACATCGGGAACCATAGACATGAGGTCACGCATCAGCAACACGCTCCTTACTCCGCTCACCTGTACCAGCAGGTCCACGCAACTTTCCAGAATCTCATGTGTGGTGAGGCCCTTGTCTTCTATAAGGTCATGGTTCAGGTAGATGTGGTTGTGATGATAGGTCTTGATGAAACTGCCGCTTCCGTATTTGGCTGACAGATAGAGATTAAGTAGCGCCGTGGTCCGCTCCATGCTGACCTGTCCTGTAGGTATGCGGGTACCTCCGAACTCAGGTGCGGCATTCTCAACATAACCTGTGGATGTTACAAAGAACAGCACGTTCTCCAACCCCAGCTTGGCGGTAATACCGGCTATCAGCTCAGAGATGGTCTGGTCCAGACGTACGTATATGTCCTGTTGCTCCTGTGACCATATCGTGTTGGGGGTGTGTCGGAAATTACCTGCGTAATATGTAAGTGAAAGCAGGTCTGTGGCGTCATCGTTGCCCAACTCCATTCCTTCTACTGCGGCAAGAGCCATCTTGGTGACCCTGTCATTGGCAAAGGGACTGGTCCTGAAATCAGCTATGTCATCCTTGCGCAGGGTGTATGAGAACGGGCGGAAACGTTCATGGTCCGATACCTGGATGTACGAACTGGTGGAGAGTGCCGGCCTCCAGTCCAGATTGACCCATGTGCTGTCATTGAGCACATTCACCCATTGGGGCAGAGCACCGTAATAATCCGATGAACTCCATCTGGCATCGGACCGGTTCATCCAGATAACCACGTCGGGATCGTGTCCGGCAGAGAGTATGGCGGCGTCTCTCTCGATGGCTATGGAGCAGACCTTGGAACGTCCGGCTGAGCCCAGTTTGATCTCATCGGCCAGGTCTGTGGCCATGAGACGCCTGGGTGATGAGCGCTCTATGGTGTTTATGCCTTTATGGTTGCCGTCATCAAGAGGTGATGAAGCCATCAGTGTACTGGGATTCATCCAGCGTTCCGCCACTATTCCGTGCTGAAAGGGGGATGAACCGGTATAGATGGATGCAACAGCCGATGCCCTGTCAGTATCATCAAAATCAAAGGTGGTGTTGGGTCTGTTGTAACCATAGGTCCATACCTTCTTGAGTCCGTCATTTCCAATGACCTGAAACATCCTTTCAAGGCAGTCTTCATCCAACTGGTCAATGACGATTCCCACTACCAGACGCGGGCTTTTCTCAGGCTTGGTCTGTGCGCTGACGGTAAGGGTGCCTGCCAGCAGAATCAGTATCACGGGAATCTTGTGATGCATTATCTTGACCTGGAGGGGCAGGCTCTTGTTTCCGAATATCTGGAAGAACAGGGTGCTCATGGCCCTGAATGCGAACAGTCCTATCATCATCAGGATGGCAGGCTCAATCACCTGCGGAATGGCCGGTGTCAGAAGCAGGAACGCCGTGCAGACGGTGAACTCACCTATGATGAACAGCGATATCTTGCCCTTTCTGATCCGGTGAACCATAAAAGGTATGAAGAACAGAGGCAGCGGATTGAGACAGATGACCAGCCAGTTGGTGTCAAGCGTGGGATGCTCGGAGAAGAAATACATGAGAGCGATCACGATGCCGCCCAGTCCCTGGATCCCGAACAGGATGACATCGACCAGCCAGAAAGGCTTGCGCCTGTACCATCCTATAAGTGAGATCATTATAACCAGCAGGAATAACATCCATATTGTCTGGAAAGGGGTGAACAGGGGTTTCCCGAAATCCACGCCGTGACTGGGATTGACAAGCCTTATCTCATCGTCAAGTACCAGAGGTCTTTGTATTCCGGCAGTGTCCGTTATTACGGCTGCCGCAGCCAGATTCCTGAGACGCAACGGAGCGAATGCCTCCTGGCGGTATCCTACAGGACGGTCACCCGATGCGCCTATGATGAGGTCTATTGCAAACTCGCTCCAGGGACGTACACAGGTATGTTCCGTCAGGATGTCACGGAATGTAAGGGTGGAGTCAGGATCGGGATAGGATACGATGCCGTTTATACACTGTTCCACCTTGTCGATGGCCATGGTGGCGCAGTTATTGTAAAGGAAATTGTATCTGTATACCCGGTTTTCAACACGGCTGTTCTCAACAAGTAACTGATAAAGCCTGTGGGATTCAGACTGAGTCAGGTTGAGCGGCTGGGCAAAAACCTCTGAACCGCGTTCCGTATATTCCCTCAGGAATGAGCGCATTCTGGTGGATCCGAGTATATAATCAGTCTTACCCAGAGTGAACCTCCATACAAAGTGTGGGGTATAGAAATCAAATAGTCCGTAATTAAAGACAATATCGGTTCCTGTTGTCTCATCCACGATCCATATTGCGGCGTGACCGTACAGTTCATAGATGGCTTTGCCGGGTTCACATGTGACAAGGTAAGCTTTTATGCTGTCATTCTGTGCCTTAGTGGCAGGTTGGAATAGAAATAGTGCTGTCAGAAGGGTGATTAGTATCTTCTTCATCTGTTGTTTGGTGTCATTTCGTGTAAATTCATGCAAATATAGTAAATTTGTGCTCTGTATGGAACTGTTGCTGGATTTTGGGAATACCCGTGTCAAGGCTGCCGTTACCGATGGCGGCATTCTCAGACAGGTTTTCAGCGGTGAGTCTACGGTTGACGCCCTTTCCGCTGCCGTAAGCGGAATGGATATCCGCGGAGGCATGTGGTGTTCCGTACATGAACTGGATCAGTCTGTTACGGAATGGATGAAAGGTATAGGGCTTAAACAGCTTACGGCATCCGTCCCCGTACCTCTAAAGATATCCTACAGGTCTGTTGAGACCCTGGGAATGGACCGTCTGGCAGCCGCAGTGGGCGCATGGTCCATGAAGCCCGGAAACAATATGCTTGTTATAGATGCCGGAACAGCTGTGACATGTGACTTCATATCGGCCGAAGGGGTGTATGAAGGAGGAAACATAGCTCCTGGCATAGGCTTGAGATTCAGGTCATTGCACGAGCATACAGGACGGTTGCCGCTGGTTCGGACAGATGGTGACCTGCCCATGTTCGGGTATGATACCGAGACGGCAATCAGAAGCGGGGTGGTGAACGGAATCCGGTATGAAATAGAGGGTTACATACATAATTTGGAATCATTATACCCGTCAGTTTTGATTTTTTTAACCGGTGGCGATGCCGAATGCTTTGATATAAAAGCCAAAAGCCTTACTTTTGCGGTTCCGGATCTGGTACTTCGCGGCCTGGCCCGGATTGTAGAATACAATGAGAAAGGTTTCTGATATCCTATTTGCCGTTTTGGCATTATCTGTCTTAAGTTTGTTCTCCATCTCTGCAAATGCGCAGAGCGGGATCAATTCGCCGTATTCCAGATACGGTATCGGTTCTTTGTCCGATATCTCTACCGGTATCACCAAGGCTATGGGCGGTATAGGTGCAGGTTTCCGTCAGGCCAATACCCTGAACCTTAAGAATCCGGCCTCTTATTCGACAGTTGATACGCTTACGTTCATAGCGGATCTGGGCTTCTCATTGCAGAACGGTAACTACAGCGAGGATGACGTCAGGATAAACGCCCGCAACGCTTCAATCAACCATATGGCCATGCAGTTCAGGGTTCTGCCCAAGGTAGGTATGACGGTGGGATTCCTTCCGTTCTCAAACGTGGGCTACAACTTCTCTTCAGACCAGGTGGTAATCCGTGACGAGGACGGAGAGATTACGGCAACAAATACCTATTCAGGATCAGGCGGCGTGAGACAGTTTATGGCCGGTCTTGGATGGAGACCCACCAAATGGCTCTCTGTAGGTGCAAACGCATCATATCTTACAGGTGATATAACACACAGTATCAGCAATGTCTATTCATCATCCGATGTTCAGTCCAGAGTAAAGACCTACTATACGGACATGGCAGCACTCAAACTGGATTTCGGAGCCCAGTATTCGCTGACCAGAGGAGACAACAGCATGGTCCTTGGTGTTACCTTCACTCCGGCGCAGAACCTGGAAAGCAAGACATATGTGACTGATGCCCATTCAGTCAGTGACACCACGGAGATAAAGGATGCTTTCAAGTTCCCGGAACTCCTGTCGGCCGGTTTCACTTTCAAGCACAAGAACAAGATGATAGGCGCTGACGTATCTTACCAGACCTGGTCAAAAGCCAGTTTCTTTGGTCAGAAAACCGGTTCGGACAGACTGTCGGCAGCTGCAGGATTCATGTTGATGCCCGATGACGCCAGCAAGAACCTGTTCAAGCGCACGTCTTATCAGGTGGGTGTGAACTTCTCACAATCCTACTTTAACGTAGGTAACAATAAGGGACCCATGCAATTCGGAGTGAGTGCCGGATTTACGATGCCTATCACCACTTCATACAACAGCATGTCCTATCTGCATGTATCGGGAGAGTATGTCAGGGTACAGCCCATGCAGAAAGGAATGATAACCGAGAACTACATCAGGATCAACATAGGAGTCTCTTTCATGGAACGTTGGTTCATGAAACTGATGGTTGACTGAGTTTAACTTACGCGATTTGGAATTATCTTAAATACGAGAACATAACAAAAAGGAAAGACTTATATGAAAAAGATTGTAATTACTACTATTGCGCTGGTTGTTGCTTTAAGCTCATTCGCTCAGGATGTAAAGGACGATCCCCGTTACGGAGAGACACCTGAGGAGAGAGTGGAGACTGTGAGAAAGATCAGTATTTACTCTGAATACGTAAAGACAAACAATTTCAAGGATGCCTATGAGCAGGGATGGCTTGAGGTATTCAATAAGGCTCCTCTGGCTTCTGTGAATACCTATACTCACGGAGTCAAGATCATGCGCGCACTGTATGATGATGCCAGAAAGGCCAAGAACGCAGAACTTCAGACCAAGTACTCTGAGGAGTTGATGAAGGTTTATGAGCAGCGTCTCAAGTATCTTGACCAGCTCAATGCCCAGTCAACCAACAAGACTACAGAGGGTTCAATCATGGGTCAGTATGCTCATGACTACAGGGCACGTAACCCCAAACCTTCTATCGCCAAGGCATATGAACTGCTGCGTAAGGCTGTTGACCTGACCAAGGGTGAGACCCAGTATTATGTACTGGATGACCTGATGTCTGTTTCATCACAGCGTTTCGCCAACAATAAGGACAATCAGGAGTATCGTGACGCACTGCTTCAGGATTATATTGACTGCGCCGGTTATATTGACGAGTTCATTGCCAATCAGACCAACGAGCAGGTTATTTCTGCAGCTACAACCGTAAAGGAGAACATTGACAGTCACTTTGTAGGCAGCGGTGCTGCTGACTGCGAGTCTCTGCAGAATATCTATGGTCCCAAGATTGAGGAGAACAAGGATAACCTGGAGTACCTTACCAAGGTCGTAAAGCTGATGTCTATCTTTGAGTGCCAGTCAAGCGACGCTTACTTCAAGGCTGCCGAGTATGCACATGCCATATCACCTTCTGCACAGACTGCCAAGAGCCTTGGTGCTCTCTATTACAAGCAGCGTGAGGATATCGACAAGGCTATCGAGTACTACAATCAGGCCATTGAGCTTGCTGATGACAAGAATGTTAAGGCTGACATCTATTACGCAATTGCTTCACTGTACATGCTTCAGGAGAAATATGACAGCAGCCGTTCAAACGCCAATAAGTGCATCGCAAACAACGCCAACAAGGGTGATGCTTACATTCTTCTGGCCCAGCTTTATGCTTCAAACATCAACTGGTCAAATGAGCCCGCTCTGAACCGTTGCGCATATTTTGCAGTGCTTGACAAGCTGGAGCAGGCCAAGAAGGTTGATTCTTCTGTTGCAGAGAGAGCCAACAACCTTATCCGTGATTACAAGAAGCAGATTCCTGCATCAGAGGATCTCTTCATGTTCGGTTACAAGGCCGGCGATAAGATTGAAATCAAGGGCTGGATAAACGAGACTACCACTATCAGATAAATGATACGATCCACCGGCTCAGTGCCGATGAAATATTCAACGTACCTGGCAACCGTCATATTGGCGGTTGTCTCGTCGTTTTTCTGCTGGTCTTGCGGAGGTAAGGACAAACAGCTTGGAGCTGCCATCACCAACCGTGATTCCACAGCGGTCATAACCACCCATGGCGTGGATATGTACATATCGGAGAACGGTGTGATACGTTATCATGTCATAGCCGAGGAGTGGAAGATCTTTGACAAGATGAAACCTCCGTTCTACAGTATGGAGAAGGGGGTGCTCCTGGAGATACTGGATTCTCTCATGCAGGTTGAGTCCATATTGGAGGCTGATACCGCCTATTTCATGAATGAGGACGAGATATGGCGACTGAGGCATAACGTTCATGCTGAAAATATTGAGAAAGAGGAGTTTGATACACAGGAGCTCTTTATAAACAACCGTATAAAGAAGATGTACTCAGACAGCCTCATCAATATAAAACAGGACAAGCAGATTATCGTGGGACGTGGTTTCGAGTCAAATACCAGTATGACCCGATATACCATCCGCAAGACAGAAGGCGTCTTCCCGGTTACGGACAGCAAATGACACATACGCTGATCATAATGCTCGTGGCGCTCTTCTTTTCGGCGCTCTTCTCGGGACTGGAAATCGGTTTCGTACAGGCGGACCGTCTGCGTTTTGAGATGGATGTGGAGCAGCGAACCTTCAGCTCGCGTCTTCTGGAGCGGTTCTTCCGCAATCCCAATATCTATATCTCTACCATGCTGGTGGGCAATAACATTGCGCTCGTACTGTACAGTACCATGATGGCGCATCTTATTGAACTGCTGCTGCCTCAGGGACTTATTGCCGATGAATTCCTGCTGATAGTCCTGGAGACACTGGTGTCGACTGCAATTGTGATTGTAGTGGGTGAGTTCGTACCCAAGACCATATTCCGTTCAAATCCTAACGCCAAACTCAATTTCCTGGCGTTTCCCATATATCTTATCTACATCATTCTCTACCCCATATCGCTGTTCACGACATGGCTGTCAAAACTGATTCTGCGCATGTTCGGCGTGAGGATAGACAAGGAGAATGCTGCCAAGGCCTTCTCAAAGGTGGATCTTGACTATTTCGTACAGTCAGGTCTGTCGTCTTCAGATAATGAAGGGCAGGCGGACCAGGAGGTGCAGATTTTCCAGAACGTCCTTGATTTCTCAAATGTCAAGACCCGTGACTGTATGGTTCCGCGTAATGAGATTTGCGCGGTAGAGAAGGGCGTCTCGTGGAACTCGCTGAGAGAACGTTTCATAGAGACCGGTTATTCCAAGATACTGGTATATGACGATGATATGGACCACATCATAGGTTACATCCATTCATCGGAACTGTTCCGTCACAAGGAGGATTGGAACAAACATATCCAGGCTGTTCCGTTTGTTCCCGAAACGCTTGCAGCCCAGAAACTTATGAAACAGCTGATGGCTCGCAAGAAGAGCCTTGCCGTGGTTGTTGACGAGTTTGGCGGAACATCGGGAATAGTATCGCTTGAGGATATTATCGAGGAGATTCTGGGTGATATCGAGGATGAACATGACGTACAGAACCTGGTAGCCAAAAAGACCGATGAGGGGTATCTGTTGTCGGGTCGAATGGAGATTGACAAGGTTAATTCCATGTTCGGTCTGGATATACCTGAATCCGATGAATACATGACCATCGGCGGACTGATACTGAGTAAGGCCAAGGGATTCCCAAAAGTGAATGAGAAGATTCTCGTAGGGGACTATTCGCTCAGGATTCTCAAGAAGGGCCAGACAAAAATCGAGCTTGTGGAGCTGACCAAACCGGAGTGACGGTTTGTTTGTTCTACAAAATCAGATTCTTTCTTGATAAATAAGGTGTGGAATTGGTATTAAAGAACATTTTTTAGTATTTTTGTGCGCTTTTTACGCGCAATAGCGCCGGTTTTTAGGATAAAACAAATAAAACAACAATAAGAAATGGCAACATTACAGAAAATCAGAAGCAAAGGACCACTGCTTCTTATCGTTATCGGTCTTGCCATGCTTGCCTTCATTCTGGGCGACGCATGGAAGATTATCCGTCCCAATCAGGGAATTCAGTATGTAGGAACTATTGATGGCGAGGACATCTCAGCAATGGAATTCCAGAAAGAGCTGGAGAATTATACTGAGGTCGTTAAGTTCGCCAACCAGGCTTCAGACCTCAGCGAGGATCAGACTACCGCTATCAGAGATGAGGTTTGGGCTATCATGGTTCGTAACCAGATCCTTGAGAAGGCTGCCGCCCAGATTGGTCTCAGCGTTACTGACGCAGAGGTTAGGGATGTTATTGAGCGTGGAAGTGACCCCGTTCTGGCCAACACCCCGTTCAGCTCAGACGGCAAGTTTGATGCAGATGTCCTTAAGAGTTTCCTTGCTTTCTACCAGTCACTGGAGCCCAGTACTGTTTCATCGGAAGAGATGAACTACTACCAGAGCATGTACAGATACTGGCTCTTCATTGAGAAGGATATCAAGTCAAGTCTTCTGTATTCAAAGTATACAGCTCTTGTAAAGGCTTCAATCCTTTCAAATCCTGTAGCTGCCCAGATTTCATACGATAACCGTATCAAGAGGGCTGACGTCCTCATGGCTGCCCTGCCTTACTCTTCACTGGCTGATTCTGAGGCTCAGGTTTCAAGCTCAGACCTCAAGAAGACCTATGCAGAGAACAAGGAGGGTCTGTATGTATACTCAGAGAACCGCGACATCTACTATATCGATTATGAGATCGAGCCCAGCGATGCAGACCGTAAGGCTCTGCTCGAGGAGGTGAATGAAATCACCACCCAGCTTGAGGAGCTTGACAGCGATTATGAGTCATTTGTACGCCGCTCAGGTTCTGAGGTTGCTTACAGCGAGGTTCCCAGTTCTGCCAAGAACCTTCCCTCTGATGTAGCAGCAAGACTTGATTCAGTAAACAATGCAGGTGTGTTCGGTCCTTACTACAATGCAGCTGATGACACCTACAATACCTTCAAGGTTCTGGGTAAGGTGAACGGTTATGATTCAATACAGTTCTCAATGATCCAGGTTATCGTTGCTGACAACCAGGAGGAGGCCGATAAGCGTGCCGACAGCATCTGCGCTGCTGCTTCAAAGAGAGGTGCGGATTTTGCTGCCCTTGCTGAGAGCTATAACCAGACCGCTTCTGAGAACTGGCTTGCAGCTGACTCTTACGAGCCTGCAGCTATCAGCGGTGACAATGCCCTTTACATCAATAAGCTCAACAGCATGAAGAAGGGTGAGGTTGCTGTAGTAAAGGTTACTGGTGCCAACCTCGTAATAAAGGTTCTGGATACCAAGACTCCTCTCAAGAAGTATGACGTAGCTATCGTTAAGCGTCCTGTTGATTTCAGCGAGGAGACCAGCAACGCAGCTTACAACAAGCTCAGCCAGTTCCTTTCACTGAATACTACTCTTGATGACCTCAAGGCTAATGCCGATGATTCAGATTTCCGTCTGCTCTACTATCCCGCATATGAGAACTACAACTACAACATTGCCGGTGTGAGCAAGTCACATGAGGCTCTGCGTTGGGTGTTCGATGCTGAGGAAGGTGAGGTTTCAAGAATATTTGAGGTAGGTGCAGCAAATGACCATCTGCTGGTTGTAGCTCTGAGCAAGATTCATCCCCGTGGCTACCGCAGCCTTGAGGATGCCGCACAGACTCTCTCATACAAGGCTCTCAAGGACAAGAAGGCTCAGATCCTGATGAAGAAGATGGCCGGTCTCTCATTCGATGAGGTTAAGGCTCTGGACGGTGCTCTTGTTGATACTGTACAGTATGTAAACTTCAGCAACTCCGCTTATATCGCTTCAATGGGTACAAACGAGGCTGTTCTCGGTCCTAGCGTAGCAGATCTGGAGACTGGCGTAATGACCGCTCCCATGAAGGGTGAGAACTGCGTATTCGTTGCTAAGAAGATCTCTGCTGAGGAGGCTCCCGCTTCATATGACGAGAATACTGAAAAGATCCGTCTGCAGACTCTTGCAGCATCACGCATCCCCGCTTCAATTATAGAGACTCTCTACTTTGAGGCTAAGGTGGTTGATACCCGCTACAAGATATTCTAATAGCGAATAGCAAACAAAAAAGCCCCGCAATTTTGCGGGGCTTTTTTTGTTTGCTTATTTAATTAGTTGTTCTCAGGACGGAGCTTGCGAACTACAGCACCGGTCTGCCACATCTCGCTGTCGCGCAGAGCAGCCAGCTCTTTCTCAAGACCCTCACGATAGCCGGGCTTTGAGTTGCTGTCGATAGAGATCTGAGCCTCGTTACCGCACTTTACGCTAGCGTAGAGCTTCTGAACAACGGGCTTGATTGCATCGTGGAACGGGCCCATCCAGTCAAGGGCACCGCGCTGAGCTGTGGTTGAGCAGTTAGCGTACATCCAGTCCATACCTTTCTGAGCGAACAGAGGCATGAGTGACTGAGTGAGCTCCTCAACGGTCTCGTTGAATGCCTCAGAGGGAGTGTGGCCGTTCTCACGCAGAACCTCATACTGAGCCAGGAGCAGACCCTGGATAGCACCCATCAGTGAACCACGCTCACCGGTGAGGTCTGATGTAGCCTCGCGGATGAATGTTGTTTCGAACAGATAACCTGAACCGATACCGATACCGAAAGCAAGAACCTTGTCAAGAGCCTTACCAGATGCATCCTGATATACAGCGTATGAGCTGTTCAGGCCACGGCCCTCAAGGAACATGGTACGAAGTGATGTACCTGAACCCTTAGGAGCAACCATGATAACATCGATATCCTTGGGAGGAACAACACCTGTGCGGTCGTTCCAGGTAATAGCGAATCCGTGTGAGAAGTAGAGAGTCTTGCCTGCGGTCAGGTAAGGCTTGATGTTGGGCCACTGCTGCATCTGAGCTGCGTCAGAGAGAAGCATGCAGATGATTGTACCCTTCTGGGCAGCCTCCTCGATAGAGAACAGAGTCTTGCCGGGAACCCAACCGTCAGCAACAGCCTTCTCATAGGTCTTGCCCTGACGCTGGCCAACGATTACGTTGAAACCGTTGTCACGCAGGTTGCAAGCCTGACCGGGACCCTGAACGCCGTAACCGATAACTGCGATTGTCTCATTCTTGAGTATCTCGCGGGCTTTCTCCAGCGGGAACTCCTCACGTGTCATAACCTCTTCTATGACACCACCAAAGTTCATTTTCATAGTTTTGTTTTGTTAAGTTTGTTATGTTAACCTGTTATTTCTTCTTTCCATATCTGGCAGCAACCTTGTCAAGGTATTCGCTGACATGTTCTATGCGGGCGCGGGTAATTGCCACGCGGCCAGAGCTTACAAACTGGAGCAGGCCGCCCTGGGCGGAGAGCTCACGGTTAAGTGCTGTGATATCCTCGGTAAGGCCGCTCTTCTCAATGACAGAGAAGGTTGAGTTCACCTCAATCAGCTTGGCGCCGTAACGGCGGATGATCTTGGATATCTCCGGGTTCTCGGTGAGAACGCTCGTCACAATCTTGTACAGAGCTACCTCCTGCATGAATATCTCATCATCGGTATAGCACTGGCACTGCAGTATGTCCACCTTCTTCTCTATCTGGTCAACAATCTTGACTATCGTCTCGCGGTCAGCCATTGCCGTGATAGTGTAGCGGTGGACACCGGGTATGGATGATGCCGATACGTTCAGGCTCTCGATGTTAACCTGGCGGCGTGTGAACACGGCGGTAACCTGATTCAGGATACCGGCTATGTTCTCAGAGTGAACAATCAGCGTATAAAGTCTTTTCTCGTTCTCCATCTTTAGTCTATGCTAAATATCATCTTATCTACCGGGTTGCCCGGCTTGATCATAGGCATCACATTCTCCTCCTCCTCAACAGCGGCTTCAAGCAGGAACGGTCCCTTGGCCTTGAGCATCTGGGCAACTGCATCCTTCAGCTCCTTGCGGTCAGTAACCAGACGGTAGGGTATGCCGTAGGCTGCAGCTATCTTGCTGTAGTCTGGGTTCATCATGTGTGTGCATGAGTATCGGCTCTGGAACATCATCTGCTGCCACTGGCGTACGTTACCCAGGTACGTGTTGTTCATCACTATCATCTTTACGGGTGCCTGGTTTTCCATTATGGTGCCCAGCTCCTGGATGTTCATCTGGAAACCTCCGTCGCCAAAGAATGCCAGGACTGAACGGTCAGGTGCACCGAATGTGGCACCTATGGCTGCAGGCATGCAGAATCCCATTGTTCCCAGACCTCCCGATGTCACTATGCTGCGGGGTACGCGGTATTTGAAATATCGGGCTGAGAACATCTGGTTAAGACCTACGTCAGTAACCAGTATTGAGTTGGCGGGTGACTGTGCGCTTACCTCTGTCACTACCTCGCCCATCTTGAGGGGACCTGAGGTAGGATGAATGGCACTGTCAATCACCTTATCATACTCCTCCTTGTCAAGAGGCTTGAAACTCTCAATCCACTCCTTGTGACTGGCCTTGGCCATACGCTCAGTGATAAGTTTGAGTGTCTGGCGGCAGTCGCCAAGTACGGTGACATCGGGCTTTACGTTCTTGCCGAACTCTGACTTGTCAATATCCAGGTGTATTATCTTGGCCTGCTTGGCATATGTGTTCAGCGTGCCGGTTACGCGGTCGTCAAAACGCATACCCACTGCAATCAGCACATCGCACTCGTTGGTCTTGACATTGGGGGCCAGGTTGCCGTGCATGCCAAGCATACCCATGTTGAGCGGGTGGTCAGTGGGCAGGGCGGAGAGTCCCAGCAGCGTGCGTGCTGCAGGCAGATCGGCCTTCTCAATGAACGCACGCAGCTCATTCTCGGCATTACCCAACTCAACTCCGTGTCCTACCAGAACCAGAGGTTTCTTGGCGCTGTCAATAAGACGTACTGCATCGTTTATCTGACTCTCTATGGGGTCAGGTGAAGGGATATAGCTGCGCTCATACTCTATCTTGGCCGGCTTGAAATCAATCTTGGAAACCTGTGCGGTCTTGGTGAAGTCAAGCACTACAGGACCGGGACGGCCTGAACCTGCAATATAGAATGCACGTGCCACTGCCCAAGCAATATCCTCGGCGCGGCGAATCTGATAGCTCCACTTTGTGATAGGCTGGGTTACGCCTACCAGGTCAATCTCCTGGAATGCGTCGGTACCCAGGGCATCGGTGCTGACCTGGCCGGCAATCACAACCAGCGGGGTGCTGTCAAGCATGGCGTCACTTATGCCTGTGATGGTGTTTGTGGCACCGGGACCGCTGGTAACTATGGCCACACCGGTACGGCCCGATACGCGGGCGTAACCCTGTGCAGCATGTGCGGCACCCTGCTCATGACGCACCAGAACCTGCTTAAGGTCATCACGATGGTCATACAAGGCGTCGAACACCTTTATTATAGAACCGCCGGGGTATGCAAATACTGTATCTACACCCTCGGCAAGCAATGCGTGGAGCATTGCCTCGGCTCCTGATATTATATTACTCATAGTCTAACTTAGTCAATTATTCTTACGCCACCCTTATCGGCAGAGCTAACCATATTGGCATATGCCTTAAGGCTCTTGGCTACCACACGCTTGCGGGTAAGCGGGCGCATGGGGCGAGCAGCCAGTTCAGCATCGCTCAGGCGTACGTTGATGCTGCGTGCGGGTATGTCAATGTCAATTATGTCACCGTCTACAACCTTGCCTATGGCACCGCCGTTGGCTGCCTCGGGTGATATATGGCCGATGCTCAGACCTGATGTGCCGCCGCTGAAACGGCCGTCGGTGATCAGGGCGCACTCCTTACCCAGGTGACGTGACTTGATGTATGATGTGGGGTAGAGCATCTCCTGCATGCCGGGACCACCCTTGGGGCCCTCATGTGTGATGACTACAACATCGCCTGCTACAACCTTGCCTCCCAGTATACCCTCAACGGCATCCTCCTGTGAGTCAAATACCTTGGCGGGACCAGAGAACTTCCATATGCTCTCGTCAACACCTGCGGTCTTTACCACGCAGCCGTCAACGGCAATGTTACCCTTAAGGATGGCCAGACCACCGTCTTTAGTGTAGGCATGCTGCAGGTCGCGGATACAACCCTCGGCGCGGTCGGTGTCAAGCTCGCTGTATGTGCAGTCCTGTGAGCCCAGCTCGATGTTGAACTTACGGGCAGGCGCAGTCGAGTAGATGCGCTTGGCCTCGGGGTCGATATCGGCCTTGAGAATGCTGTACTTGTCAATCAGCTCACCGTATGTCATTCCTGTTACACTCTTGGCGTCGGTGTGGAGCAGACCTCCCTTGGCAAGCTCGCCCAGGATGTTCAGGACACCGCCTGCGCGGCCTACATCCTGCACGTGATACTTCTGGGTGTTGGGCGCTACCTTGCACAGGCAGGGTACGTTGCGTGACAGACGGTCAATGTCGTCCATCTTGAAGTCTACGCCGGCCTCGTATGCTACGGCAAGCAGGTGCAGTATGGTGTTGGTGGAACCGCCCATGGCGATATCCAGGTTCATTGCGTTCTCAAAGTTCTTCTTCTGGGCTATACTGCGGGGCAGTACGCTCTCGTCGCCCTCCTCGTAGTACTTGAGGGCGTTCTTTACAACAAGTGCTGCGGCATCCTTCATAAGCTGCACGCGGTTCTTGTGTGTAGCAAGGATGGTTCCGTTGCCGGGCAGTGACATACCCAGGGCTTCGGTAAGGCAGTTCATGGAGTTGGCGGTGAACATACCTGAACAGCATCCGCAACCGGGGCAGGCTGAACGCTCGATTGCCTCAACATCGGCGTCCGATACGCTCTCATCGGCCGATTTGATCATAGCATCGATAAGGTCCAGATGTGCGCTGCCCAACTCACCGGCCTCCATGGGGCCGCCGCTGACGAATACGGTGGGGATGTTCAGACGCATGGTTGCCATAAGCATACCCGGAGTAATCTTGTCACAGTTGCTTATGCAGACCAGGGCATCGGCCTTGTGGGCGTTGACCATATACTCAACGCTATCGGCAATGATATCACGTGAGGGCAGAGAGTAAAGCATTCCGTCATGACCCATGGCAATGCCGTCATCAACGGCAATGGTGTTGAACTCGGCAGCAAAGCAGCCCAGACGTTCAATCTCCTTCTTTATTATCTGTCCGGCCTCATGAAGATGTGTGTGACCCGGTACAAACTGTGTAAATGAGTTTGCAATGGCAATTATAGGCTTGCCCATCTGTTCTTTCTTCATGCCGTTGGCAACCCAAAGAGCACGCGCTCCCGCCATACGACGACCCACAGTACACTGGTCACTTCTCAAAGGAATCTTCATATTCTGTTTATCTATACTTATATTCAATCAAAAACCCCTCTCCCATAAGGGAGAAGGGCCTGTATCGTAAATGTCAGGTAGCCTCTCCCTTAACGCGACGGTCTAATGACCACCACGTCCACAATAAAGGTAATGACTGACAGGTTATACATACTCGCTGTTTTTTTGTGACCGCAAAGATACCTATTTTATATATAGCACAAAACAATTTTATGCAAAATATGTTATCAGGAAGGGCATCATTTTCAAACAGGCGGTATGTCGTATTGGGGAGACAACGCTCCGAGCCTACTGCGTGCCTCTCCACGATGCTCCCCAATACGACATACCGCCTGTGCTGAAATAGGCTCATTTTGAAGCGGGGTTTAGTTAGATTTTTGTATCTTTGCGTTTTGGCACGGGATTTGCCGTGTTTTTGTTAGTAGTAATAATAGAAAAACCGCATAATGGGATTTAATGAATTTATAGGTAAGCTGTTCGGTAACAAGCAGACCCGTGATATCAAGGAGATTCAGCCGTGGGTGGAGAAGATCAAGGCAGCTTATCCTAAGTATGAAAAACTTTCCAATGATGAGCTGCGCGCCGCAACACAGCAGAT